>Ga0111538_10002835_pt1 | contig 24341 bp, 21 predicted proteins | sample SoiMethybrSBSTD1_FD_79669 | JGI IMG/M metagenome (GOLD analysis project Ga0111538, IMG submission 79669) | Bulk soil microbial communities from a Populus tree surrounding site in Tennessee, USA - Soil MetaG P. TD hybrid SBSTD1 (version 2)... | ecosystem: Environmental > Terrestrial > Soil >...
CGAGGCCACCGTGCCCCGGGTGTGCGTCGTGCTGCGGAAGGCCTACGGCGGGGCGTTCATCGTGATGGACTGCAAGTCGATGGGCAACGACTGCGCCCTCGCCTGGCCGTCGGCCGAGATCGCGGTGATGGGCCCCCGGGGTGCGGTCGAGATCCTCGGGCGGCGGGCGCTGGCCGAGGTGCCCGAGGGCGCCGAGCGCGACGCCCGGCGGGCCGAGCTCGAGTCGGCCTACGAGGCCGAGCACCTGTCGCCGACCGCAGCCCTCGAGCGGGGGTTCGTCGACGACGTGATCGACCCCGCCGACACCCGCGAGTCCGTCGCCGGCGCCCTGCTGGCGCTGGTCGGCAAGCGCGAGCGCCTCGCGCCCCGTCGGCACGAGAACATCCCGCTGTAGGCGGGGCACCCGCACCGCCGGCGACCCGGCGACCCGGCGGCCACCCGACCCCGCCACCACGAACCCGACCCGGCCACCACCCGACCCGACGACCCAGAGGATCCGCCATGCTGCTCGACGGCAAGAAGCTCGTGGTCACGGGCGTGCTGACCAAGGACTCGATCGCGGCCGCGGTGGCCCGGCTCGCCCAGGAGCAGGGCGCGGAGCTCGTGCTCACGTCGTTCGGCCGGGGCATGCGCCTGACCCAGCGCGTCGCCCGCACGCTGCCCGACCCGCCCGACGTGATCGAGCTCGACGTCACCGATCCCGCCCAGCACGACGCGCTCGCCGCCGAGCTCGAGTCGCGCTGGGGCCGGGTCGACGGCGCGCTGCACGCCGTGGGCTTCGCCCCCGAGGTGTGCCTCGGCCAGGACGACGGCCTGCTGAGCGCCGGCTGGGACGACGTCGCCACCGCGCTGCACGTGTCGACCTACTCGCTGAAGTCGCTGGCCCAGACGGTCCTGCCGCTCATGCCCGAGGGCGGGTCGATCGTCGGTCTCGACTTCGACGCCGCCCAGGCGTGGCCGGCCTACGACTGGATGGGGGTCGCCAAGGCCGCGCTCGAGGCCACCGCCCGCTACCTCGCCCGCGACCTCGGGCCCCGGGGGGTCCGGGTCAACCTCGTGGCGGCCGGCCCGCTGCGCACGCTGGCGGCGCGCTCCATCCCCCACTTCGCGGCGATGGAGGGGGCCTGGGGCACCCGGGCGCCCCTGGGGTGGGACGTGCGCAACCCCGAGCCGGTCGCCCGGGCGTGCGTCGCCCTCCTGTCCGACTGGTTCCCCGCGACCACCGGCGAGATCGTCCACGTCGACGGCGGCGTGCACGCAGTGGCGCTCGCCCCGGGCGAGGCGACGCCGGGTGCCGTCACGGTCAACGGCGCCGCCGAGCACGACGAGGCCCTCGCCACGGGAGACGGCGGATGACCGGCACGCCGTCCTCGCCGAACGGCGCCGGCGCCTCGCCGGCCCCCGACGGCGCGACCGGCGGGGGTGCGCCACCGGTCCGGCTGGCCGACGGGCGCGACCCGGTCGCCCTGCTCCCGCACCGGCCGCCGTTCCGCTTCGTCGACGCCGTCGACGAGCTGGTGCCGGGCGAGCGCGTCGTCGCCCGCTACCGCGTGACCGGCGACGAGGACTTCCTGACCGGGCACTTCCCCGGCAACCCGGTCTTCCCGGGGGTGGTCCAGCTCGAGGCGCTCGCCCAGGCGGGCGCGATCGCGCTGCTGGCCCTGGAGCGCTACGCCGGCTCGCTGCCGCTGTTCGGGGGCGTCGAGGGCGTGCGCTGGCGCCGCCAGGTGCGCCCCGGCGACGAGCTCACGCTCACCGTCGACCTCGAGAAGCTCTCGGCCCGGGGTGGCTGGGGCGCGGCGACGGCGACGGTCGGCGGGAAGCCGTGCTGCCAGGCGCGGCTGTTCTTCGTGCTGGCCCCGGCGGGCTGAGCGCCCCCCGGCCGCCCTCCGGCGATCGCCGGCCGCCGCGCCCGCCGCCCCCTCCCGGACCACGCGGCGCCGGCCGGCCGACCTGCCCGATCGGCGGGGTCTGCAACGATGGCGGCGTGCCCTCCCCCACCGATCCCGCCCGGTCGCCGGCCGCCCCCCCCGTCGACAAGGCGCTGCTCGACTTCGCCGTCGACCTCGCCCGCGAGGCGGGCGAGTCGACGCTCCGCTGGTTCCTGGCGCGCGACCTGACCGTCGACAGCAAGGCCGACGGCACCCCGGTCACCGCCGCCGACCGCACCGCCGAGCGGCTCGTCCGGTCGCGGCTGGCCGAGGCGTTCCCCGACGACGGGGTGCTCGGCGAGGAGGAGGCCGAGACCGCGGGCGCATCGGGCCGCCGGTGGATCGTCGATCCGATCGACGGCACCAAGGCCTTCACCCGCGGCGTGCCCCTCTACTCGACCCTGCTCGCCCTCGACGACGAGCACGGTCCCGCCATCGGCGTGATCGTGCTGCCGGCGCTGCGCCAGGCCGTCTACGCCGGCCGCGGGCTCGGGGCCTGGTTCGACGGCGAGCCCGCCCGGGTCAGCGACACGTCCGCCGTCGACGGCGCCTACCTCACGACGAGCAGCTACAGCCACTGGCCCGACCCCGACCTGCTCGCCGTGAAGCACGCCGGCTTCCACCTGCGGACGTGGGGCGACGGCTACGGCTACGCCCTCGTCGCCACGGGCCGCGCCGACGCCATGGTCGACCACGTCGTCGAGGTGTACGACGTGGCGCCCATGCCGGTGATCATGGGCGAGGCCGGCGGGCGGTTCACGAGCCTCGACGGCCGCCCGGGCGCGGCGGGCGGCAGCGGCGTCGCCACCAACGGCGCCCTCCACGACGAGGTGCTCGGCCTGCTGGAGGGGTGACGGCCGCCCTGTGACGGCCGTCCGGTGACGGCCGCGGCCGAGACCCCCGGGACGCTGCGCCGCGGCGGTCAGATCCAGTGGCGCTTCCTCAGCCAGCGGAACAGCAGCAAGGCCACCGCGGCCATCGTCACGAGCGCCAGCGGGTAGCCCCACCACTCGTCGAGCTCGGGCATGTGCTCGAAGTTCATGCCCCACAGACCCGCCAGGAGGGTGGGCACGGCGGCGATCGCCACCCAGCCCGAGATGCGGCGCATGTCCTCGTTCTGCTGCACCGAGACCTGCGTGAGGTTGACGTTGAGGACCTCGGACAGCAGGTCGCGCTGGATCTCGATGCGGGCCACGCCCCGGCGCAGGTGGTCGTTCACGTCGCGGAAGTAGGGGCCGAGGTCGAGGCCGCTGGTGCCGAACGGGTGCTTGCCGGTCTGCAGCCGCTCGAGCGGGTCGATGAGCGGCTCGACGTTGCGGTAGAGGTCGAGCACCTGGCGCTTCAGCTTGTAGATGCGCTCGGCCGGGTTCGTGCGCTCGGGCGAGAACACCTCGGTCTCGATCTCGACGATGTCCTGGTCGAGCCCGTCGAGCACCGGCCGGTAGTCGTCGACCACCCGGTCGAGGATGGCGTGCACCACCGCGACCGGGCCGAGCGCCATCCGTTCGGGCTCGGCTTCGAGCTCCCTGCGGACGGGGCTCAGGGCGCTGGCCGCACCGTGGCGCACCGTGATGACGAAGCGGTCGCCGGCGAACAGCTGGATCTCGGAGAACTCGATGGCCTCGGCCGCATCGTCGTAGCGGGCGGTCTTGAACACGAGGAACAGGCAGTCGCCGTACCGCTCGAGCTTCGACCGCTGGTGGGCCTTGATCGCATCCTCGACGGCGAGCGGGTGGAGCTCGAACTCCGCGCTCACCGCCGCGAACTCGGCGGGCGTGGGCTCGTGGAGGCCGATCCACACGAAGGCGTCGTCGCTCTCGCGGCACGCCTCGAGCGCGTCCTCGACGTGCAGCTCGCCCGGGCACCGCTTGCCGTCGCGGTAGACGGCGCAATCCACGATCACACCTACGATCATGACCCAAGATGGCGACGATGAACCCCCGCGACCACCTGGCGGCCGTGCGCCGCGAGGGCGAGGCCCTGCTCACGACCGCGGCGCCGGCGCTCACCGCCGCAGTGCCGACCTGCCCCGGATGGTCGTGCGAGCGCCTGGTCGGGCACATCGGCCGCACCTGGCGGTGGACGGCCGGGTGGGTCACCACCGGCGCCTCCCCCGACCTCGAGCGAGCCCCGGCGGGCGCTGACGTCGTGCCCTGGGCCCGGGCCGGCCTCGACGAGCTCGTGGCCGTGCTCGACGCCCTCGACCCCGCGGCGACGGTGGAGACCTGGCTCGGGCCGCGGCCCGCGGCCTTCTGGCCGCGCCGCATGGCGATGGAAGCCGCGCTCCACCGCGTCGACGCCCAGTCGGCGGTGGGCGCCGTCACACCGATCGACCTCCCTCTGGCGGTCGACGGCGTCGACGAGCTGTTCGAGGCCGTGCTGCTGTTCGCCGGCACCGGCGACCTCGACCGCCGCGGCCAGACCGTGCACCTGCACGCCACCGACCCCGAGCTGGCCGACGACGATGGAGCGGGCGAGTGGCTCGTCACGCTCGACCTTGACGAGGTGCGCCTCGAGCACGCCCACGCCAAGGGCGACGTCGCCGTGCGGGGCCCGGCGTCCGACCTCTACCTGCTGCTGTGGAACCGCCGGGGCGCCGAGGGCCTCCAGGTCTTCGGCGACGAGCGGGTGCTGGCCGACTGGCGCACCCACGTCACCGTGTGACGTGGGTGCCGCCCGTTCACGCCGTCGGTGAGGCCACCGCGGGCTGGCCCACGCCCTGGCAGGCGGCGGTGGGCTCGGGCGCGTTGTCGCTGTTGCGGTAGGTGTCGATGAACTGCACGAGCCGGGGGTCGTCCACGCTGTCGAGCTGGAGCTGGCGGGCCCAGGCGGTCACGACCAGCGGCGACGACAGGCCCTCGTCGGGGGTCGCGGTGACCTTGGCCTGCTGGGCCACCAGCGTGCTCAACGCGGACCTCTGGGCCGCGTCGAGGCCGGGGTCGTAGGCGATCCAGATCGCGCCGTGCTCGAGATCGTGGACGAGAAGCTCGTCGGGCGGCGGATCGGACTCGTAGAACCCGCAGGTCGCCGGCACCGGGTAGTGCTCGCCACCCGTCGGGGGCGCCGGGTCGTACACGAGGTCTTCCTCCGTGTGGTCGTTGCTGTCGACCCGGAACACCTCGACGCCGTCGACGCCCTCGTCGGCGGGCCCGATCGGTTCGCCACCGCTGACCGGGCGGGCGTCGCCGCTGGCCTCGGGCCCCGACGGGGCGGCCCCGCCCTCGTCGTTGCCGCACGCTGCGGCCGCGACGGCGAGCGACAGGGCCAGGAGCAGGGGTGACAGGCGGCGGAGCACGGCGAGTGACCCTAGCGGCTGGCCGGCCCGAACCGGTCGCGCCGGCGTGCCGGACGGCCCGGCGCCCCCGATCTGGCGGAGACGCCGATCGACGGGCGGTCAGGCCCCTTCGAACACCGCCGCCCGCACGCCGGCCCGGGCCAGGTCGTGCAGGAAGGGCAGCGACTCGACCAGGGACGCCAGGCCCGCGGCGCCGGTCGTGAGCGCCCGGCCCGTCGCGACCCAACGGGCGGTCACCGCGGCCACGGTGCCCGCGGCCACGGCGGGGCGGTCGACGGCCCCCAGCACCACCGTGTCGCGGGCCTGGCCCCGGCGGCCCCGCACCTCGACGCGCAGGCCGCCGATGCGCCCCTCCGCGTGCGGTGGCCGCAGCATGGGCAGGCCGGCCGTGAAGCGGTCACGCCGGGTCGCGGCCAGGCGGGCCGTGACGCGGCTCGCCCCCGGGAACGCGGGCACGAGCAGCAGCGCGTCGGGCAGGCCGGCCCGGTAGCAGTCGGACCCGCCGATCGGATCGGGGAAGAAGCAGAGCTCGCGGCCCGACCCCGGCGGGCGCCGGCGCCAGGCGTGGTCGCGCCAGTCGAGCCCGACCCCCCGCAGGGCGCCGTGGTGCTGGCGGGCGCACGCGGGACCGCCGGTGCCGTGGTGGGCGACGTGGACCTCGTCGACCGTGTCGAGCTCGCCGGCGGCGTGCCGGGCCAGGACGCACGAGAGGCCGGGGCCGAAGCCCGCCCCCACCGCGACCACGACGCCGCGCTCGCGGGCCTCGGCGTGCAGGTCGAGCAGCCCCTCGACCGCGACCATGCTGTCGGCCACCGACACGACGTGCCGGCCGGCCGCCACCGCGGTGCGGGCCACCGCCACGTGGCGCGGGGCCGGCCCGGCCAGCAGCACGAGGTCGACGTCGGACGGATCGGGCTCGTCGACCGCCGACGCCCGCTCGCCCAGCGACGCCACGACGGCCGCTTGGCGCTTGCGGTCGCTGTCGTGGACGAGCACCGCCTCGGTGTCGCCGTCGGCCACGAGGTAGCGGGCGGCCCGCGCCCCCACGGCGCCGGCCCCGCTGACGAGGACGCGCACTATCGCAGGTCCGGGCCGCTGAGCTCGCGCCAGCCCCCCGACTGGGGTGGGGTGCCACCGGTCCCGCGCAGCCGGAGCACGGCGGCGATGACCCCGGCGATGCCCACGGCGGCCAGCGCCCGTCGGAGGAGTGCCATGCGTCGCACTGTAGAGGCTCGCGCCGAGGCCCCCGGCACCGGCGGAGACCTCGCCGAGGGGCCGACGGCCCCGCCTCGGTCCGCGCTCCGACGGGGCGGGAACCCGTGGGCGCCGGGCGATCGTCCGGCGGGGCGGGACTAGCGGTCCTTCCCGCCGTTGCCGTTCCCCCGCCCGTGCCCGTTGCCACGCCCGTTGCCCGCACCGGGCGCCGGCGGGGCCTCGCCCCCTGCGGCCGGAGAGCCGCCGCCCTCGGTGACGGCCGTCGGCGCGGTGGTCGTGCTCGTGGCCGTCGTGCTCGTGGTGGTCACCGAGGGGTCGGTCGACGAGCCGGGCGGCGAGTCGCCCAGCGTCGCTGCCATCCACGCCACCAGGAGGACGACGGCGAGCACACCGGCGGCGACGGGAGCGCCGAGGCGGCGGAGTGTCGCAGCCCACGGCCCGACCCCCGCCGGCACCGGGCCGCCGGGCAGGTACGCCGTGCGGTCGATCCGGGTGGTGGCCGCCGGTGCCGGTCGATCGCCGGCGGGCGCATCGATCGTTCGGCCGCCGGCCGGGTCCGCCACCGCCGTCGGGTCCGTCGCCGCAGCCGGCGCGGTCGTCGCCAGGGCGAGGGGTGCCGTGGCGGCGAGGACCGGTTCGGAGCTCTGCGACCGCAGCGCCTCGACCACCGCGTCCGCGGGGGGACGGCGTGCCGCGTGCCTCGCCGTCATCGCCGCCAGGACGTCGCCCAGCCAATCGGGCAGGTCGGCGGGGACGGCCGGGGACGTGTGGAGCCGGGCGACCGCGGCCTCCACCCCGGCGCCCGGGTAGCACCGCCGCCCGGTGACGCACTCGATCAGCACGAGACCCAGGGCGTAGACGTCCACCTCGGGACCCGCACCGTCGCCGGCCACCTGTTCGGGGGCGAGGTAGGGCGCGCTGCCGACGACCTGCCCTGTGGCCGTCGTGCCCACGGACCCGTCGACGCGGGCGATGCCGAAGTCCGCGAGGCGGGCGCGGCGCCCGGCGCTGTCGAAGAGGACGTTCGAGGGCTTGACGTCGCGGTGGACGACGCCCAGCCGGTGCGCGTGCGCCAACGCGTCGGCCACCTGCTCGCCGACGGCGATGGTGCGGTCGAGCCCGAGCGGACCGGACGCCAGGACGGCGGCGAGGGACGGCCCGGCGGCGAGGTCGAGCACGAGGTAGGGCACGCCGTCGTGGGTCCCGGAGCCGCGGAGGCGCACCAAGCCGGGGTGGTCGAGGCGGCGCAGCACGGTCAGCTCCGACCGGAACCGGAGGTCGCTCCCCGGCTCGGGGCTGCGCAGCAGCTTGATCGCCACCGCCCGGTCGGTGGCCGTGTCGGTGGCCCCGAAGACCTCGGCCATCCCGCCGCGCCCCAGCAGCTCGCCGACGACGTACCGCCCGTCGATCACCTCACCGGTGGTGGCCATGGGACAACCATTCCCTGCGGTTCGATTCCTGAGCCGGAGTCTGGCCACCGGGAGTGGGGAACGTGTCGACCCGCTCGGCCCGGCGGACGATCTCGGGTTCGCCGAGGTGCCCGGGGGGCGGACCAGCGGTGCGTGGGGCTAGCTGGAATCGAACCAGCGACCTCACCCTTATCAGGGGTGCGCTCTAACCGACTGAGCTATAGCCCCGCTGGCAAGGGCAGAGACTCTACCGCTGCGCCACCCGGCGGGGCGAACCCGGTTCGGGGCCCCGATCGGGCGCCGGGCCCGGGCCCGGACCGGGCCGGAGACGCCTGTCGCCCCCACCGGGAGACCGGGCCGAACCGCTGCCCGGAGGGCGGGCCACCGGCTCGCGGATGATGGTGTGCCGCAGGCCCCCGGTGACCTCGTTGAGCAGGTTGAGGAGCACGGTGAGCAGCACGTTGCCGATCGACCCGGCCACGATCAGGATCGTGCCGCTGATCGCCGCGGCGCGGAACAGCAGCCCGTCGTCGAGGGTGAACCCGCCGACGAGGACCTGGCCCTCGGCGCACTTGTCGTCCTCTTCGAACTCGGTGCCCTCGGGCACCTCCGCGGTCGGCGTGCACTCGCCGTAGGCGCCCATGCGCGTGACGAAGCTCTCGAACTGGTCGACGGTGCCGACGGACCGTCCGGCGTTGTAGAGCAGGGTGCCCGCGACCAGGATGATCAGGCCGAGGCAGAAGTAGAACAGGGCGGAGATCTTGAACACCGACCACGGGTCGATCGACCACAGGCGCTGGTCGATGCGCAGGCCCCGACGCGACGCCCGGTCGGTCTTCGGCGGCCTGCCGGCCCGGGCCGCGTGACGACCGCGGACCCGCCGTTGCGCGGCGCCGAGCAGGTCGGGGCGACGGGGCGGGGCGGGAACGACCGGCGGAGGCGCCTCCACCGGTGCGGGAGCGCCACCCAGCGTCGGGTCGGGTCCGTCACCGACCGGCGGGGCGGACGGCGCCGCCGTCGACGCCGCCGGGAGGTCGTCCTCGGTGGCCGGGGCACCGGGTGCGGGGGCGCGGCCCGCGACGGGCGCGCCGCGGCCCGGAGGGCCGAGGACCGGGGGATCGGGCACGGACGCAGGGTCGGTCGAGGGCGCGGCCGACGGCGGGGCGTCGGTCGACGTGGCGCCGTGGGGGCGGCCGCCGGGCGACGCCGTGGCGTCGCCGTTGCCCCCGGGACCGTGGTCGCCGGTGGTGACTCCGGTGGGATCAGCCGGCATCGGCGCGAGTGTACGGCACCTGGTCGGGGACCTGTACCTCGTGCCCCCGCCGGCCGCCGGGCCGATCACCCGCCGCTCCCCTGGCCCCCACCGGCGCGGTCATCCCGAGCACACGGTGAAGTGGACCGGATCGGTGTCGGGGAGGGGGCGGCACAGCCCCGCGGCGCGTGCCACCGCCAGCACCTCGGGGACCCGGGCCCGCGGGACGTCGATCGCCAGCCCGCGCTCGTGGTCGGAGGTGCCGGGTCGGGCGACGGGGTACGGGTTGGTGTGCCGGCCCTCCCACAGGGCCTCCTGCTCGGCACGGGTGCGCAGGCCCGACGCGATGGGGACCGGGTGGCCCAGCAGGGCGTCGGCCCGCGCCACCGCGGCCAGCATCGCCGGCGCCAGACCGGACCGATCGCCCGCCCCTTCACCCGCTGCGCCGCCGGCGACAGTCGCGTGGCGCCCGGTGGCCCGGGCCCGCGCCCAGGCGTCGGTGTCACCGACCCGCACCCGCACCACCACCTCGTCGCCGGCACGCCGGTACTCGAGCAGCTCGGCGCCGTTGTCGGCGGCGAGGGAGCGGGCGGCGTCCTCGCCGTCGGCCGCGCCCGCCAGGGCGGCGGCATCGGCCGCCGTGCGGGCGTGGGCCCGGTCGGCGAGCGCCCGCCCCACGGGCACGAGTCCCACCATCGCCACGATCACGATGGCGAGCAGGGCGGCGGCCAGGGGGGTGGCCTGGCCACGATCGTCGGCGCGCCGGGCGCGCCCACCGGTGCCGGTCGACGGCATCGGATCTCCTTCCCGCGGGCCCCGACCGGGCGCGCGTCACGGATGCGGGACGTGCGGGGGAAGGAGGGCCCGAACGGGCGAGCGGGTCGGGCGGTCGGGCGGGGCCCGCCGCCGCGTCGAGCCGACGGATCGGGTGCCCGCCGGGCACCCGATCGCCGGCGATCGTCAGGCGGCCGAGGTCACTCGTCGCCGGTGAGCACGGGGGCGACGGCGGCCACGGTCTGGCCGGCGTCGAGGTTCATGACCCGCACGCCGGTGGCGTCACGGCCCTGCGACGACACGTCGCGGGCGGCCATGCGGATGAGCGTGCCGGACGACGAGATGACGAACATCTGGTCGTCGATGCCGACCATGAAGGCGGCGACGACGATGCCCTTCTTGGCGGTGAGCTTGATGCCGCGCACGCCCTGGCCGCCCCGGCCCTGGGTGTTGAACTTGTCGAGCTGGGTGCGCTTGCCGTAGCCGGCGTTGGTCACGAGCAGCAGCGCCACGTCGTCGCGGGCCACGTCGCACGAGACGACCTCGTCCTCGGGGCGCAGCTTCATGCCCCGCACCCCGGCGGCGGCGCGACCCATCGACCGCACGTCGTCCTCGGAGAACCGGATGGTCATGCCCGACCGGGCGACCATGAAGATGTCGTCGCCACCGTTGGTGGGGATGACCCGCACGAGCTCGTCGTCGTCGCGCAGGTTGATGGCGATGAGCCCGCTGCGCAGCGACGAGTCGTACTCGTTGAACTTGGTCTTCTTGACCTGGCCCTTGCGGGTGGCGAAGAAGAGGTAGCGGTGCGTCTCGTAGTCGCGGGTGTCGATTATCGCCTGGATGCGCTCGTCGGGCTGCAGCGGCAGCAGGTTGACGATGGCCGTGCCCCGGGCGGTGCGGTCCTTGCGGGGGATCTCGTGGGCCTTGAGCCGGTACACCCGACCCCGCGTCGAGAAGAACAGCAGGTAGGCGTGCGCGGTCGTGGTGAGGATGTGCGTGACGTAGTCGTCGTCGCGCAGCTTGGCGCCGGCGACGCCGCGCCCACCCCGGCCCTGGGCCCGGAAGGTGTCGGAGGGGACCGTCTTCACGTAGCCGCGCTGCGACATCGTGACCACGAGCTCCTCGTCGTCGATGAGGTCCTCGATGTCGATGTCGCCGATGTCGTAGGTGATCTCGGACCGGCGCTCGTCGGCGTAGGTGTCCCGCACCTCCAGCAGCTCGTCCTTGATGACCTGGCGCAGGCGGGCCTCGTCGCCGAGGATGGCCTCGAGCTCGGCGATGCGCTGGCGCAGCTCGTCGAGCTCGGTCTCGAGGTCGATGCGGGCGAGGCGGGTGAGCTGCCCGAGGCGCATGTCGAGGATGTGCTCGGCCTGGTCGACCGAGAACTCGAACGGCTCGGCCATGAGGCCCGTGCGGGCCGCGGCCCGGTCGTCGGACGCCCGGATGAGGGCGATGACCTCGTCGATGACGTTGATGGCCTTGAGCAGGCCCTCGACGAGGTGGGCGCGCTTGCGGGCCTTGTCGAGGCGGAACTGGCTGCGCCGGCGGATGACCTCGACCTGGTGGGCGATGTACGCCTGGAGCATCTGGACCAGGTTGAGCGTGCGGGGCACGCCGTCGACCAGGGCCACCGTGTTCACCGCGAAGTTCGTCTGCAGCGGCGTGTGCTTGTAGAGGTTGTTGAGGATGACGAGCGCCGGCGCGTCCTTCTTGAGCTCGATCACCAGGCGGGTCCTGCCGCCCGCCGACTCGTCGTTGACGTCGGCGATGCCCTCGATCGTGCGGGTCTCGACCAGGTCCTTGATCTTGCTGGCGGTGGCCGAGATCGAGGTCTGGTACGGCATCTCGGTGACGACGATGCGGTCGCGCTGGCGGCCCGTGCCCTCGACGATGTCGGTGCGGGCGCGGAGGCGGATCGAGCCCTTGCCGGTGCGGTAGGCGTCCATGATGCCGGCGCGCCCCATGATCAGGCCGCCGGTCGGGAAGTCGGGGCCCTTGACGAACTGCATGAGGTCGTCGGGGGTCGACTCGGGGTTCTCGAGCAGGTGCACGACCGCGTCGATGGCCTCGCCCAGGTTGTGGGGCGGGATGTTGGTGGCCATGCCGACGGCGATGCCCTGGCTGCCGTTGACCAGCAGGTTCGGGAACCGGGCGGGGAGGACCTGGGGCTCCTGGAACTCGCCCGAGTAGTTGTCGCCCATGTCGACGGTGTCCTCGTCGATGTCGGCGAGCATCACGTCGAACGACAGCCGGTCGAGGCGGCACTCGGTGTAGCGCGAGGCGGCCGGCCCGAAGTCGGGCGAGCCGAAGTTGCCGTGGCCGTCGACCAGTGTGTGGCGCAGCGAGAAGTCCTGTGCCATGCGCACGAGGGCGTCGTAGATCGCGCCCTCGCCGTGGGGGTGGTAGCGACCCATGACGTCGCCCGTGACGCGGGCGCACTTCATGTAGCTGCGATCGGGGCGGGCGCCCAGGTCGAGCATGCCCCAGAGGATGCGGCGGTGGACCGGCTTCAGCCCGTCGCGCACGTCGGGCAGCGCCCGGGCCGTGATGACCGACATGGCGTAGTCGAGGAAGGAGCGCTCCATCTCCTCCTGGATCTCGATGGGCTCGACCGCCAGGCGCTCGCGGCCGCCTCCGCCGCCGGGGGCGACGCCGTTGCTGTCGCCGTCGGTGGGCGGTGTCGTGTCGTCGGCCATCAGATGTCCACGAACCGGGCGTCGCGGGCGTTGGTCTGGATGAAGTGCTTGCGCATCTCGACGTCTTCGCCCATGAGGATCGAGAGCACCTCGTCGGCCAGCGCGGCCTGCTCGACGTTGACCTGGAGCAGGGTGCGGTGCTCGGGGTCCATCGTGGTGACCTTGAGCTCTTCGTGGTCCATCTCGCCCAGGCCCTTGAGGCGGGCGAAGTCCTTCTTGTGGTTGGGCCGCTCGGCCAGGAAGCGGTTCTTGGCCGCGTCGTCCTTGAGGTAGATCTTCTCCTTGCCCACCTCGGTGGAGTACAGCGGCGGCTCGCAGATGTACACGTGGCCCTGCTCGACCAGCGCCTTCATCTGGCGGAAGAAGAACGTCAGCAGGAGGGTGCGGATGTGGGCGCCGTCGACGTCGGCGTCGGTGAGGATGCAGACCTTGTCGTAGCGGCGCTTGTCGAGGTCGAACTCGTCGCCCAGGCCGGCGCCGATCGCCGAGATCAGCGTCTGGATCTCGTTGTTCTTCAGCATCTTGTCGATGCGGGCGCGCTCGACGTTCAGGATCTTGCCCCGGATGGGGAGGATGGCCTGGGTGGCGGGGTTGCGCGCCTGCACGGCGGAGCCGCCGGCCGAGTCGCCCTCGACGATGAACAGCTCGCGCTCCTCGCGGTTCTTCGACGAGCAGTCCTTGAGCTTGTCGGGCATGCCCGCACCGTCGAGCAGCGACTTGGACCGCACCAGGTTGCGGGCCTTCTTGGCCGCGTCGCGCGCCTGGGCGGCCGCGATGCCCTTGCGAACGATCTTGTTGGCCTCGGTGGGGTTCTCCTCCAGCCAGTCGCCCAGCTTCTCGTTGGTCGCCTTCTGCACCAGCGTCTTGATCGCGGTGTTGCCCAGCTTCGCCTTGGTCTGGCCCTCGAACTGGGGGTCGCGGAGGCGCACCGACACGATGGTGGTGATGCCCTCGCGGATGTCCTCGCCGGCGAGGTTGGCGTCCTTCTCCTTCAGCTGGCCCTTGGCCCGGGCGTACTTGTTGACCGCGGTGGTGAGCGCGGCCTTGAAGCCCTCGACGTGGGTGCCGCCCTCGACCGTGTTGATGCCGTTGGCGAAGCTGTGGATGCCGTCGGTGTTGTAGCCCGTGTTCCACTGGAACGCGACCTCGACCTCGGAGGACGCATCCTCGTCGGCGTAGTAGCCGACCTTGGAGAACAGGCTCTCCTTCGTCTTGTTCACGTGCTTGACGAAGTCGACGATGCCGCCGGCGTACTTGTACACGACCGGCTCGTTGTCGTGGTCGGGCCGCTCGTCGCGGAAGCGGATCTCGAGGCCCTTGTTGAGGAACGCCATCATCTGCAGCCGCTCGAGGATGGTGCGGGCCGAGAACTCGACGGTCTCGAACACCGTGTCGTCGGGCCAGAACGTCACGGTCGTGCCCCGGTGGGGGGCCGACCGGCCGTTGCGGGGGGCGTCGCCCGTGACCCTGAGCTTGCCCTGGGGCTTGCCGCCGTCGGCGAACGTCATCGAGTGGCGCTTGCCGTCGCGGTCGACCTCGACGACCAGCTTGCGGCTGAGCGCGTTGACCACCGACACGCCGACGCCGTGGAGGCCGCCCGACACCTTGTAACCGTCGCCACCGAACTTGCCGCCGCCGTGCAGCTTGGTGAGCGCGATCTCGACGCCCGACAGGTTGTGCTGCTTGTTGATGTCGGTCGGGATGCCACGGCCGTTGTCGACCACGCGGCAGCCGCCGTCGGCCAGCAGCGTGATGTCGATGCGGTCGCAGTAGCCCGCCATGGCCTCGTCGACGGAGTTGTCGACGACCTCCCACACGCAGTGGTGGAGGCCGGTGGGACCGGTGGAACCGATGTACATGCCCGGCCGCTTGCGGACCGGCTCGAGGCCCTCGAGGACCTGCATGTCCTTGGCTCCGTACGAGGTGCTTCCCTGAGGCAAGGCGCGCCCTTCTGCTGGCGAGAGTTCTACGGGTGGGTGACCGGCGCCGGGATGGTGAAAATCCGAGCTTTTGCCTGGTCAGACCCACAAATCACAACAGGGAGAGTCTACCAGGCGGGGGCCCTGATCCCGACGATCCCGGGGCGGCCGCGGCCCGAGGGCCTCAGCGCCGCGACGACGGGCGACGCGGCGGGCGCGGACCCCCGCGCCGGCGGTCGACCCGCACCTCGACCCGGGTGATGCGCCGCTCGCCCGCGAGCTCGGCGAGGCGGCTGACGAGCTGCGGTTCGAGGAACCGCACGTGGGTGGTGAGCGCCGGGTCGTCGCACATCACGACCAGTGACTCGCCGTCGATCGAGACCGGTCGCGTGCGGGCCGCCATCGACTCGCCCACCACCTCGTCCCACCGCTCGAACACGACCTCGACACCCGCCCGCGACGGGCCGCCGAGGCGCGCCAGCACCCCGTCGATGGTGTCGCCGAGCCGCACGGGTGCAGCGGGGCCGCCGGGGAGGGGCCGCCAAGCCATGGCCGACAGTCAACCATGCGCGGGCGGCGCGCAACGCCACCACGTCCGTCCGCCGCCCCGGCGGCCGTCGCCACCCGCCCGGTCGGGGTGCGGCACGGGCCGCCGGGCCACGGCGTCACCGCACGATCTCGCCGTGGACGAGGCGCACCACGACGTCGGGGTGGGCCTCGGGCGGCAGCGTCGACGCCGTCGTCAGCAGCGTCTGGCCCTCGGGCAGGTTCGTGAGCAGGGCGGCGCTGCGATCAGGATCGAGCTCGCTGAACACGTCGTCGAGCAGCAGCACCGGCGGCGACCCGGCGCCGGCGGTCACGACGTGGTGCACCGCCAGGCGCAGCGCCAGGGCCAGCGTGCGCTGCTCGCCCTGGCTGGCCTGGGTGCGGGCCGGCGCGCCACCGATCGTGAGCGCGATCTCGTCGCGGTGCGGGCCGACGGTGGACACGCCGCGCCGGACGTCGTCGCCCCGCGCCGCCCGCAGCGCGTCCGACAACGCCGCGGCGAGCACGTCGGCATCCCCGCCGACCGCGTCGGGCGCCCAGCCCGACTCGTAGCGCACGCCGACGAGCGCCGGCCGCCGGGCCAGTGCGTCGTAGGTGGCGCCCAGGACGGGGCGCATCCGGTCGAGCAGGCCCATGCGCGCCGACGCCAGGGCGGCGCCGGCCGACGCCAGCTTGTCGTCCCACACGTCGAGGGTGAACGCGGTCGACTCGTCGAGGCGGCCGCCGGTCTGCTTCAGCAGCGCGTTGCGCTGTCTGAGCACCTTGTCGACGGCGGTGCGCAGGGCGTCGTTGCGCGGATGGAGGCTCACCAGGGCGTCGTCGAGGAACCGCCGACGCTCACCGGGCCCCTCCTTCACGATCGCCAGGTCGTCGGGCGTGAACACCGTGACGCGCAGCGACCCGAGCAGGTCGCGGGCGCGCCGCAGGGGCTGACGGTTGACCAGGACGCGGTTGCGGCCGTTCGCCTGGATCTGGGCCTCGACCAGCAGCTCACGGCCCTCGCGCTCGGCCAGCGCCCGCACGACGGCGAACGGCGCCCCCCGCCGGACCAACGCCTCGGTGGGCGCGGAGCGGAAGGACGACAGGCTGGCCAGCCAGGCGAGGGCCTCGAGCAGGTTGGTCTTCCCCTCGCCGTTGGCGCCGACGAGCGCGGTCAGCCCCGGGGCGAGCTCGAGCTGGGCGGAGGCGTAGCTGCGGAAGTCGGTGAGCCAGAGGGTGCGGACCTGCACGCCGGGGCGCGACCGGGGGTCAGCTCACCCGCACCGGCATGAGCAGGTACAGGAACTCGGGGTGCTCGGGGCTCTTGACCAGCGCCGGCTTCAGCGAGTCGACCGACTCGATGAGCACCTCGTCGCCCGGCAGGACCTCGATGCCCTGCAGCAGGTAGTCGGGGTTGAACGCCACGGTGAGCTCGGCGCCCTCGTACTTGGCGTCGAGCGACTCGTGGGCCTGCCCGACGTCCTGCGTGACCGCCACGAGGTCGAGGCCGTCGTTCGACATCGCGAGGCGGACGGGCGTGGCCTCGCGGGCCAGCAGCTTCACGCGCCGCACACCCTCGAGCAGGGCCTCGCGGCTGACCGTGAGGCGGTTGGGGTGCGCCGCCGGGATGAGGCCCTTGTAGTTCGGGAAGTCGCCCTCGATGAGCATCGTGGTCAGGCGCACGTCGCCGGCTTCGAAGCTGGCGTCGCGCTCGCCCAGCCGCAGCGTCAGCTCGTCGACGCCGGTCAGCACCCGGGTGAGGTCGTTGAGCGCCCGCGACGGCACGAGCACCGACTGCCCCTCGGCCAGCACGCTCTGCCCCGGCAGGTCGCGCACCGCCAGGCGGTACGAGTCGGTGGCCACCAGCCGCAGGCCGTCGGCCTCGGCCGTGACCAGCACGCCGGTGAGGATGGGCCGGGCGTCGTCGCCCGACGCCGCGGGCACGACCTGGCGCAGCGCCGCGGCCAGCTCGGCGGCGTCGAGGGTGACCGCGTCACCGCTCGGCTCGGGCAGCCGGGGGAACTCGTCGACGGGGAACACGCGCAGGCTGAACTCGGAACGCGACGCCGTGATGCGCGCCTGCTCGCCGTCGACCTCGACCTCGACCGCGCCGCTCGGCAGCGACTTCACGACGTCGGACACCAACCGGGACGGCAGCACGGCGACGCCGTCCTCGCGGCCGCTCACGCCCTGGCGGACGGTCACCGAGATCGTGAGCTCGAGGTCGTGGCCGGTGAGGGTCAGGGAGTCGCCGGCCAGCTCGGTGCGGATGCCGGCCAGCACCGGCAGGGCGCCACCACGGCTGGCGGTGGCCCGCCCGGCTGTGCCGAGTGCGTCCACGAGGACGTCTCGCTCGCATCGGAACTTCACGCCGTCGCCTTCTTTCTCTGCGGTGCGTAAGTGATGAATCGAACCAGAGGTAGTAGTAGGGGGTGTGGATTGTGGACGACGACACGTCGTCGCAGGTCACCGGCCCGATCGCCATCCCCGTGTCGTCCCCAGGCTCCCACAGCGGCACGGGTGCGCGCGTGATGGCGGTGGGGACGGACACCCTGTCGTCCACCGATCGGGCGGCCTCGTCCACAGCGCGTCCCCGCACTTGTCCACCGCGGCGCCGCGAGCCCCGGACGCCTGTGGTCAGTCACCCTGACGGACCGACCGCATGAGACGGGTCACCTGGTCGTAGATCTGGCGGTCCTTGGACATCAGGGCGCCGATCTTCTCGACCGCGTGGATGACGGTGGTGTGGTCGCGGCCGCCGAACTCGCGGGCGATGTTGGGGTACGACAGCTCGGTCAGCTCGCGCATGACGTACATGGCGATCTGGCGGGCGGTCACCAGGGGGCGCTGGCGGTGCTTGCTCTTGAGCTCGTCGACGCTGAAGCCGAACTGCTCGGCCGCCTCGTCGAGGATGAGCTGCGGCGTGATGGGCCGCGGCTGGTTCTCGGTCAGCAGGTCGTTGAGGACCTGCGTGGCCCGGTCGACCGTGATCGGCTCGTGGGTGAGGCTGGCGAACGCCGACACCCGGATGAGGGCTCCCTCGAGCACCCGGATGTTGTCCTTGATGTTGGCGGCGATGAACTCGAGCACGTCGGCCGGGATGCGGGCCGTCTCGAGCTCGGCCTTCTTGCGCAGGATCGCCAGGCGGGTCTCGAGCTCGGGCGGCTGGATGTCGGTGAGCAGGCCCTGCTGGAACCGGCTGCGGAGCCGGTCCTCGAAGCCGATCTGATCGGGCGCCCGGTCGGACGACAGCACGATCTGCCGGTTGGTCTGGTGGAGGTGGTTGAAGGTGTGGAAGAACTCCTCGAGCGTCTCCTGCTTGCCCTGGAAGAACTGCACGTCGTCGACCAGCAGAACGTCGATGTCGCGGTAGCGGCGCTTGAAGCCGTCGCGGCTGCCCGACTGCATCGAGTCGATGAACTCGTTGAGGAACGTCTCGGACGTGACGTACCGCACCCGGTAGGCGGGGTAGTTGTCGTTGACGTAGCTGGCGATCGCCTGGAGGAGGTGGGTCTTGCCCAGGCCGGCGTCGCCGTAGATGAACAGCGGGTTCCAGCGGCGGGCCGGCATCTCGGCCACCGACTGGGCCGCGGCGTGGGCGAACCGGTTCGACCCGCCGATGACGAAGTTCTCGAACGTGTAGCGGGGGTTCAGCTCGACGTCGCCGGTCGGCGTGCCGGTGGGGCTGTCGCCGTCGCCGCCCCGCGGGCCACCGCCGTTGCCGGGGAGCCCACCCGCACCCTGTCCGGGCCCGGCCGCGGTGGGGGCGGCGCCTCCGACGCCCGGGCCCTGCGGCGTGGGCACCGTCCACAGCGACGGCGGTTCGGGCGGCTCGATGCGCAGCACGAGCTCGACCTGCTGGGCACCGGCCTCGGACAGGGCGTCGCGCACGAGCCCGAGGTAGCGGCCCTCGATGCGCTCCTTCGCCAGCGGGCTGGACACGCCGAGGGTGAGCGTGCGCCCGTCGAAGTCGACCGCCCGCACGCCCTCGAAGGCCGTGTGCCACACCGGATCGGAGACCTGGGCCCGCAGGAGCGCGGCGCACATGTTCCACAAGCGGTGCGCATCGCTCATCACGTCAGACCGTCCTCCTGCGCCCCGTGCCGGTCGTCCACAGCACCGTCCACACATGTGGACGACCGCACAAGTCATTGACCCCAGGTAGCCGGCGGGCGTCGGGGAGCCGTCGACCTGCCGGTGGCAGGTGGTGCCCCCGGCTCTGGACCCCCGCCCCCGCGGGGGCGAGCCGACGCAAGCTAGCACCGGTCGCCGTCGGCCGACCAGGGTCGTCCACAGGGGTGGGGAGCGCACCCTGGGGGAGGGTGTGGACGAGGCGCCCAGGTTGGCGTTCGCGGCCCTCCGCCCTCTACCGTTGACCGCGCACCGACGCCGGTGCCTCACATCCGCGCGTCGAGTCGACCGCACGACCATGTCTGAACGCCGCCGCCGGCCCCGCTCATGATGCGACGAGGCCGCGGGGCCCAGGAGGCCCACCGTGAAGCGCACATACCAACCGAACAAGCGTCGGCGGGCAACCCGCCACGGGTTCCGTCACCGCATGAGCAGCCGCGCGGGGCGGGCGATCGTCCGCGCCCGGCGTCAGAAGGGCCGCGCACGCCTCTCGGCCTGATCGGGCGAGTCGGGGACCGTGCGACGTTCGATGCGTTCCGCCGAGACGGCCGGCGCACGCGGCGCGGGCCGATGACGGTCACCCACGTCGCAGCCGGCGACGGGGTCCGCGTGGCCTACGCCATCGGCCGGCGCGTCGGGCCCGCGGTCGTGCGCAACCGGTTGCGCCGGCAGCTGCGGGCCGCGGTGCGCGAGATCGACCGGTCGACCGGGGGCCTCGCTCCCGGCGCCTACCTCGTGAGCCTGCGTCCCGAGGCGGTCGGGCGCAGCTACGCCGAGCTGCGCGCCCACCTGGGTGCCGCGCTGGAGGCCGTCGCTCCCCCCGCTCCCCCGGCCTCGCCACGATGACCCCCGTGGCCCGCGTGCTGCACCGGGGGGTGCGCCTCTACCAGAGGGTGACCGACGGCCGTCCCTCGCCGTGCCGCTACGTCCCCACCTGCTCGAACTACGCGCTCGACGCGCTCGAGATCCACGGGGCGGTCCGGGGTAGCGCCCTGACCGCCCGCCGCCTGTGCCGGTGCCATCCCTGGGGTGGGCACGGCTGGGACCCCGTCCCTGAAGGAAAGCACTGATGCTCGACGGCCTCTTCGAAATCGTCTCCGGGACGCTCGCCTTCTTCTACGAGCTGATCCCGAACTACGCGATCGCCATCGCGCTGCTGACCTGCGTGGTGATGATCATCACGACGCCGCTGACGCTCAAGGGCACGCGGTCGATGATCGAGATGCAGCGGCTGCAGCCCGAGATCCGCCGCCTGCAGGTCCAGTACAAGGACGACCGCCAGAAGCTCAACGAGGAGCTGATGGCGTTCTACAAGGAGCACGAGATCAACCCGGTCGGCGGCTGCCTGCCGCTGCTGATCCAGGCGCCGGTCTTCTCGATCCTGTTCTACGTCGTCCGGGGCCTCACGAACCCGGCCAAGTTCGTCGCGGTCCAGAAGCTGGTGCAGGAGGGCTTCCCCCAGCTCAACACCATCGTGACCGAGGGCTTCCAGCCGAAGTACCTCAACCACAACTCCGAGCTGTACCAGTCGCTGGTCGGCCAGGACCACATGACGGCCTTCGGCGTCGACCTGTCGCAGAGCCTGATGCAGGCGCTCGGCGAGGGCGTCCTGCACGCCCTGCCCTACGTGCTGCTCGTCGCCATCATCGCGGTGCTGAGCTGGTACCAGCAGAAGCAGATCATGGGCCGCAACGCCGGCGCCGAGGTCACGCAGCAGCAGCAGATCATGATGAAGATCGGCCCGGCGATGTACGTGTTCTTCGCCGCCGTGAGCCCCGCCGCCATCGGCATCTACTTCCTGGTCTCCACGCTCTGGCGCGTCGGCCAGCAGTACTACATCACCCGGTCCCTGTACTCGGGTGAGGACTCCGTGGGCGTGCAGGCGCAGAAGGCCATGGCCGAGCTGCGCGAGGCCAAGAAGAAGGACGGCGCCGGCAAGCCCGGCGCCACGAAGGCGGTCGCCAAGGGCGGCGCCAGCAAGAAGGTCGACGGCCGAGCGGCCAAGGCGAGCGGCAACGGCTCGTCGGCCCGCACCCGGGGCGGCACCCCGGTCGACAAGACGCCGGTCGACAAGACGCCCGCGAACGCCGGGGCCACGGGCGCGAAGCCCCACCCCCGCTCGCGCAAGAAGAAGAAGAGGAAGTAGATCGTGGAATGGGTCGTGACGTCCGCCCGGACGATCGAAGAGGCCACCGAGATGGCGCTCGACCAACTGGGGGTCGATGAGCAGGACGCCGAGATCGAGGTCGTGCAGGACGCGCAGAAGGGCCTGTTCGGCCGTCTGCGCGCCGAGGCGCAGGTACGCGCACGCGTTCGCCCCACGGCCCCCCGGCCGAAGGTCGACCGTCGTGAGCGGCGCCGGGCCGACCGCCGCACGGGCGGCGACCGCGGACGGGCCCGCAAGGGCGGCTCCGGCGGTCGCGACCGTGTCGCCGCCGGCGTCGCGTCGGCACCCGGCGGCGCCGGCACGCGGCGCCGTCCCGATCGGCGCACGGCCGACGAGGCCGCCGACAGCGCCGCCGCCGGCAGCTCCGACGACACGTCCGGCACCGAGGCCCCCGCCGGCGGCTCGAGCGGCGATGCCGGGGGCAACAGGAGGAGGCGGCGCAACGGGCCGTCTCGCACGGCAGAGGGAGCAACGGTGAGCGACAACACGCAGTCGTCCGACGAGTCGGCGACCAGCGACATCGACCTCGAGGCGCAACGGGCGGCGGTCGAGGCGTTCCTCACCGAGCTCGTGGTGGCCTTCGGGCGGTCCGACGCCACGGTGTCGGTCACGATCAGCGAGGACGAGGCCCTCGAGGCCGCCGTCGACGGCTCGGAGCTCGGCCTGCTGGTCGGCCAGAAGGGCGTGACCCTGCAGGCGGTCCAGGAGCTCGTCCGCAGCATGGTGCAGCGCCGGTTCGTCGGCCAGCCCCACGCCCGGGTGCGCGTCGACGTGGCCGGGTACCGCGCCCGCCGCAAGGAGGCGCTCGCCCGCTTCGCCACGGGTGTGGCCGAGAGCGTGAAGGAGTCGGGCGTCGCCAAGGCCCTCGACCCCATGGGATCGGCCGACCGGAAGGTCGTCCACGACACGGTCAACGAGATCGAGGGCGTGGAGACCGTGTCCGAGGGCGAGGACGCAGCCCGACGGGTGGTCATCCGCCCGGCGTGAGCCCCATGGCGTGCGGAGCGGCGGCGTGAGCGCCGCCGACGCAGCTCTCGAGAGGGTGCTGGAACGGAGCCGGAGCCGGGGATTCCTCGGACCCGGCTCCGTCCGCGTCCACGTCGAGCACGGCCGCGGCTTCGCGGCGGGGGTGCCGCATGCGCCGGCCCGGGCGTTGGACCTCGGCTCCGGTGGCGGTGTGCCCGGGCTCGTGCTGGCCGCGACGTGGCCGGACTGCGAGCTCGTGCTGCTGGACGCCGGGCAGCGGCGGTGCGAGTTCCTCGCCGAGGCCGTGGACGAGCTGGGCCTGGGCGAGCGCGTCCGGGTCGTGCGGGGACGGGCGGAGGCGGCCGGGCGCGACCCTGCCCTGCGGGGGAGGTTCGACGCCGTGGTGGCCCGGGGCTTCGGCCCGCCGGCGGTGACCGCCGAGTGCGGCGCGCCGTTCCTGCACGTCGGCGGGAGGCTGGTGGTGAGTGACCCTCCGGTCGACGGCGAGGGTCGATCGGGCTCCGCTCCGCCCCGCCCGGCGGAGCCCGGCGACCTGCCCGGTGATGACGTGGCGGCGGCGAGCTCACCCGCAGCGGCCCCGTCCGAGCGGTGGCCGTCCGCGGGCGTGGCGCTGCTGGGCCTGGCGGTCGACGCCGCGTGGGACCGACCGTTCCACTACCACTCGCTCGTGCTCGAGCGTCCGTGCCCCGACCGCTACCCGCGCCGGGACGGGATGCCCGCCAAGCGGCCGCTGTTCTGACGAGCGGTGGCTGGCGGTCGGCGGTCGAGGGGTCGGGCGCGTCGACGCGCCTCGCGGACCCGGGCGCCTTGCGCGGTCCTCGCCCCGGCGCGGCGGACGGCGCGGTCACGTCGCCCGCCGGGTGACGTGGCGGTGGTCGCGGCACGCCGGTCGCCGTGGCGATGGCGGGGGCGCGGTCCCGAACGGGGTGGGTGCGCCGCCGGCGTTCGGGTCGGGTCGGCTGGTGTCTCGGTGCGCTGTCGGGCGGTGTGGGTCGTGGCGCGGGGTCGGCGGACTGTGTGCGCTTCTGGTGGCCGGCCGTGAGGTCGGGGGGCGCTGTCCCGATCAGGGGTTGGTGCGACGGCGGCCAGGTGCGTTGGGGTCGGCCGATCTCGAGCGGGGTGTGGACTGCGGTCTGGGGCGGAGCCGTGGCGCGGTGCAGCGCCCCGGGCGAGGTGGATCAGAGCACCGCCGTCGTCGGCGGCCGGCCGGGCTCCGGCGGCTGTGACGCGGAGGGAGCGACGCGACCTCGATGCCGGCTCTTGGCGTGGGGCGCTGCCTCCCTTGGTGATCCATCGCGGTGGGCATCCAGGTCAGCTGAGGCCGGACGCGGTTGGCGGCGGACTGGAGGGACGACGGCAGTTGGCACCGCACGGAGGTGGTGCGTGCGTGCGGGTGACCCTGACCTGTGCCGGCCCTCCGGCTGCCCCGCAGCCGGTCGAGCGTGGTCGGGACCGGGTCAACCAACGGCGACCGACGGCCGCTGCCGGCGGTCCATCGACGTCGTCAGGCGGCGATCGGTGTTCACGGCCGCCTGCTCCCTCGGTTCTGTTGGGTGGACCTCGGGAGCGTTGCTGTGCTGTGTGCGTCGCTCGGATCTGAGTCCGGGACGTGAGCGGGACCGTCCCGGAGATGTCACCGTGCGGTCCGGCAGGGCAGGCTGTGCCATCGCCGGAGTGCTCAGGTGGTGCGGGGCGGGGAGGGGGCTCCCACGGCGCGACGTCGCAACCCGGCTGGCGGCGTCGTGGACCGTGCCTCTCGGCCGTGGTCGGGCCGGCTGGACTGCGCCACGATTGCGAGGTGCCCTCGGCAGGTCCGGGGGTTGGGTGCGTCGTGGCCGTGGCCGGCGGACGGCCGCCCGGTGGGTCGTGCGGCCAGGACGGCATCGTCGTCTATGCCGTGCTCAGGGTTGGGTCGCGGTCCACGCGGCGTCGTGGACCGTGTGCCTCTCGGCTGTGGTCGGGCCGGCTGGACTGCGCCACGATTGCGAGGTGCGTTCGGCAGGCCCGGCGTGCGGTGGGCCATGGCGCTCGGTAGCG
>Ga0111538_10002837_pt1 | contig 24338 bp, 11 predicted proteins | sample SoiMethybrSBSTD1_FD_79669 | JGI IMG/M metagenome (GOLD analysis project Ga0111538, IMG submission 79669) | Bulk soil microbial communities from a Populus tree surrounding site in Tennessee, USA - Soil MetaG P. TD hybrid SBSTD1 (version 2)... | ecosystem: Environmental > Terrestrial > Soil >...
GAGTATGATTATGAAATGGAAGGTAACGGTAATCTTTCTTACCTGAAGTATCTTGGAATTGCGGCATTATTTATTCTCTTCATTGCATGGATAAATTATGTTAATCTTTCAACGGCTCATTCACTGGACCGATCGAAAGAAGTTGGTATAAGAAAAGTGGTAGGAGCCGGAAAATTCCAGCTTATCAGGCAGTTTCTTGTCGAGTCGCTTTTTCTTAACACAATTGCCATCATCATTGGGATACTTATTTTCCAGGCAACGCTTTCTTCTTTTTCCACCCTTGTAGAAAAAGATCTTGATTCGCTAATGATTTCCGACTGGAGGTTCTGGGTATTTGTCATTGTTGTCTTCCTGCTTGGCGCTTTTCTGGCGGCTTTTTATCCGGCCTTTGTTCTTTCTTCATTTCAGCCCGTTTATTCTATTAAGTCAAAACAAGGTGGACCGGGATTGAAAGGAGGAAAAACCATTTTGAGAAAATCACTGGTGGTATTGCAGTTTGTTGCCGCTATGGTGCTCATTGCGGGGGCCATTGGATTTTACAGGCAGCTTCGCTTTATGCAAAACCGCGACCTTGGTGTGAACATCAACCAAACGCTGGTATTGCAGCAAACGGCCCGCCAGGATAGCTCCGGTATTCCTGCATTTAATGCATTTGTCAATGACATGAACGCGAACCCGGCAATTAAGTCAGTGACAGCTTCTACTTCTGTGCCGGGAGGCGAAGTGGGTGGTTCATCTGGTTATTCCCTCCGCAACTCGCAGTCGAATAAGCGTTGCAGAAATTTTGGAATTGATAAGAACTTCATTCCCGCGTACGGATTAAGTGTTGTTGCCGGGAGAAATTTTGAAAATGACAGGCCCGTGGTTGACACTTCACAGCTGGTGAACATCCTGGTAAATGAAACGGCGGCGAGGATATTTGGCTTTTCAAAGCCCGCTGATATTCTCGGTCAGTACATTGACGGTTCGGGGTTTCATTGCCAGGTAATTGGCGTGGTGAAAGATTATCACCAGGAGTCGTTGCGATACAGCTTCGATCCCATTGTTTTTTACCTGCAGGAGGAAAGAGGCTTTGAGAATTTTTCGCTTAAGCTGAGCACGACGAATTTGCCGGCGTTGATGGATTTTGTGAAACGGAAATGGAGTGAACATTTTCCGGAGAGTCCCTTCCAGTTCTTCTTTCTTGACGATCGGTTTAATGCGCAATATAAGAATGATAAGCTTTTTGCAACGGTGCTTTGGCTGTTTACGGCAATAGCGATCAGTATCGCCTGCCTTGGGCTATTCGGTCTCTCACTCTTTACCATTTCTAAAAGGAATAAAGAAATCAGTATTCGTAAGGTGCTTGGAGCAACGCTATTTCAAATTACAAGCCTCATCACAAAGGACTACCTGAGGCTGGTGCTTGCGGCTGGCGTCGTGGCATTACCTATTGCCTATATACTTGTAAATAACTGGCTGAAGAAATATGCATTTCATGTGGACATTGGTGTTTGGTTTTTCATATTACCGGTTGCCCTGATCGTATTTATTGCACTGGCTACAGTTTTATTTCAATCACTGAGGGCCGCGAGTGCTAACCCTGTCCGGTCATTGCGGATGGAGTGAGGTTTGAGGTTTGATGTTGGAGGTTTGAGGTTGGATGTTGGAGGTTGGAAGTTGGATACCGGTCACTGCGAGCGCGGAGCGCGAAGCAGGATGTTGGATGTTGGTCACTGCGAGGGCAGAGCCCGAAGCAGGATTTTGGAGCTTGGTCATTTGTCATTGCTAACGGAGTGAATAAGAAAAATTTGAGAACGGAATAAAACTACTTTATGCTTAGTAATTATCTAAAAGTGGCAGTGCGTTACCTGATGCGAAACAGGGGATACACTGTCATCAATATTTTTGGCCTCGCAATTGGTATTACGTGCTGTGTATTGATCATGTTATTTGTTCGAAGCGAATGGAGTTATGATAAGTTTCATAGTAAGGCCGACAGGATATACCGCGCATGGGTAAAAGAGAATTATGATGATATGGACGATCTAATTGATATTACTACCCCTTTACCACTTGCGGGTGCATTGCAATCAAGCTTTGCTGAAATTGAATCTACATGCCGTGTTTTTAATTTGAATACTCTGGCCAAGACGGGGGAGCAATCATTTAGTGAAGACATAAGAATGGTTGATTCCAGTTTTTTCAGGATTTTTGATTTTGATCTTCTTGAAGGTGATAGGGAAAATCCATTCCCAACAAATAATTCAATAATTCTTACAGAAAAAACAGCGAAAAAGTATTTTGGAAAACAAAGTGCTATCGGGAAGATCATTGAATTACAACTTGCCAATGATAAGGTAATGTTCTCAGTTTCGGGGATCGCAAGATCAGCGCCTGAAGAATCAAGTATCAGGTACAATGCTCTTATACCTTTTTCCAATGACAAATATATTTTTAGCCCAAGGGCAATGAAAGCCTGGTTTAATATTAGCCCCGAAACCTATGTGTTACTGAAAAAAAATGCTGATCCGGATAAACTCGCAAATAAATTCCCTTCGATGGTCAGGAAGAATCTCGGAGAAGATTTTAGAGAAGGTGGCTATATAGTGAGCTTGCAACCAATTATTAAAATTCACCTTGATACCAGTTTGCCGGCAGGAATCGAACCTATAAGTAATCCAAAATACTCTTATATACTTTTAACGATCGGTGTCCTTATTCTTCTTGTGGCTTGTGTCAATTTCATTACTCTCTCCGTGGGCAGATCTGCAACGAGAGCCATGGAAGTGGGAGTAAGAAGAGTCTTGGGTGCAGAACGCCGGCAGCTTATCCGGCAATTTTGGGGAGAGGCTGTTTTGCTCACAGTCATATCCGTAATTATTGGAATTGTATTGTCAGTCACGCTGGTTAAACCATTTAATCAAATAATAAACAGGCAACTGGTTTTGCAATTTGATCTTATGTTTATTGGCTATTGCGTTTTGATCATAATAATTATTGGTTTGATCGCAGGTATTTATCCTGCTATTATTCTTTCTGGTTTCAGACCCGTTGAGATCCTGAAAGGCAGGTTGAAGCTGGGCAATAAATCAGGGTTATTTCGCAAAAGCCTTATCACAGGTCAGTTCGTTACATCAATAGCAATGCTCGTTTGTACAATTGTAATCGGGGGTCAAATGGATTATTTGCAAAACAAAGACCTTGGGTACCAAAAAGAGCAAGTTGTAGTTGTCCCTACCAACATGCCGAGGGTACGTGGAATGGAAATCGCCGGGCTTTATCGGAATGAATTATTGAAACAACCACAGGTTGCTGGCGCATCGGTCTCGCTTATGAGTTTTTCAGAAACTCCATGGATTAATGTGGGATACACGGATGACAAAAATATTTACCGGAGTTTTCAATTCAATGCTGTCGATCCTTATTTTTTAAAAACGATGGGAATTCAATTAGCAGAGGGCAGGGATTTTTCTCCCACTAACCCTGCTGATAACATGTCATCTATGATCGTAAACGAGGCTTTTTTGAATTTATTTGGATGGAAAAATGGAGTCGGACAGAAATTACCCGGACGGATAGAGCAACAGATCGTCGGGGTTGTAAAGGATTTTAATTATCAATCATTACACACAAAAGTGGAACCGCTGGCATTGATCATTAAACCGGATAGTTTTTTCCGGCGCATTGAGAATATAAGTTTTGGTTCGCCACTTCAACCAAGAATTTCTGTACGATTAAAGACCGGCAATTTAACAGCAAGCCTCGCTACGTTAAAACAGGTTTGGAAAAATGTTGTCCCTGACCAGGAGTTTGAATATCGTTTTCTTGATGAAAGCATCGCAACCCAATACAGGCAGGAACAACGAACGTCAACTATTGTAAAACTTGCTTCGGCACTTTCCATTTTTATTTCATGTATGGGGCTGTTTGGTTTGGCCACGCTTACAGTGGCGCGCCGAACGAGAGAAATAGGCATTCGAAAGGTGTTGGGCGCAAGTGTAAGCAGTGTTGTGAGATTATTATCAAAAGAATTTATTGTTCTTGTGACCATTGCAGCGGTGATCGCATTTCCGCTTGCCTGGTGGGTGATGAATAAATGGCTGCAGGATTTTGCATATAGAATTCATATTGCATGGTGGGTGTTCCCTGTAGCAGGTATTGCTGCTTTACTCGTCGCATTGTTTACTGTGAGTTTCCAGGCAATCAAAGCAGCTGTTGCGAATCCGGTGAAATCTTTGAGAACTGAATGAGGTTGGATGCTGGAGCTGGATGCTGGATACTGGATGCTGGATGCTGGGAGTTCGGGTTTCGAAATTTTAATTTCGAGATTTAACGTTGAAATTTATTTGGTTCTTGGGCTTCGTCACTGCGACTGTGACTGCGAGCAACGCGAAGCAGGAAGCAGGAAGCACGAAGCAGTTGGTTCTTAATTTGATAAACGGTCAATTATGATAAAAAACTATTTGAAAATCGCCTGGAGAAACATAGTAAGGCATAAAGCTTATTCTGCAATAAATATAGCAGGGCTGGCGGTTGGCATAGCAGCGTCGTTACTGATTTTTGTTGTGGTTAACTACGAATTGAGCTACGATAAGTTTCAAAAAAATTACGAGCGGATTTACCGGGTAGTTACCTATTCTAAAAACGTCGATGGGTCTGAAGGCTTCAATCCGGGTATACCTGGCCCGGCATATGAAGCGTTAAAGACAGATTTTCCGCAACTGGAAAAGATAGCGCCGATATATGCCCTGACCAACACACAGATGATTGTATTAGGAAATAATGCAAACGGTGATGTTGCGGCAAGTAAAAAATTTATTGAACCATCGAACGTTGCTTTTACAGTACCTGAGTATTTCGATTTGTTCAATGCAAACTGGTTGTCCGGAAATGCAGCAACGCTTAAAGACCCGGGTAACATAGTACTTGATAAAGAAACGGCAGATAAATATTTCGGCGAATGGAAAAATGCAGTGGGTCTCTACCTGAAGCTGGACAATGCCATTTTGTTGAAGGTATCCGGGATAGTGGAAAAAATCCCCGATAACTCCGATTTTCCTATCAAACATTTTATATCCTTAAATACTTTAAAGAGCTATCCGGATCTATATAGCTATTCCGCTACAGAATGGGGCAGCCTGAGCAGCAACCACCAGATATATGTGATGCTCCCCGAAACTGTCAGCCCACAATCGGTGCAAAAACAACTGGAAAGCTTTGTAAAAAAATACCTGACGCATGATGGGCCTAATAAACGCTTCCAGGTTTTGCAACCCTTGAGAGAAATCCATTTTGATTCCCGGTATGGTAATCTTGGAGATCACAGCACAAGCAAAACAATTTTATGGACGCTCGGCTTTATCGGCGTGTTGATCATTATCATGGCGTCCATCAACTTTGTGAATCTTTCAACCGCACAGGCTGTCGGTCGAAGCCGTGAAGTAGGCGTCAGGAAGGTCCTGGGCGGCAGTCGCCGTCAACTGATCGCGCAGGTGATGGGCGAAACTTTTCTTATTGTTTTTTTATCGACACTCCTTGCTGTATTTATTGGAAAAGCCTCTATGCCCTGGCTAAGCCACGTGGCAAGTGTGCCTGCAAGTGTTTCGTTGTTTACGACCGGCAGCATTTTATTTCTTATTTTGATTCTAGTCGTTGTGACGCTGCTTTCCGGTATTTACCCGGCATTGATCGTATCCGGATTTCAACCTGCACTGGCTTTGAAAAGCAAGATATCGTCCGCCAATATCGGGGGAATTTCTTTGAGAAGAATCCTGGTCGTCACCCAGTTTGCTATTTCACAGATTCTGATCATCGGCACCATTGTCGCCGTTAGTCAAATGAATTTTGTTCGCAATGCGGACCTCGGCTTTAACAAGGAAGGCATCATGATGCTGCCGGCTTACAGCGATAGCGTAAACCAGCCAAAGATGAGAGTCCTAAAGCAGCAACTCCTGGAAAATCCTGCTATTGTGAGTGTTTCTTTTGGCAGCGATGAAGCCACTTCTGATAATAACTGGGCCTCGAATTTTGCATTTGATCACAAAAGCGATGAACCTTTCGCGGTGTTTCACAAGTACGGAGACGAGGATTATATCAAAACATACGGGCTACAACTGATTGCAGGCAGAAATTATGTACCAAGTGATACATTACGTGAGATTGTGATCAACGAAACACTCGTTAAAAAGTTAGGTTTAAAGAACTCCGTGGAAGCTGTTGGGAAAGACCTGCAGATAGGTGGTGGCGTGTGGCTGCCGGTGGTGGGAGTGGTAAAGGACTTCAAAACAAATTCGCTCAAGGAAGATGTGAAGCCGCTCACAATTGCCCCAAGAACGGATTTTTATTATACGCTTGCCGTAAAGCTTCGTACAAATAACCTTTCTCTTGTTACGGCGCAGGTCAAAAAACTTTGGGAACAAACTTATCCCGAGTATGCGTACACCAGCCATTTTGTGGATGAGACCATCGAGCGGTTTTACCGGCAGGAAACGCAACTGGCATTACTCTATAAAATATTTGCGATGATCGCCATCTTCATCTCCTGCCTCGGTTTATACGGCCTTGTATCATTTATGGCCGCTCAAAAAACAAAGGAAGTTGGCATCAGGAAGGTTTTGGGAGCAAACGTAAAGAGCATTGTTATTATGTTTTCAAAGGAGTTTACGATCCTGATCAGCATTGCATTCATCATTGCTGTTCCGGTGGCCTGGTTTTTCATGAATAAATGGCTGCAAAATTTCGTTTACCGCATCAACCTGGGCGTGGGAGTATTTGTATTGGCTATTGTTTTCTCATTGATCATTGCGTGGGTCACGGTTGGGTACCGGGCATTGAGAGCAGCGTTAGCTAATCCGGTTCAGTCATTGCGAACGGAGTGAAGCAACAGTCATTGCGAGCGGAGTGAAGCAACAGTCATTGCGAACGGAGTGAAGCAACAGTCATTGCGAACGGAGTGAAGTTTGAGGTTCGAAGTTGGATGTTGGAAGTTGGATGTTGGATGTTGGATGTTGGAAGTTGGATGTTGGATGTTGGACGTTGGGACCCGCCCTGTAGGGGCGATTTGTAGGTAGAGATTCAATGATTTTATGAGATTTCACCCCGGAGGGGTGATTTGTGAAGTTCGATCTGCAAGGAGTGATCTGGTCTTTGCCAAAACAATTAATTTTTTATAAAAACCAATTTATGAAGCATTACTTTCTTTTATTATTGATCGTATCGATTTCTTTTGCATCAGTGGCGCAGAATAAGAATGAAGTGCCTTTTATGACAAAGTCTTTCGCAAGTGAGTCAATTAAAAATGTGGAATCAGAAACTTCCGGCGGAAGTATCACCGTGATGGGAGTACCCGCCGGACAGGCAAAAGTTGAAGTGTTTATATGGCCAAACAACGGTAAGAAAAATAGCCCGGTTTCCAAGGAAGAAATACAAAAGCGCCTTGATGAAGATTACAAGCTAACCATCAGCGTCGATAACAACAAACTGACTACAATTGCCGAACCCAAACACAAGATCCGCGATTGGAAAAAAGCATTGTCTATTTCTTTCAAAATATATGTGCCGGTCAACGTATCTACAGAACTTACAACGAGTGGTGGCAGCATTCACCTTTCTGACCTGGCCGGGGACCAGCATTTTACTACCAGCGGTGGAAGCCTCCACGTGGAAAAGTTAACAGGAAAAATAAAAGGCCGTACATCGGGGGGAAGCATCCATGCAAAAGATTGCAATGATGATATCGATCTGTCAACCAGTGGCGGCAGCATCGAGGCAGCTAATTGTAGGGGTAAGATCCGGCTTGTCACTTCGGGTGGTTCCCTGGCATTAAATAATCTTGATGGGGTCATTGACGCCACGACCAGCGGTGGAAGCGTTCGGGGTGAATCGATCAAAGGAGAACTGGAAGCTCATACTTCGGGAGGGCATATCGATTTGCAAAAATTGTCGTGCAGCCTTGTGACCTCAACCAGTGGCGGCAGCATTGATGTGGAAATAATAGAACTGGGTAAATATGCCAAAATAAGTAACTCTGGCGGCAGCATCGACGTCCAACTACCGAATAAGGGCCTTGACCTGAAAGTTAAAGGATCAAAAATCCACACGGATAATCTCAAGAATTTCAGCGGATCGGTAGAAGATGAAAAACTGGATGGTAAGCTCAATGGTGGTGGGGTACCGGTAACCATTACCTCGAACAGCGGCCGCGTAAGCCTGGTATTGAAATAATGGTGGAACCGCCCGAACGCGAACATAGAAAAACAATTAACAGATATGATAAAAAACCTTCTCCTAATTGCCCTTCGGAATCTTAAAAAGGATTTTTGGTACAGCTTGCTTAATATCCTCGGCCTCACAATAGGCATTACATTCAGCCTGTTTCTGATCTTTTACGTCAAGGACGAGCTTAGCTATGATAAACATCACAAAAATTCTGACCGGATATTCAGGATCGTTTCCTATATCCAGGAAAAGGATAAGAATACTGACTGGACGCTAACGCAGTTGCCACTCGGGCCTACGCTTCAAAAAGACTACCCTGAAGTTGAACAGCAAGTGCGCTTTATGGGCCGGGAAAGGACTTTGTTCAGGAATGGAACAAAAGAGTTTTATGAGACAAAAGCATATTATGTTGACAGTACTATCTTTAAAGTATTTACGCACAAATTTGTTGAAGGAAACGCTGCCACGGCATTAAATGCTCCCTTCAACATTGTAATCTCAAAAACACTGGCCAAAAAGTATTTTGGCAATACATCTGCAGTCGGCAAAACCCTGAAGAGTGTGTATGATACCTACAACGTGACTGGTGTGATTGAAGATGTCCCGCAAAACTCTCATATCCGGTATGACATGCTTATCTCAATTTCGACGGCAATCCGAAATTTTCCGGTTGGGCCTGAAAGCTGGGGTAACTTCAACTACTTTACTTATGTCCTCCTAAAGCCGGGTACCCGTGCACAGGCTTTTAATAAAAAGCTCGATGATGTTTATAAGAAATATGGTGAAAAATTGTTTCAACAGTTCCAGGTATCCATGCAATATGGTCTACAGCCGATAAGAGACATACACCTGCATTCAAAATTGCAACTCGAGCCCGAAGAATTGGGCAACATGTCCTATATCTGGATATTTTCCTCGGTTGCTTTTTTTATGTTGCTCATCGCCTGCATCAATTATATGAATCTGACGACTGCAAGAAGTGCGCGACGTGCCAAAGAAATTGGTATTCGTAAGGTTACAGGTTCATCAAGAAAACAATTAGTTGCGCAGTTCCTTGGCGAAAGTTTTTTGACGTCATTGTTGGCTGTTTTATTCAGTATTTTATTGATGCTCCTTTTATTGCCCATGTTTAACGGCATTTCGGGTAAGACCTTTAGTATGAGGAATTTGATAGAGCCATCAAACTTACTATTACTGGGAAGTATCATAATATTCACAGGGTTGATTGCCGGAAGCTACCCGGCGTTTTATTTATCGGCATTCAAGCCGGTTGGTATCTTAAAAGGCGCTTTATCGAAGGCATCTGGCAATATCGGCCTGCGTAGAACCCTGGTAGTGTTGCAGTTTTCTATTTCGATGGTTATGCTTATTTGCACGTGGGTGGTTTACTCGCAGCTAAAATACCTGCGCAAAAAAGACCTTGGTTTTGATAAAGACCGTGTAATGACAGTTACGGTCAATACAGGCCAGGATGAGACAGGCAAGATATACGCAATGAACAACGAGTTTCGAAGTGTAACCGGCGTTCAGGCAGTGGGTGCAGCAAACTCTTACCCCGGTGCCGCTAATATTAATCTTAATTTATTTATTGTGCAAACGGATACCGGTTGGATCAACAAGACCATTGAGTGTTATACTATAGACGAGCACTATTTTGATGTCCTGGGCATTAAGATGGTCAAGGGTCGGAATTTTACCGGTCTCAGTGATACGTTACATAGTATAGTCGTAAATGAACAAACTGCAAAACTTTTTGGCTGGAAGGATCCAATTGGGAAACGTGTAAAGTTTCCAGGCGATACGACAGGCGCTTACAGGGAAGTGGTTGGTGTATTCAGGGATTTCAATCAAAAGTCATTGTACAATCCTATTGGTCCATTGCTGTTGTTTTATTATCCTAACGGCAATGTGATGCAATTAAAGCTGGATCCCACCAATATTCACAATACCGTCGCAAAAGCAGAGGCTATTTGGAAAAAATATTTTCCGCAGCTGCCGTTTGAGTACAAGTTTTTGGATGACGACTTTAATTCGCAGTATGCAGCAGATCAAAAACGGGGTAAAATTTTTGCCGCGTTTTCGATCCTTACGATAATTATCACCTGCCTCGGGTTACTGGGTCTCACTGCGTTCACGACGCAACAGCGGCAGAAAGAAATCAGTATCCGGCGGGTATTGGGTGCATCAACCATTGAAGTGGTGCGAATGGTAAGCAAAAACTATTTGTGGCTGGCGTTGATTTCTGCTGCTATTGCATTTCCTGTAGCATGGTATTTCATGAGTAACTGGCTAAAGTTATTCCCGTACAATACGGGCTTATCAGTAATCCCATTTGCAGTGTCAGCTCTTGCGATTTTAACAACGGCTGTATCAACGGCAGGTTTTCATTCGGCAAAAGCGGCGTTGACAAAGCCCGCAAAAAATTTAAGGACAGAGTAATTCTTCCCCGGAAGTGGAGGATTGATTTTTCTATTTTCCAAAGCAAAGTAAAACCAGTCGCTATGATCAGACATTATTTTAAGATCGCATTACGAAACCTGGGCCGCCAGAAGATACTTTCTTTTATCAATATATCAGGATTGTCCATTGGGCTTGCCTGTTTTTCGCTGTTTCTCCTCTACGCTGTGAACGAATTCAATTTCGACCGGTTTCACAAAAAAGCGGATAACATTTACCGTGTTTACAGATGGACCGATGAAATGAGCGGACGAGAAGCGCAGGGTGATCCTTATTCGCCATCGCCGCTTGGACCCGCCATGAAGGCAGATCTGTCGGACATTGAAAATTACGCAAGGATCCGGTCAGGGTGGGGCGAAAGTTTTATAAAAGCTGACAATAAGGTGTTGCGTATAAATGTCTCTTATACCGATCCTCAATTCTTTAGTTTGTTTACGTTTCCTTTTGTATATGGCAATGCACAAACGGCCTTAAAGGACCTGCATAGTATCGTGCTCACCAGAACAAAAGCAAAGGAGTTATTTGGTGTTGACAATGTAATTGGTCGCACCGTAGATATTAAAATTGATGATTCTTTCACGCCCTTCACTGTAAGTGCCGTGGTGGAAGATGTTCCGGCTAATTCTTCAATACAATTTGATTTGTTGGGCAGTTACCAGTTTATGGAAACCACCAGTTCCGGAAAACGTGGCGTTGACAACTGGAACCGGTCCTCATATCTTACTTATGTGCAATTGCGACCGGGCAGTGGTCTTGCAGGTGATGAGAAGCGGTTGAGGGATTTTCGTCGCAAATATTACCCCGATGAAGAAGCAGAACTGAAAAAAAACGGCTTTACCTGGAAAGGAGACAGGCTTCCGGTCCGGTATGGTTTGCAACTATTGAAGGCTGGTCATACTGATACAAAAATTTCGGGTGGCATCGTCGAAACGATAAATCCTAAGACTATCTATATCTTATTAAGCATAGCGGCGGGTGTATTGCTTATTGGTTGCATCAATTTTACAACCCTCGCCATTGGCCGTTCGGCCCGTCGGGCAAAGGAAGTGGGAGTAAGGAAGGTTATTGGTGGCGAAAGAAAACAATTGGTCACACAATTTTTATCGGAAGCCGTCATATTGACAATTGTGTCTGCAATTCTGGGATTACTGCTTGCGCGGTTAATGTTACCTTATTTCAATAAACTTTCAGGTAGGGAACTGAGTTTTTCGTTGACGTATTACCCTGAAATGGGATGGATGCTGGCCGGGTTGACGCTGCTGGTTGGCTTGCTGGCAGGTAGCTATCCTGCATTGATATTATCTGGTTTTCGCCCCGTTGAAGTTTTGAAGAGCAAGATCAGGGTGAGCGGTTCAAATATTTTTACCAAGTCGCTGGTTACTGTCCAGTTTGCAGTGTCGATCGGGTTAATTATTTGTACCATGATCATCATTCGCCAGACAAAATTCATGAGCGGTAAATACCCGGGTTTTAATAAGGAAAACATCGTAGTTGTAGATGCAAGCGATACAAAGACGAAAGAAATCTATCCATTGTTTAAACAGGCAATGGCTTCACGTTCTGACGTTGCAGGAATTGCCAGCGCCGATCTTGGAATTGGCGAAGATGAAGGCTGGAGCCGTAGCGGCTTTGAATACAACGGAAAACACAAAGATGTTTTTGAGTATTTTATTGACGCCGATTTTATACCGGTATTGGGGATGCAAATGCTCGCCGGACGCAATTTTGATCCAAAAATTGCGGGGGACACTTTAACTTCTGTTATAGTAAATGAGGCTATGGTAAAAGATTTCGGCTGGACGATCGAAAATGCGGTGGGGCAACAATTAAAGGGATATATGGAAACTAAAACGCCGGTCGTCATAGGTGTTGTAAAGGATTTTCATTATCGCCCGCTAAAGGAAAAAGTGATGCCGCAGATGTTTCACCAGTTTGCGGATTATGCTCCTTTTAAGTTTTTTGTGAGAATCAAACCTGGTAATCCGTCAGCCCCATTATCAGCCATGCAAAAGACATGGACCAGACTTGTTGCCGACCTGCCATTCAAATACAGTTTTCTTGATGAACGGATTGACAATTTTTACCGTGCAGAAAGAAAATGGAGCAGTATCATAGGTTGGGCAGGTGGTATTTCTGTTTTCCTTGCATGCCTTGGTTTGTTTGGTTTGACGGCACTTGCAGCAGTGAACAGAACGAAAGAGATTGGAATCAGGAAAGTATTGGGCGCATCCGTTTCGGGAATTGTCAAATTGTTGTCGCGTGATTTTTTAAAGCTCGTCATTATTGCCTTGATGATCGCGACGCCATTAGCATGGTATTTCATGAACAAATGGCTGCAAGACTTTGCTTATAGAATTTCAATCGGATGGTTGACATTTATGATTGCGGGAGTATTGGCTTTCTTCATCGCGTTTGTTACAATTGCCTTGCAGGCGGTGAAAGCAGGAGTTGCGAACCCGGTCCAGTCATTGCGAACGGAGTGAAGCAAAAGTCATTGCGAACGGAGTGAAGCAAAAGTCTTTGCGCACAGAGTAATGTTGGATGTTGGGTACTGGATACTGTATACTGGATGCTGGATGCCGGATACTAGATGCTAGATTTTGGAAACTGGATACTGGATTTTCGAACTTCGAAATTCAATTTTCGGATTTTAAAGTTGACTTTTATTTGGTTCTTGGATTTCGTCACTGCGACTGCGACTGCGAGCAAAGCGAAGCAGGAAGCAGGAAGCAGTTGGATCTTTTTTTTTAATCCCTTATACGAAAAATTGTGATTAGAAATTATTTTAAAACAGCTTTACGAAATCTCTTCCGGTACAAGGGATTTACGCTTATTAATATACTTGGTTTATCAATTGCCATTACCGGTTGCCTCGTTATTGGATTGTTTGTGCGGGACGAGCGGCAATACGATACGTTTATCAAAGGGGGCGAAAACATTTATCGCTTTTACACTCGTAGAATCGACGTCAGTCCCGTCACATCCACGGCTAATACACCCCCGATGTTTGCCACCCATATTCAGCAATACCCCGAAGTGGAGCATGCAACGAGGATAATGATGACCGACAACCGCAGACTGATTGAAGCAAATGGTAAAAAAGCTTACGAAGACAAAGGATTGGTCGTGGATTCAGTTTTTTTCAATGTATTTCCGCTTCATTTAATAAAAGGCGATCCCGCTACTGCTATGCAGGGGCCATCATCGGTGGTCCTGACAGAAGAAACAGCAAAAAAGTATTTTGGAACAATTGATCCAATGGGTAAAACCATTCGTATCAATACGGCTGATTTTATAGTGACAGGGATACTTGCCAAAGTTCCGGAGCATTTTCACCTGGAGCTAAACTATCTTATGCCCTCTGCAGCCACAAGAATTGATGCAGAGAGAATGCGCAGCTGGCAATGGCAACAGTTTTTTACCTATGTGAAAGTCAAACCGGGCACGAGTATTCAACTATTGCAAACTAAGTTCCAGGATGCCGTCAAAAAAGATGTAGAACCCATTACCCGTAAGACGGGATTTGCATATGTGCCGTTTCTTCAACCCCTGCGTGATATACATTTGCGTTCGTCTGAGTTTGTGTACGATAACGCAAAACGGGGAAATGCGACCTATGTAAAAGGGCTTACGATCATTGCGATCTTTGTGTTGCTGATTGCCTGTTTTAATTTCATCAACCTCGCAACCGCCCGGTCACTGAGAAGGGCAAAGGAAATCGGCGTTCGAAAAGTTGCAGGCGCTCTAAGAGGACAACTTGTATTACAATTTACCGGCGAGACCATATTGCTTGCTTTTATTTCCATCATCGTTGCTGCAATTACTACGGCGCTCGTGCTGCCATATCTCAATAATTTTACGGGCAAATCGATTTCGTTCAACCCGGTTCATCAGCCCGTTCTGACAGCGATTCTTTTTTTTGCGGCGTTGTTAATTGGCATACTCGCCGGGGTTTATCCGGCCTTGGTGTTGTCCGGCTTTCACCCGATTAGAGTTTTGAAAGGATTAAAGCCAGGCGGCGATAGCAAAGGGTCAGCGGTGACTTTGCGCCATGGCCTCGTGGTAGTGCAATTTGCATTATCAGCTTTATTGATTGTGTGCACGGTAATTGTTTACCGTCAAATGAATTTTCTTCGCGAAAAAGATTTAGGCTTTAACAAGGACCAGGTAATTTATTTCAATGCGATGGGAAAGATCGGTGAGGAGCCCGCGGCGTTTAAGACCGAGTTATTGCAGTCGCCTGATATCGTTTCTGCGACAATCGGCTATGGTTTGCCAGGAGATTTATTTGCAGGTGATGCAATCAAACTTGTGACTAAGGACGGGGAGAAAGAAGAAACAACAAACCTTTTCGTTGCCGATTATGACTATATAAAGACGCTGGGAATGAAAGTAATTGCCGGAAGGGAGTTTTTAACGGATCACCCCACCGATGCTGAAAATGCATTTATCATTAACGAAACTGCGGTAAAAGAATTTGGATTTGAAACACCTGAAAAAGCCATTGGAAAAAAGCTTGCCTGGGATAAATGGATCCCGGATTCACTGAATCCCGTTAAGAGAGGCGAGGTGATAGGCGTAATAAAGGATTTTCATTCCAAAAGCTTACATGAAAAAATAAGTAAAACCGTCCTAATCATTTATCCCCCGATTGTCGGAAAAGTGGCTGTTAAAGTAAAAGCAGCCAACATATCTAAGGCTGTCCAGGATATAAGGACTGTATGGAATAAATTTTCGCCCGACTTTCCCCTTGATTATAATTTTTTGGATGAAAACTTTGAGAAGATGTATAAATCTGAAGAAAAATTGAGCCGCCTGCTATGGATTTTTACTGCGATGGCAATCTTTATAGGTTGCATGGGATTATTTGGCCTGGCTGCGTTTAGTGCAGAACAAAGGGTGAAGGAGATCGGCATTCGCAAAGTGCTCGGCGCGAGTGTGTCCAATATTGTGACATTGCTTTCAGGCAATTTTGTAAAACTGATCATTCTGTCATTGCTAATTGCGGGTCCCGTAGCATGGTGGGTTATGAATAAATGGCTTGAAGATTTTGCTTATAGGATAAGTATCGGTTGGCTGGTATTCGTTATTGCCGGAGCATCTGCAATAATCATCGCAATGATAACCGTGAGTTTTCACGCCATAAGGGCGGCCGTTGCGAATCCTGTTGCAGCGTTGAGAAGTGAATAAAATGGAAAAATCACATCTGCGGAAATCCCGCTACGGCGGGATGAATCTTTGCGGACTGAGTGATTGGTCACTGCGAAAGAAGTGAAGCAGGTCATTGCGATCCCGAACTGGGAACCGGAAACTAAAAACCGGATAACTATTAAAGAAAAATCATGATCAGGAATTATTTCATGGTCGCATGGAGAAATCTAGTTCGTTACAAGATCTATTCAGCAATAAATATTACCGGGTTGGCAGTTGGGTTAGCGGCATGTATGCTGATCGTCCTTTACGTCGGCCATGAATCTGGCTATGACCGGTTTCATAAAAATGCAGACAGGATATTTTGGGTGCAAACCAAATTAAAGCTCGGCAATGATTCCGTGTTTATGCCATTCCTGAACTTTTCCGCCGGCCCGATGGTAAAACAAAGGATACCATCAGTAGAAAGCTTCCTGCGCTTGAGAAAGGATGATCAGAATACAATTATTCAGAATCCGGAAAAGCCATCAGTGAAGTTTGCAGAAAATAAATTCCTCTTTTCAGATAGTAATTTTTTTAGTTTTTTTTCTTTTAATTTATTAAGGGGAAACCCGCAGCAGGTGTTGAGCCGACCTTTCTCGCTGGTGATTTCACAATCGGCGGTGCGTAAATATTTTGGGAATGCAGATCCAATAGGCAAAACGCTTCGTTATAATAATGGTTATAATTTCCTGGTGACCGGCATTTCAGCAGATGCACCTTCCAATTCAAGCATCGATTATGATTTTATAGCGTCTATGTCCAGCATGTCGTCTATAAGCGAACAGGTTGACCTGGTCAAAAATGAAAAAAATGATTTCACTACCTATTTTCTTTTAAGAAGAGACGGCCGGATTTCAGCAGTCGAAAACGAATTGAAACGATTGACAAAAGAAAGAGATGGAGACGATGCGGCCAGTTTCCGATATGTAAGCACATCTTTGCCGAACCTGCATGTTGTTTCCTCGCTTGATACAACTAATATCAAATACCTGCGGATCTTTCCATTTGTCGCCGCGCTCGTTTTATTACTTGCGCTGATCAACTATATGAGTTTGTCTACCGCCCGCGCCTCCATCCGTGCCAGGGAAATTGGAGTACGAAAAGTATTGGGAGCGGGAAAGAATACCATTGCTGTCCAGTTCTTTGCTGAATCCGCATTATTTACTACCATTTCGTTTATCCTCGGTTATGTCATTTGCTTTCTTTTTCAGCCATTCTTTTTCGATTTCTTACATATCGGCATTGATTCTTCTTTTCTTTATCAGCCTACAGTGCTGATGTCATTCGGAGGATTGCTGATAATTACCATTGCTGTTGCAGGGACATACCCTTCATTACTGCTGTCTGCCTACAAGCCGGTGTCGGTTCTTTATGGAAAACTCGGGAGGACCGGAACTATCAACGTAAGAAAAGTTTTTACTGTATTTCAATTTTCAATAGCGATAATTTTTATCATATGCGGAATAGTGATGCAAAGACAGATGCATTTTTTCAGGCATAAGGATACCGGGATAAACCGGGAAAATATCGTCATGGTACCATTTGGAAGCAATGTGTCGAAGCATTATGCAGCATTCAAAGGGGAAGTCCGTGCGGTTCCCGGCATCCGGCAAATCAGTATTGCCCTGCATCCTTTGTTTAAAGGATATGATATGATGGGGATTACGCCTCCCGCAACCGGTAAGATGATCCTGATGCCAACGCTGGACGTGGACCAGCAATTTATTCCCATGTTGGGGCTGAAATGGAAATTGCCGCCATCCGATTCTTTTTTTTACAGGACAAAAAATAAAATTGTACTTAATGAAACGGGAGTGGAGAAATTAAGCCTGGGGCAAAACCCAATCAATCAAAAAGTGGATCAGTTTGAGGTAGCGGGTGTACTAAAAGATTTTAATTGGTCCTCACTCGAATACAAAATAGACGGTTTGCTTTTATCAGTTACAACCGATGATGATAGCGCTGCTCAATGGAATGGTAAGGGTGGATGTTTGTTTGCAAAAATCAATCCGGGCACTAATATTCCAACAATCATTGATGAATTGGGTCGGATCCACAGCAAATTTGATTCTGAAAATCCGTTTGAGTATTATTTTATGGATGATGTTTTTAACGATCTGTACAAGGCGGAGGAAAGACTTGCCAAAATACTGGCATCGTTTACTATCCTGGCTATTGTTATTGCCTGTCTTGGCTTGTTTGGGCTCATCAGTTTTATGGCGGTACAACGGACCAAAGAAATAGGTATCCGCAAAACGCTTGGGGCTTCCGTGCAGAGCATAGTGAGATTATTGTCGGGTGATTTCTTAATGCTCGTGATCATTGCATTTATCCTTGCGTCACCCGCGGCATGGTATTTTATGAACCAATGGCTGCAGGATTTTGCCTATCGTATTCAAATAGATTGGTGGATATTCTTGCTTGCAGGAACTATTGCTGTAATAATTGCGTTGTTAACTATAAGTACGCAGGCAGTGAAAGCGGCCATTGCTAACCCAGTGAAAGCATTGAGAAGTGAATAATTACGGATGCCTGATTGCTGATGACTCATTACTCATAACTCATAACTAATAACTCGTAACTTATAACTCATGAACAATTCTAAATAATCGACGAATTAAAATATGCAAAAGATATTTTTTGGATTATTGGCTATACTAATTGCCAACGCTTGCATTTCGCAGAATGTGCCTTATGGTAATAACCCGGCAGCGGGACATTATATCGATGTAGGCGGAACCAAAATATATTATGAAATCTACCTGCCTACCGGACAGGCAGGCGGTAAAGGAAAACCGGTTGTGATGTTGCACGGCGGTGTATACGGCTATATTGATGAGTTTGCTCCCTTTATACCTAAGCTTGCCGAACATCACCAGGTAATTTGCATCGCAACACGCGGCCATGGAAAATCAGAGATCGGCAAACAACCCTACAGCTATAAACAAAGGGCCGAGGATGCTTATAAAGTCATCAGAAGTATAACAAAAGACAGCGTTATCGTCATTGGCTTTAGTGATGGCGGACTTAGTGCGTTGAAACTTGCGGCTATGTATCCCGAATTGGTAAATAAGCTAATTGTGATGGGAGTGGGTGACCGGCCACAGGGCAGGCAGCATGAAAAACTTAATTACTCAAGTGAAAGCCTTATGAAATCCGATTCATCTTTCTTTTCGGGCCGTTTGAGACTAATGCCGGAAAAGGAAAGATGGAATGAATCGCTCTCCTGGCTTAATACGATGTATAATACGGATTACATGAGCAAGGAGACATTTGAAAAAATCAAATGCCCGGCCTTATTAATGAATGGCGACCGGGATGGTTATAGCACTATTGATGAATTCATACAATGCGCAAAATATATCAGTAATGTGCAGGTCTCGCTGATCCCGAACTGCTCTCACGTTATATTCTTTTGCAATTTCCCGGCGGTATGGGCTTCAATGGAACCCTTTTTAAATTGAGCATCATGATGTACGAAAATGTACGTAAACTGTACGTTTTCGTACACCTGTGTAAAGAAACCTTCTACAAATCATTGATCTTAGCTGAATTAGCTATTGGCATGCCTGTTGGGTACGAACAGCGGACAGTTATCCAAATAAAGATCGGTTTTATGTTTGCGAATTATCTGATGGTGGCCTTTAGAAACTTAAGGCGACACAAATTTTTCTCGCTAATTAATATAGCCGGATTGGCCATTGGTATAAGTGCGTCACTGGTCATTTACCTGATCGTCCAGTTTGAGTTCAATTTTGATGCTTTTCATAAAGATGGGAACCGGATTTACCGGGTGGTATCTAAAATCGAATTTCCTGACCTGACAATTCATAATTCAGGCGTTCCAGTCCCGACTGTGCAGGCAACCCGTAATGAAGTGACAGGCCTTGAAGGAATTACTCATTTTGTTACTTCTTATGGTCGCAAAGTTGCAATTCCTTTGACGGACAGCCGGTCTCCTACGGTTTTCAGAAATCAACCGAATATTATATACGCGGATGAAGAATATTTCAAAATATTCAATTATCAATGGCTTGCAGGTTCGCCTCAAACGGCGTTGAAAGATCCTTTCCAGGTAGTGATAACGGAAAGCAGGGCCAAAACTTATTTTTCCGCCTTAGCGCCAAAAGATATACTCGGGCGTGAGATCGTTTATGACGATTCCATAAAGGCTATAATATCCGGCATAATCAAAGATTTTAATAGACCAACGGATTTTACTTTTAAGGAATTTATTTCAAGAGCCACAATAGAAAATACGGCTTTAAAGAACCACTGGAACTGGGAAGAATGGGGCAGTATCAACTCCGGTTCGCAAATGTTTGTGAAACTAAAAAATGGGGTTAAGCCAGCTCAAATTGAAAAGCAACTTATCGCTTTACGGAATAAGCATCGTGAAAAAAGAAAAGAAGAACCAGAAAAAGATAATACCCGGCATTTTCTCCAGGGGTTGGCGGATATTCATTTCAACCCGGACTATGATGCGTTTGAACAGCGGCAGGCGCATAAACCTACTTTATATGGGTTGCTGGCTGTTGCCTCATTTCTTTTATTATTGGGGTGTATCAATTTTATTAATCTCACTACAGCGCAAGCAACACAACGAGCAAGGGAGATCGGTATTCGAAAAACACTGGGCGGCGGAAAAGGACAATTGATTTTTCAATTTTTAAACGAGACATTTTTACTCACCTTTCTAGCCACCTTACTATCTGTTGTAATTACCCCCTGGCTGTTGAAAATATTCAGTGATTTTATTCCGCCGGAGATATCTTTTGCTTCACTGAACCAGCCGCATGTATGGCTATTTCTGTTTGTGTTAATTATAGTCGTTACCGTTTTATCCGGGTTTTATCCCGCCCTGGTTCTTACAAAATTCAAACCAGTAACTGTCTTAAAAAACCAGGCATATGAGGGGACCTCACAAACCCGTAAAGCATGGCTAAGAAAAACATTAACGGTTACTCAATTTGTGATCGCCCAGTTCTTAATCATTGCAACATTAGTGGTGAGTAAGCAAGTGTATTATTCTTTAAATAAGGAGCTTGGCTATGCACGGGATGCTATTGTTTACTTTAATGCCGAATGGAATATTTTTTCTGACCAAAAAGATAACCGCCGGTTTATCTTGATGGAAAAATTGAAAACTATTCCTGAAATTGAGAAGTTAAGCCTGGCAGGCTCTCCTCCTGCATCCGGTAATACTACTACCAACACGATGAAATTTAAGAATGGGGATAAAATTTCAGAAACAATGGTAGAGATGAAATATGCAGATACCGGGTATTTTGACTTGTATAAAATGAAACTTATTGCCGGTAAAAATCTTCAGCAAAGCGATACCACAAAAGAATTTATAATCAATGAAACCTATGCGAGGTCCCTGGGCTTTTCAAAACCGGCGGATGCCATAGGTCATTTTATTGAAAGGGATCATAATGTTCCCATTACAGGAGTTATATCAGATTTTCATACCAAGTCAACGCACCAGGCCATTAAGCCGCTTGCCTTTTCTTCCGCTATAGATAATAGCTTTACATTTCACCTGGCGCTGAAACCCCGGGGACAAGATGGAGAATCATGGAAAAGAGCCTTGTCAAAAATTGAAAAATTTTATAAGGAAATATACCCGGAAGATGATTTCAAATACCAGTTTTACGATGAAAGCATTGCCAATTTTTACAAGACCGAGCAAAACATTTCCCGTTTGCTGAAATGGTCGGCAGGGTTATGCATTTTTATCAGTTGCCTCGGATTGCTGGGCCTGGTCATGTATATTACCAGCACCAGGACAAAAGAGATCGGGGTGCGAAAAGTGCTGGGCGCTACTGTTGCACAAATCGTCTCTTTGCTATCCAAAGATTTTTTAACACTTGTCGTGGTGGCATTTTTAATAGCATTGCCGCTCGCGTGGTGGGTAATGAATAATTGGCTGCAGGATTTTGTGTACAGGACCTCGCTTAGCTGGTGGGTATTTGCCGCTACCGGTGTAGGGATGCTGGTGATCGCTATGCTGATACTAAGTATAAGAACTATTAAATCTGCTGTTGAAAGCCCGGTTAAGGCATTACGAACTGAGTGAGATGCCGGCAGGCAGGGAATCGCCAATTGTAAGAGAAGCGGGGAGTAACATTGAGGAATGTCCAGACGTCTTAGCAACGGGCTTGCCAATGTGACAGGTGGCCCAGCGAATGAATAAAAAATATTGATATTTAAAACAAAAACCTTTTTATGCTCGAACTAAAACACATCTACAAGTGGATCAACACCGGCAATAACCGGACATTCATATTAAAAGACATCAATCTTTTTGTAAAGGAGGGTGAGTTTATTTCCATCATGGGTCCGTCTGGTTCGGGGAAATCAACTTTACTAAATGTGATTGGAATGCTGGATGAGTTCAATGAAGGAGAGTATAATTTTCTTCATGAGTCTGTGCATAAATTGAAAGAAAAACAACGGTCATCTCTTTATAAACAGTATATCGGGTTTGTATTCCAGGCTTACCATCTTATTGATGAGTTGACTGTCTATGAAAACATAGAGACCCCGCTTATTTACCAGGACATAAAAGGTTCGGAGCGGAAAGCCATGGTAGCCGATATGCTGGACCGGTTTCAAATTGTTGGTAAGAAAGATCTTTTTCCCACCCAGTTGTCAGGAGGTCAACAGCAGCTCGTAGGTATTGCAAGGGCTTTGATCGCTAAACCAAAATTGCTCCTTGCGGATGAGCCTACGGGGAATCTTAATTCAAAGCAGGGTGAAGAGATTATGGACCTGTTTAAGCAGCTTAATGACGAAGGTGTAACTATTATCCAGGTCACACATTCAGAAAAAAATGCGTCCTATGGGAAGCGCATCATTCACCTGCTGGATGGTATGATCGAAAGAAGAGTGGAAACCTCGGCAGTTCAGCACTAGGGTCCTATTTCCAATTCCCCGCGTAACAGGCGATAGACTTTTTTTAAAAAAAGAGTGTGCGAGGTAAGGGATCCTATAATTATTAATAAGAGAAATGAATGTATAAAATGAATAAGTTTTTTTTTAGTGTGATGGCAGGACTGTTGGCAACATTGCAGGTATTTGCGCAAACGACCATGACCCTGCGACAATGTATTGAAACGGGTCTGGCCAACAATCTTGATGTGCAGCAAGCGCATTTACAAATGCAAAGTGATGAAGCCAACTGGAAACAATCCAGGCTAAACGTATTGCCTGACCTCAATGCATCTGCAGGACACAGCTTTAACCAGGGACGGAGCATTGACCCATTCACCAATCAACCCGTTACCGAATCGTTCAGTTCTTCAAATTACAATGTGAACAGCGGAATCGTGTTATTTAATGGTTTGTCGATTTTGAATAATATAAAGCAAAACTCAATGACCTTCAAAGCTGCTTCAATGGATTGGCAGCAACAAAAGGATGTTTTGACAATATCTATCATCCTGGCTTACCTCCAGGTGTTAAGCAATGCGGACCAGCTTGTCCAGGCAAACAACCAGGCCAACCTAACCGCTCAGCAGGTTGAGCGACTGGAATTATTAAATAAAGAAGGTGCCATCAAGCCTTCTGATCTTTCCGATCTTAAGGGTCAGTACGCTACGGATAAGTTAAACATAATCGCCACCGAAAACTCACTGGAGCTTGCAAAAATCAGTCTTTGCCAACTGATGAACATTCCTTATAAGAAAGACCTTGCGCTTGAAAAAATAGAACCTGAAACTATAGCGGCAGGCTATGGCGACACACCGGACAAAATATATCAAACCGCCCTGGAAAATCTCGCTTTGGTAAAAGCAGCAGAATATCGCAAAAAGAGCGCTGAAAGCGGTATTAAAGTGGCCAAAGGCCTGCTCTATCCAAGACTGACATTTGGGGGTACGTTCTTCACCAACTATTCCAGCGTAGCTACCAATAATACCTATATTAATACCACGGATTTTGTTTCCAATGATTACGTCGTGGTGAACGGCACGCAATCCCCGGTCATTTACAAGCAGGACAATTTCAGCACCAACAAAATCGGGTACAAGGACCAGTTGAACAACAACATCAGTAATTCTTTCGGATTTAGTCTCACCGTACCGATATTTAACGCACTGTCTCAAAGAAACCGGGTAAAGCAGGCAAGGCTCACCTATCAAAATACGGTTTTGGCTGAAAGCACGACCAAGATTCAATTGAACCAGGACATTGAACGCGCCTATATCAATATGAATACTGCCGCTGACCGCTACAAAACTATTTTGACCCAGGTAGATGCTTTTGGAGAGTCGTTCAGGGCAGCAGGCGTGCGCTTCCAGCAGGGAGTTGGAACTTCCATCGATTACCTCATTACTAAAAACAGTCTCGACCGGTCTAATATAAACCTCATCATTGCGAAGTACGATTACGTATTAAGAACAAAAATTCTTGACTATTACCAGGGCAGGCCGTTGTTTTAAGAATCTCAGTTATAAAGGATATCAGTGAAACAGGCATGGTCA
>Ga0111538_10002838_pt1 | contig 24332 bp, 22 predicted proteins | sample SoiMethybrSBSTD1_FD_79669 | JGI IMG/M metagenome (GOLD analysis project Ga0111538, IMG submission 79669) | Bulk soil microbial communities from a Populus tree surrounding site in Tennessee, USA - Soil MetaG P. TD hybrid SBSTD1 (version 2)... | ecosystem: Environmental > Terrestrial > Soil >...
AGCGGGTGCTGATGGCGTGGGCCGGAACGCCCCCGCTCCACGAGCTCCGCGACTTGAAGTGAGCGACAGCGCTATATTGAAGGCGTGGCCGTCGAATACAAGGACTACTACAAGATCCTCGGGGTGCCGAAGACGGCCACCGACAAGGAAATCAAGGCCGCCTATCGGAAGCTCGCGCGCAAGCACCACCCCGACGTCAACAAGAACGACCCCAAGGCGGAAGCGCGGTTCAAGGAGATCAACGAGGCCAACGAGGTCCTCTCCGATCCCTCCAAGCGCCAGCGCTACGACGCGCTCGGCAGCGATTGGTCCTCGTATCGGCCCGGCCCCGGCGGCCCGAGCCCAGGCCCCGGCGGCGGCACCTACACCGTGGACTTCGGCGGCGAGGACATGGGCGGGTTCTCCGACTTCTTCCGCACGATCTTCGGCGGGGGATTCGGAGGCGCCGGCGGGGGAGGCGGACGCGCCGCGGGCCCCGGCGGCAGCTACGGCGGGTTCGAGGAGGTCTTCCGCCAGCAGCAGGGTGGACCGATCTCCGGCCAGGACGTGGAGACGCCGGTCGAGCTGACCCTCGATGAAGTCCTCCGCGGCGCGACGCGCACCGTGCAGATCGGCGAGGGCCCGCGCAGCCGCACCGTCGAGGTGAAGATCCCGCCCGGCGTGCGCGACGGCTCGCGTGTCCGCGTGGCCGGCGAGGGCGGGCAGGGCGCGCGCGGCGGTCCGCGCGGCGACCTGTACATGCGCGTCAAGACCATCCCGCATCCGCTGTTCGAGCGGAAGGGCGAAGATCTGCAGGTGCCGGTGAGCGTGCCCCTGACCACCGCCGTGCTCGGCGGCGAGGTCCAGGTGCCGACCCTCGACGGGCCGGTCGGGATCAAGGTCCCGCCCGGCTCCCGGCCCGGTCGCCTCTTCCGGCTGCGCAATCACGGCCTCCCGCGGCTCGAGGCGGGCGGCGGCCGCGGCGATCTCCTTGCCTCGCTCAGCGTCGACCTGCCGGCGACGGTGGGGGACCGCGAGCGGGAACTCTTCGAGGAGCTGAAGAAGCTCGGGCACTGAGCCCGATCACATGCGGAAAGCCTGTGGGCTCATGGCCTGTGAGGACACGCACGATCCGCGTCGAACCCCCTTACGTAGAACAGTTTCGAACCGGACAGGGAGAACGCGCGACGCCGCGCACACCGGCCGCCCGCGAGTCTTGCGGGTGGGGTGACGCTCGGCTATAGTCAGCGGGTTTCGGTACCGGAGGGAGACCAAAGATGAGAGTGAAGCTGTTTGCCGGCCTGGCCGCGGCGGTCTGCGTGCTGGGACTGGCGGGGGGAGCGTCGGCGCAGACGGCCAAGGCCAAGCGGCCGCTGGTGGCGGTCACCGACTTCGATTACGGCACGGTCGGGTATCACTGGTGGGGCGACTACGACATCGGCAAGGGCATGGCCGACCAGGTCATGGACCAGCTCCTCGAGGAAGGCTCGTTCCGCGTCGTCGAGCGCAAGAAGCTCGACACCATCCTCGCCGAGCAGGACTTCGCGCACAGCGATCGCGCCGATCCGGGCGCGGCCAAGCTGTCCAAGCTGGGCAAGGTGCTCGGCGTGAAGTACATCATCACGGGCTCCATCACGAAGTTCGGCGGCGAGCAGAAGGGCCAGGGCGGCCACATCAAGGGCATCGGCGTCGGCCTCGGCAAGGCCAAGACCGAGGTCACGGTCACCGCGCGCATGGTGGACACCACCACCGGTGAAGTGCTCCTCTCCGCCAAGGGCGAAGGCGTCTCCAAGAAGGGCGGCGGCTTCAGCTTCAGCAAGAGCGGGCTCGGGGGCTACGGCCAGAACACGAGCGACTTCAAGGAGAGCGCCATCGGCGAGGCGCAGGAAGCGGCCTGCAAGGCGCTGGTGGCGGCCATCGTGGCCAAGAAGGACCGTCTCGAGTAACGAGACGTCCGGCCAGCCGCGCTGACGTTCGAGGGCCGCCCCCACGGGCGGCCCTTTCTTCTTGTCTATAATCGCGATCTGGCTGCGCCCATCCTCACCCTCGCCAACCAGATCACCCTCCTCCGCATGGGGCTGGCGCCGCTTCTCGTCGTGCTCGTGCTCCAGCGCGAGATGCCGTGGGCGCTGGGCGTCTTCGTCTTCGCCGGCTTCACCGACCTCCTCGACGGCCTGGCCGCGCGGTGGAGCGAGCAGCGCACCACGCTCGGCGCGATGCTCGATCCCATCGCGGACAAGATCCTGCTCACCTCCTGCTTCATCGCGCTCACCTGGGGCCCCGATCTCGTGGTCCCGCTTCCGGTCTGGCTCACCGTCGTGACGCTGTCCCGGGACGCCATCATCATCATCAGCGTGGCCGCGGTGAACCTCGCACACGGACGGCGCATGTTCTATCCGTCCGTCCTGGGCAAGCTGACCACGGTCAGCCAGCTCGTGACGGTGGGAATCGTGCTCCTGCTGGACGCCTTCCGCTGGACGTTCGCGCCCGTACGCTGGATCTTCCTGATCACGCTCGTCCTCACCGTGACTTCCGCCCTGCACTACGTGTACCTTGCCTCCACCGGCCGCACGGGCGTGGCTCCTTCATGAACGAGATCTTCCGCAACCCGTGGGTTCGCCTCATCGCCGCCATCGCCGGCGTCGTGCTCCTGTTGCGCGCGGTGGGGGCCCTGCGCGACGTGATCACGCCGTTCCTGATCGCCTTCGCGCTGGCCTATTTCCTGAACCCGCTCGTCACCCTCCTCGAGAGGACGTTCGCCCGCGGCGGGCGGATGCATCCGCGCACGGCGGCCGTGATGCTCATCGCGGTGCTCGTGCTGCTCGTGGTGGTCTGCGTGGTCGTGTTCGTGTTCCCGGCCGTCTACCGCCAGGTGACCTACGCCATCGGCCGCCTGCCCGACTGGGTGCGCCAGCTGCGCGGCCGCCTCGAGCCTCTCTACCAGCGCCTGAACCTGCGCTACCCGGAGCAGGCGGAGGAGCTGCGGCAGCGCCTCATGGCCGCCCTCAACGAGAAGCTCCCGGGGGTGGTGGCACCCATGACGCACGCCGCGACCCTGGCCTTCACCAGCGCCCTCGGCTTCGTGCTGGCCGTCCTCCACCTGCTCGTGATCCCGGTCTTCACGCTGTACCTCCTCCACGACATGAACCACATCCAGAGCGGGCTGGCGGAGCTGGTGCCGCCGCGGCATCGTCCCTACGTCTACTCGCGGATGGCCGAGGTGGACGACCGCCTCTCCGCTTTCGCGCGCGGCCTCATGACCCTCTGCCTGGTGATGGGATCCTTCTACGCCATCAGCTTCACCGTGCTGGGCGTGCCCATGGGACTGCTGGTGGGGTTCGTGATGGGCTTCTTCCACCTCATCCCGTTCATGGCGGGCGCGGTGGGCCTGCCCATCGTGCTGCTGTTGTCCTGGATCGACGATCAGAGCCCGCGGCGGCTGATCACGATCCTCATCCTGTTCGCGGTGTCGAACCTCCTCGAGCACAACGTCCTCTCGCCGCGGCTCGTCGGCCACCGCATCGGCCTCCATCCGGTGGTGGTCATCCTGGCCGTGCTCGTGGGAGGCACCGCGTTCGGCTTCATGGGGATGCTCGTGGCCTTGCCCGCCACTGCGGCCCTGTCCGTGTTCTGGGCCGATCTCCGCGACGCCTACCTCGCGAGCGCGTTCTATCGAGGCACGGCGTGATCGAGGAGATCATCGTGCAGTGCCCGGCCTGCGGGGAACCGGTCGCCCTCGACGTGGACACCACGGCCGGCGAGGAGCAGAGCTACTTCGAGGACTGCGCGGTGTGCTGCCGGCCGATGGAGGTCTTCGTACGCTGCCGGCCGGGCGAGGTGCTCGGGATCAGCGTCACCTCGGACTGAGCGGGCGCGGCGCGGCCAGCGAGTGGCCCCCGTCTCCGCTCGGCGGAGAGTGGACGGCAGCCTCGGCGGCGCTCCCGGCCTCCGCGCGCGCCGTCCGGCCGACCGCCTGCACGAGGCGGGCGAGGTGGGACGGCGAGCTGTCCGGGGGCCAGATCGGCCCGCTCAGCAGGCGATTGACGATCTCCTCGAGCGCTCCCGCGGAGCGGCTCAGGGCGGCCAGACGATAGAGGCCCGCCGTTCCGGCGATGCGATGGGCGAGCTGGGCGAGCGACTGCAAGGCGGAGCGGTCCCAGCCCTCCGCGGCGAGGACGGCCGCGGTCGCCTGCATTGCCGTCATCTTCTCTGCGAGCTCGCCGATGTAGGAGGAGCGGAGGGTCTCGAACTCCCGGCGGTGGGCCTCCGCGCGACGCTCGGCGTGGAGCTGCCAGAACTCCTCCAGGACCTCGGGGAGGCGGACGGGATCGAAGGGCTTGGAGATCACGCCGAGGCAGTCGACGCCTTCGTGCTGGAGGATCTGCCTTCGGTCGCCCACCGCGCTCATGAACACGACGGGGATGCGCCCCGCGGACGGGGAATCGCGCAGTGCGTGCAAGACGCCGAAGCCGTCCAGCCCCGGCATCATCAGGTCGAGCAGGATGAGGTCGGGTCCGAAGCTCTCGGCCGACGCGAGCGCCTGGAGGGGACTGTCGCAGGTCTGGACCGAATAGCCCGCGAGCGCGGTGAGCGAGAGCGAGACGACCGCCAGCAGGTCCGGATCGTCGTCCACGACCAGCACCTGCTTCAGTGGGCGATGTCCCAACGTAGGCCTCCGCGAGTGACTTCGCCCCCCAGTATAGGTCTCACCATTCGCGCGGGGCGGCGTCGATCATTTTTTGATGCGCGGATCGGCGCTACCTCGTCATCGTCCGCGCCCACCGCTTCGGCGCCAGCACGACCTCCTCGCGACGGTGGCCCTTGGCCGCGACGTGGTCCCACGGCGCTGGCCCTTCGGCGCCGCGCCCCCGGATGCCCGCCACGGCCGGGAAGGCGACGGCCGCACGATCGCGAGTGCGCGCCGGAGCGGGAGCGGGCGCCGCGCCTTCGCCCAGAGGCCGGCGGGCCGGGTCTTCGACCTCCCATTTCTTCAGCTTGTTGAGCAGCGCCTTGTAGGAGATCTTGAGCTGGCGCGCGGCCTCACGGCGATTCCACCGCGTCTGGTCGAGGACGCGCCGGAGCAGGCGCCGCTCCGCCTCTTCCGCCGCTTGCGCGCCCACCTTGCGCAGGGAAAGGCCGTCGGACGCGCGGGCTTCGTGCGCCGCGTCGGCGCGCCGCGGATCTTCGTGAGCCGGCGCGTGGACGTCCGTCACCGTGCGGCGGCGCCGGAGCTCCGCCAGCGAGGTCTCGGCTTCTCCCAGGATCACGAAGCGGCGCACCGCGTTTTCCAGCTCGCGCACGTTGCCGGGCCAGTCGTGGGCGAGAAAGGCCTCTTCCAGGACGCGGGGCAGCTCCGTGACCGCGCTCCGGTAGCGCACCGCGTATTGGCGCAGGAAATGGCGGGCGAGCAGGAGAACGTCCTCGCACCGGTCCTTGAGCGGCGGCACCTCGATGTGGATCACGTTCAGCCGGAAGAACAGGTCCTCGCGGAAGCGGCCGGCCGCGACCGCCTCGTCCAGGCAGACGTTCGTGGAGGCCATCACGCGCGCGTCGACCCTGACGGGCTGCCGGCCCCCGAGGCGTGTGAACTCGCCGTCCTGGAGGACGTGGAGGAGCTTGGCCTGGAGATGGAACGTCATCTCCCCGAGCTCGTCGAGCAGGATGGTGCCGCCGTCGGCGAGCTCGAACAGGCCCGGCTTCTGGGTGAGGGCGCCCGAGAAGGCGCCGCGCTCGTAGCCGAAGAGCTCGGACTCCAGGAGGTCCTCGGGCAAGGCGGCGCAGTTGACCTTGACGAAAGCCTGGCTGGCCCGGCGCGACTGCCCGTGGATGAAGCGGGCGACGACCTCCTTGCCCACGCCGGATTGCCCGAGGATCAGGACGGGGGCGTCGGTGTCGGCGACCTGGCGGCCGATCTCCTTGATGCGGAGGATCCGCGCGCTGGTGGAGACGAAGCCGTCCTCCTCGCGGTCGAGGCGGCGCCGCAGGACCGCGACCTCCTGGCGGAGCTGCTGCTTCTCGATGACGTTCTCGAGCGCGAGCTGCAGCTCCTCGTCCTGGAAGCTCTTCGTGAGGTAGTCGGACGCCCCGCGCCGGATGGCGTCCACCACGGTGCTGATCTGGGCGGTGGTGGACAGCACGATGACCGGGAGGCGCGGATGGCTGGCCCGGATGCGGTCGAGTGCCTCGAGCCCGTTCATCCCGGGCATGGCCAGGTCCAGGAGCACCGCCGCCGGCGCCGTGCCCGCGGACAGGGAGGCCAGGGCCTTTTCGCCCGAAGGCACGCATCGCACTTCGTAGTCCAGCGAAGACAGCAGGTGGGCGAGGTATCGGCGCACGCCGTCGTCGTCGTCTACCACGAGGACGATCTTCTTCATGGGAGTAGTGTTCTTCCTCACACGGCGGCCGGCAATGGCACGATCTGGCGGCGCGGGATGGCACCCGCGAGCCATGGCCGGCACCCCGGCGCCGCGGGCTAGTCGAAGAGCCGGTGGTGGACGGCGAAGAGCGCCAGCTCGAGACGGTTGGAAGCGCCCATCTTGTTGAAGATGTTCGTCAGATGGTGCTTGACCGTGTCCTCGCTCAGGGAGAGCTTCCGGGCGATCTCGCGGTTGCTCAGCCCGGCCACGACGGAGGACGTGATCTCGATCTCGCGCCGGGTGAGGCCGAAGCGCTCGCGGGCGGGCTTCTCCGGAACGGCGCCGATCTGCGCACGGAGGGCCTGGACGAGGTCCGACACGGCGTCGCGCCCGATCCAATGTTGTCCGGCCATGACGCTGCGGATGCTCTTGAAGAGGAGGTCGGTCGAGGAGGACTTGAGGACGACGCCGGCGGCTCCGAGCTGGAGCGCCTTCACGATCTCCGCCTTCTCGATGGCCGCGGTCAGCATGATCGTGCGGACCGGAGTGGGCGCCGCCGCGAGCTCGGCCAGGGCCTCCATGCCGGAGACGCCGGGCATGGCGAGGTCGAGGAGCAGGACGTCCGGCTGGAAGTCGCGGGCCAGCCGCACCGCCTCGTTGCCGTCCGCGGCTTCCGCCACGACGACGAACCCGTCTTCGGCCTCGAGAATGGTGCGGAGACCCTGGCGGAAGATCGGGTGATCGTCCGCGATGAGGACGCGGATGCCTTCAGGAGTGCCCATGGGGCTCGACCCGTTCGGTGGCCGTGATGGCTCGGATGACATTCGTTGGGCGTCGCACTGCGGAACGCGCGGAGGGGAGAAGAGTATGAACTCGTGCCGGCCGTCTTGGCAACTGGCGGCGGCGACAATCTCAGGCGGCGGCGGGCCGTCTCCGCCGGAAGCGGAATCGGGAGATGGTCACGGCGATGCCCGGCCACCGGACGATCCCGCCGGGCAGGACCGTGCGCACCACCCGCCCGCGGCACACGATGGCCGCCGCCGCCTCGAGCCCGGGCAGGACGAAGGTCATCTCGACTTCCGCGGCGATGTCCAGCACGCCCTGGGTGCGGAAGAGCACGCCCGAGCGGCTGATGTTCTCCGTCTGCGCGTCATGCCACTGCTTCTCGCCCCGCGCCCGGTATCGCAGCGGCACGTCCAGGGCGAACCGGCGGGCACGCGAGCTGCGCAAGCGGCCACCACCTGACGCATGGCTGTTCACCGCGATCTCCCGCGAGGGAACGCGAACCAGCGCTGGGGACTGCACGTGATGTCAAGCTAATGCTCCGGGATCGGAGCCGCTATAACCTCCGTCACACCGTCGGAGGTGGTGGCGCGGCCGTCACATCTCCGCGGTGGTGACGCGGCTCAGCGGCTCCCGGCGCCCGCGGCCAGGCCCTGCGCCAGATCCGCATACGGGGTCGGGCCGGCGGTCTCCTCGCGGCCGAGGTCCCACTTCTTGAGCTTGTTCAGCAGGGCCTTGTAGGAGATCCGCAGGAGACCGGCCGCTTCCTTGCGGTTCCAGCGCGTCTCCGCGAGCGCGCGGCGCACCATCAGGCGCTCGGCTTCCTCGGCCGCCTGCGCCCCGGCCTCTCGAAGGGAGAGGTCTTCGGACCGCGACGTCTGCGGGCGGGCTTCCGGCTCCGGTGCCGGCCGTCGTTTGAGGGACGAGAGGGCCAGATCGACGTCGGGCAGGATCACGTACCGGCGGACGGCGTTCTCGAGCTCGCGCACGTTGCCGGGCCAGTCGCCGCGCAGGAAGGCCTCGCGCACCTCGCTCGGCAGCTCGCGGAGCGTCGTGCGATAACGCGCGGCGTAGCGGCGCAGGAAGAAGGCGCAGAGCATGCCGATGTCATCCCGCCGCTCGCGGAGCGGCGGGATGTCGAGGCGGATCACGTTGAGCCGGAAATACAGGTCCTCGCGGAAGCGGCCGGAGGCGACCGCGTCTTCCAGGCACACGTTGGTCGCGGCCATCACGCGGGCGTCGACACGGACGGGCTGGCGTCCGCCGAGCCGGGTGAACTCGCCGTCCTGGAGGACGTGCAGGAGCTTCGCCTGGAGATGCGGCGTCATCTCCCCGATCTCGTCGAGCAGGATCGAGCCCTTGTCCGCGAGCTCGAACAGGCCCGGCTTCTCGCGCAGGGCGCCCGAGAACGCGCCGCGCTCGTAGCCGAACAGCTCGGATTCCAGCAGGTCCTCGGGCAGGGCCGCGCAGTTCACCTTCACGAACGGCTGGCCGGCCCTCTGCGACTGGCGGTGGACGTAGCGGGCGACGACCTCCTTGCCCACTCCCGATTCGCCCAGCAGGAGCACCGGCGCATCCGTGTCCGCGACGCGGCGCGCGACCTCCTTGATGTGCAGCATCCGAGGGTTGGAGGAGACGAGTCCGGTTTCGCCATCGTCGACGCGCGTCTTCAGGACACGAGCCTCCGCCGCGGGAACGGGCTCGTCCAGGGCGCGCTGCAGGGCCGACTCGAGGTCCCCGTCTTCGAAGGGCTTGGTGAGGTAGTTCGAGGCGCCGCGGCGGACGGCCTCGACAACGGTCCGCCTCTGCGCTTCGGTCGAGAGGACGACGACCGGGATCTGGGGGTGATCGCGGCGCAGTCCGTCGAGGACTTCCAGGCCGCTCATACCCGGCATGAGGAGGTCCAGCAGCACGATCGCGGGCGCGCTCCGCGCCTTCAGCAGCTGGAGCGCCTGTTCCCCGGAAGAGGCTTCCACCATCTCGTAGCCCAGCGACGGCAGCAGGGCCCCCAGGTACCGGCGAATGCCGGAATCGTCGTCCACCACCAGTACTCGCGGGTTGGCCATGTCTCTCCTCCGGCGCTTGCCGTGGATGGGATCGGTGCGCTCGTACAGAGTGTCGGGCGTCACACCGGAAAGGGGAATGGCCCGAGCGGGCGGCACCGGTGGCACTCGCGGGCGGAGGTGCCACCCCACCAACCTTTATGTGTTCACCGGCCGTTCGGTTCCCGATTCTCGACGACGCGGTGGTGCACGGCGAAGAGCGCCAGTTCGAGGCGGTTCGAGGCTCCGATCTTGTCGAAGATGTTGGTCAGGTGATGCTTGACGGTGTCCTCACTGAGCGCGAACCGCTTCGCGATCTCCTTGTTGCTGAAGCCGGAGACGACCGCCGACGTGATCTCGATCTGGCGCGGAGTGAGGCCGAAGCGCGTGGGGGAGGGTGACTCCTCCACCGAGACGCCCAGGGCCTCGCCGGCCACGACGCGGCGGATGCTGTCGATCAGGACGTCCGGTGGCGAGGTCTTGAGCACGACGCCCGCGGCGCCGAGCCTCAGTACCTTGACGATCTCGCTGCTCTCGATGGACGCGGTGAGCAGGATGGTCCTCACCGGGCAGGCCGAGGTCGCGAGTTGGCCGAGCGCGTCGACGCCCGAGCCGCCGGGCATCGCCATGTCGAGGAGGAGGATGTCGGGCCGCAAGGACCGCGACATCTGCACCGCCTCGTTGCCGCAGCGGGCTTCCCCTACGACCACGAAGTCCGGCTCCGCGTCGAGCAGGCTGCGCACGCCCGTTCGGAAGATGGTGTGGTCGTCGGCGATGAGGATGCGGATCCCGTCCGGTCGATCCATCCGATCTCTGCCCGGATCAGCGCATCGATGCGCGGACGCGCGCCCGGGGCGGAGCGGCGCTCGCGAGGGGGGATGAGGAAACTGTAGTCGCCATCGCGCCGGGTTGGCAACGGGGTGGCTCGAGTTTCCCGGACGCCCGCGTAGGGCAGCGCAGTACCACCTATCGGTAGCCCGGTTCTCCCGCGGAAGCCGCCCCTGGCGCCGGTCCAGGTCGGATCTCGGTGTGGCTGTGTTCGTTAGCGGCGCGCGCGGCCGCGGTACATGTCTTGCTCCTCATCGGGCGGGACAGTGATGGCCAGCTTGAGCATCCTCATCGCGGACGGCGACCATGAATTCCGGCGGCTCGTCCGGCGGCACCTCGGCCATGCGGTGCTGGTCGTGGGCGACGCCGGCGACGCCGCGGAAGCGGTGCGCCTGGCCCAGCGCCTCCACCCGGACGTGGTCCTCATGGACATCTCGATGCCCGAGATGGGCGGGCCGGAAGCGGCGCGTCGCATCAAGGCCGACCGCGCGGAGACGAAGGTCGTCCTGCTGAGCCCCGCGGATGACCCGCGGATACGACGAAACGTCCAGGGCTCGAGCGCCCCGCTTCCGGGTCTCCATGCCGACGCCGTCCTGGGCAAGGAGAAGGTGCGCGTCGGGATCCTGTCGCAGATCGGCCGGATCGCGCGACGGCGGCGGGTGCGTCGATGAGGCGGCGGCGCCGCCGGTTCGGGGCGAGGCCTCCGCCTGGCGACGCGTTTGCTCTCCCTGCGCTCGATCACTCGAGGACGTCCGAGCCTTCGTGCCGTTTCTCCGCCGCGCGGCGCCGCCGCCAACCGGCGCCGCGCGGCGTCGAGAAGGGCTCGGACGTCCTGGGGCGGTTGGCGCGCCCGTTGGCGACATGTTCAAGCTGCTGTTGATATCGATCGTGGCCGTGCCCGTCGTCCTGGGTTGGAAGGCCGGAGCCTGTTCCAGCCGCCGCCGCGGCCTTCTCCTCCTGCTCACGCTCGTCCTCACCTACGAGGTGCTGTACCTGGTGATGCTCTACTACCTCCGCGTCCGCTGGGTCGCCTGGGCCTGATCGTGCTCTGCCGGGTGATCTGCACGCTGCTCTTCCTCGCCTGGACGGCGGAGCCTCCGATCGCGGCCGACCCCGTCTTGTATTGCGGCCTGTGGCGGAGCCCGCTGGAAGCCTTCGGCTTCCTCTTCGTGTCCGTGCCGGGCCTCGGCCTGACGGTGTGGCAGATCCTGATGCTCGTGCTCGCGCCCGTGTCCCTGCTGTGGCCGGGCGCGCGGCGCCGGCGCGGCGGGATCACGGACGCCGCGATCCTCGTCAGCCTCGCGAGCGTCGCCCTCACGTTCGCGTGGGGAGTGGCCCGCGGCGGCAGCGCCTACAACGCGTATTACCAGCTCTGGAGGTTCCTGGCCGCGCTGCTCGTCGGCGTCGTGCTGCTCTCCGCGATCCGCAGCCCGCGCGACCTCAAGGCGGTCGGCCTCACCGTCCTCCTGGCCGCCCTCGTCCGGGCGACCCTCGCCCTCTACTTCTACTGGATGGTCGTGCCTGGGCGCATCAGCCCCGCGCCCCTCTACATGACCACCCACGACGACTCGCTCCTCTTCGTGGCCGGACTGCTCGTGGCGGTGAGCTGGGCGCTCGCGCGCGGGAAGGCGCGTGCCTGGGCCACGGCCGCGCTCGTCTCGACCTACATCGTCTACGCGATCGTGCTCAACAACCGTCGCCTGGCCTGGATCGAAGTGCTCCTCGTCTTCGTCATGGCCTACGCCATCCTCCCGCGGGGCCGGACGCGCCGGCGGGCGACCCTGACCCTGGCCGTGGTGGCCCCGATCCTCCTGGTGTACGTGACGGTGGGCTGGGGCCGTCCGGAGGGGGTGTTCGCGCCACTCCAGGCCTTCTCGACGACCAGCAGCTACGAGGATGCCTCGACCCTGGCCCGCGAGGAGGAGATCCGGAACCTCCTCTACACGGTCTGGTCCGCCGGAAACCCGCTCCTGGGAACGGGCTGGGGGATGCCCTACCGCAAGGTCACGAGCTTCTACGCGAACTATGGCAACGAGTGGTGGCAATACGGCTACCTGCCTCACAACTCGCTGCTCGGCGTAGCCGTGTTCGCGGGCCTCATCGGCCTGTGCGGCATCTGGATCGTGGTGCCGGCGACCGCATTCCTCGGGACGCGCGGATATCGCGGCGCGAAGGGGCCGGTCGAGCGGGCGGCGGCCATGTCCGCCGTCTGCATCCTGCCTGCCTACGGCGCCCAGTGCTACGGCGACATCGGCTTCCAGTCCTTCACGTGTGCGCTGGTCCTCGGCGTCGCGATCGGTGTCGCGGGGAAGGCCGCGGCGTGGGCGGACGCGGCGTCGGAGCCGGCGGGGCCGCGGGCCAGCGGCTCGAGGACGCGCGTACCGGCGACGGCGCGACTTCGCCACGAGCGACCGGTGCCGGCTCCGGGAATCGTCACGCTCAGAGAGCGGGTGGGGTAGCGGCATGTGCGGCATTGCGGGGGCGGTTCGCCGGATTCCCGACGTACGTGAGGCCGCGTCGCGCCCGGCCAGCCCGCGCGTGCGTCGCTACGTCGAGACCATGGCCGGCGCCCAGCGCCATCGCGGGCCCGACGGCGCGGGCCTGTGGCAGTCCCCGGGCCAGGAGGTCGTCTTCGGGCACCGCCGGCTTGCCATCCTGGACCTCAGCCCGGCCGGCGCCCAGCCGATGGTGGACGGCCCTTCCGGGTGCGCGCTCACGTTCAACGGGGAGATCTACAACTACCGCGACATCCGGAGCGATCTCGAGTCCGTGGGAGAGACGTTCTCATCCTCCTGCGACACCGAGGTCATCCTCAAGGCCTGCCGGCGCTGGGGCATCGACGCGGTGCGCCACCTGCGCGGCATCTTCGCCCTGGCCTTCTGGGACCCGCGTGTGGGCGCGGTCCATCTCGTGCGAGACCCGCTCGGAGTCAAGCCGCTGTACTGGACCGTGGTACGCGACGCGGACACCGGCGAAGAGGTCGTTCTGTTCGCGTCCGAGCTGCGCGCCCTCCTCGCCACGGGGGCGGTGCCGCGCGCGCTCGATCCGGCCGCGGTGGCGTCGTACCTCTGGAACGGGTTCGTGATCGGCCCGAACACGATCGTCGAAGGCGCGAGCCTGCTGCCCGCCGCGACCATCCTGACCATCGAGGGCGGAGAGCCGGCGCGCACGCAGAATTCGCGGTCGACGCGGGAGTACTGGCACTTCCCGTCATCGTCCGCCCGGTCCACGACCGTCGGTGAGCTGCGCGACACGCTGCTCGAGACGGTCGCGATGCAGCTCGTGGCCGACGTTCCCCTCGGCGTCTTCCTGTCCGGCGGCGTGGATTCGAGCGCGGTGGCCGCCCTGGCCAGCGAGGCCGCTCCCGGGGCCGTCCACACGTTCACCATCGGGTTCGAAGAGGCCGCCTACGACGAGACGCGGTACGCCCGCCAGGTGGCGGAGGCCATCCGGAGCCACCACACGAGCGTCGTCCTCACCGAGGAGGCCTTCGCGGCGCAGCTGCCGGACGCGTTCACGGCCGTCGACCAGCCGACCTTCGACGGCATCAACACCTACTTCGTGAGCCGTGCCGCCCGCGACGCGGGCATGACCGTCGCCCTCGCCGGCACCGGCGGTGACGAGGTCTTCGGCGGGTACCGCAGCTTCGTGGACATCCCGAAGGTGCTCCGTGCGCGCCGTTGGATGCCCTTCGTCCACGAAGGCGGAATGGTCCAGCGCGCGATGGACGGGGCCTTCACCTTCGGCGCGCGGTGCGCGGGCGGATTGTCCTGGGACCTCTTCAAGGTCGCACCGCCGCAGACGCGTTGGGGCAAGGTCGCGGACGTGGCCCGCGCCGCCCACGATTTGCTCGGCCTGTACCAGGTCGCGTACGCCACGTTCACGCGCGAGACCCAGGCCGTCCTCGCCTCTGGCCTCGTGCGGGAGGCGCAGGGGCGACAGGTCCACGGGCTTCCCGCGGCCGTTGCCGCCGCCTGGCGGCGGCGTGTCGCGGACAGCGAGCTGCTCCACGCGATCTCCGTCCTCGAGCTCTCGGGCTTCGTCGGCGAGCGCCTGTTGCGCGACACCGACGCCGCCAGCATGGCCGTCGCTCTCGAAGTACGCGTCCCGCTCCTCGACCACGTCCTGATCGAGACGGCGGCCGGCATCGATCCCGCGCGCCGTTTTTCGCCTCCCCGCCAGAAACAGCTCCTGCGCGACATGGCCCTGGCCCGGATCCCGGCCGCCATCTTCGATCGGCCCAAGTCCGGCTTCGTGCTGCCCATCGACACCTGGGCGCGACGGCGCCTGCGGCCGCAGATGGAGTCCCTCTTCCGGGACGACCACCTCGCCGCGCGCGCCGGCTTGCGCGGGGAGGCTCTGCGCACCCTGTGGCGATCTTTCGCGGACGGGCGGCCCGGCCTGTATTGGACCCGCCTCTGGGGGCTGTTCGTGCTCCTCTCCTGGTGCCGGGAGCACGACGTTTCCCTGCCCGCGGCCGAGGTGCCCGCGCGCCCTTCTCGCACCGCCCGCTCCGTCACCCGGCCCGAAGGCGTGGCTTCACTTCCTCTCGAGCCCGCGGCGAAGGCCGCGGTGGCGCAGGAGCGCTGACATGGGACTGACCGCCCTCGTCGCCCGCAAGGCCACCGACTACCGCGATCCGCATTCCATCGCCTCACGCATCCGGAAAAGGCGCCTCGCGCCCCTGGTACGCCTCATCGAGGGCTGCCGCGCGAAGCATGGACGCGTGCGCATCCTGGACCTCGGAGGCACCGAGGAGTACTGGGGACTGCTGCCGGACGCGGTCCTGGACGCAAATGACGTGGAGGTCACGCTCGTCAACGTGCCGGGTTCGCGGCCGCCGGCCGCCGGGGGCCGTTTCCACTTCGTCGAGGGGGACGCCTGCGACCTCTCCCGTTTTCCGGACGGCGCCTTCGACATCGTCCACTCGAACTCCGTCATCGAGCACGTGGGCGACTGGCCGCGCATGGTCGCCTTCGCGCGCGAGGTGCGGCGGCTGGCCCCGAGCTATTTCGTGCAGACCCCCAACTTCTGGTTCCCGATGGAGCCGCACTGGATGGTGCCCGCGTTCCATTGGCTGCCCGCTCCCGTGCGCGTGCAGATGTTCATGCGCTTCGACCTCGGGCATGCGCGCCGGACCGACACCGTGGGCGCGGCTGTCCTGCTCGTCGAACATGCCCGCCTGCTCGACCGGCGGATGTTCAAGTTCCTCTTTCCGGATGCGCAGCACATCACGGAGCGCGTCCTCGGGATGTCGAAGTCGCTGGTGGCCGTCCGGCCGGGTGGGGTGTGATGGAACGGGTGCTGTTCCTCTCCGGGCTGCAGGTCTACCCGACGATCTCCGGGGGGACCCTGCGCAGCCTCGCCCTGGCCGGCGCCCTCCGGCGCCACGGCTTCGACGTGCGCGTGCACTCGCTGACCGGACGGCGGGTGGACTATCGGGCCGGCTCCCCCTCGGGGCTCCAGACCTGGCCGGATGGGACGGAAGAGCACGTCGAGCGCGGGCTCTCGTCGCTCTTCGCCTGGCTCACCGGCTACCTCCTCCGGCTGCCGCCCGTGTGGGTGAGCGCGCACCTGGCCGCGGGCGCCGCCTCTCCGGGCGAGGTCCTTCTGCCACCCGGCCTGCGAGAGAAGCTCCGGTGGTGCGACGTCGTGGTGTCGGACTTCCCGTTCCTGCACCCGATCTTCTGGGCTCCGTCCGCCGCGGGCAAGCTGCGCATACTCAGCACGCACAACGTCGAGCACCAGCTCCTGGCTGGCCGGGGGAGCCGGCCCGTGAGGCTGTTGCGCGGCCTCGTTCGGGCCCTCGAGATCCGGGCCGCGAAGGCCTGCGACATCCTGGTGGCCTGTTGCCGCGAAGATGCGCGGTTCTTCGAGGCGAAGGCCCGGGTCGCGCGCACCGTGGTCGTGCCCAACGGCATCGACCCGCAGCGCTTCCGCGGGATCGAGGTCCACCGCGCGCGCGCCCGGCGACAGCTCGGCATCGGCGACGACACGCAGGTGTTCCTGTTCACGGCGAGCAAATGGGGCCCGAACCGCGACGCGTTCGATCTGCTGCTGCGGTTCGCGAAGCGCCAGGCCGCGTTCCTCGTGCACCAGAAGATCCACATCCTCGTCGTGGGCAACGTGGCGGCGGAGCGCATCCGGCAGGCCGGGCTGACGGCGACGGGCCGCGTGGACGTCGTGGAGCCGTATTTCGCGGCGGCCGACGCCGCCCTCAACCCGATGCTCGGCGGGGCGGGAACGAACGTCAAGATGTGCGAGTTCCTCGCCGCCCGCCTGCCGATCCTCACCACGCGGTTCGGCGCCCGCGGCTTCCGGATCGAGGACGGGGAGACGGGGTTCCTCTTCGAGGAAGACACCCTGGGCTCGGTGCTGGCGAAGGTCCGCCGCCTTTTCGACGAGGACCCCGCGCGCCTTGGCCGGATCGCCGCCCGCGCCTATGCCGCGAACGAGGCGCTCATCGACATGGACGCTTGCGTGGGGCGCCTGGTGGAGGCGGTAGGGGAGGCGCGCGCGCGCTCGCGCGGGGCCCTTCCGGCGACGCTCTTCGGCATGTGCCCGCCTTCGGAATCGGTGTAGGGGGATCGCTTGGCCACGCTGGAGCTCTCGACGACGGCCGGGCGGGAGGCGCGCGAAAGCACGCGACGGGAGCTCCGCACCGCCGGGGGCGCCGATACCCGCGTGCGGCCCGCCCCCTCCGCGATCGGCGGCCACCTGCCCGCGCTGGATGGCGTGCGCGGGCTGGCCATCCTCATGGTCCTGGTCCTGCACTTCGTGGCCCAGACGACGGCCACCAGCCGCTACGAGGCGGCGGTGAACTGGGTCCTTTCCTACGGCCTGCTCGGCGTGGACCTCTTCTTCGTCCTCTCCGGCTTCCTCATCACGGGGATCCTCTACGACTCCCGGGCGGACCCGAATTACTTCCGGAGCTTCTACATGCGCCGGGTCCTCCGTATCTTTCCCCTCTACTACGGCGTCCTGGCCGTCGTGTTCTTCGTCGTTCCCCTGCTCCCGGTTCTGCGCGGCTCCGAGATCGCGTCCCTGCGCGAGCACCAGGCCTGGGCCTGGCTCTACGGGGTCAACGTCTACGTCGCGACCCACGGCGGATGGGGATCGCTGTCGTACATCGAGCACTTCTGGTCGCTGGCCGTCGAGGAGCATTTCTATTTCGTGTGGCCGCTCGTGGTCTGGAGGCTCGCGCCGCGGCCGCGCGTTCTGATGCGGACCGCCCTCGGTATCGCGGTCGTGTCCTTCGCGGCGCGGGTGACGGCGTCCCTCTCCGGCGTGAGCCCCGTTGCCGCTACCGTGCTCACGCCCTTCCAGCTCGACGCCTTGTGTGTCGGCGGCCTCCTGGCGGTGGCGCTGCGCCAGCCGGGCGGAGAGGCGGCCCTCCGGCGCGCCGTGTGGCCCCTGGCGCTCGCCGCGGCGTCGGTGCTCGTCCTCCAGTTCGCCCTGCACCGTTTCACCGACTTTGGCCTGGAGCTGATGCGGGCGATCCGCCTCGGCGTCTTCCGCCTCCTGTTCGCCGCCCTCCTGCTCCACGCGCTCTTCGCGCCCGCGTCCTCGATGGCCGGCCGCGCCTTTCGAAGCGCGCCGATGACCTGGCTCGGAAAGTACAGCTACGGGTTGTACGTGTACCACCACTTCCTTTCCTACTACCTCGTCAAACACGGCACCGAGTTCGCGCTGGCCCGTGCCGTGGGCTCGCACGCGCTGGCCGTAGTCATCCAGGCCGTGGCCGGGGTGGCGGTGTCGATGGCGGTCGCCTGGGCGAGCTACGAGCTCGTCGAAAAGCACTGCCTGCGCTTGAAGCGCTTCTGGCCGTCCGCACCGAGACCGGCCCTCGTCGCGGCGAGCGCCCCGGTGGTCGCATGATCGGTCACGCGTGGCGAGTGGGTGCGGGCCTGGTGCTGACGACGGCGCTGGGACTCTCCGGCTGCGGCCGGGAGGCGCGGGCCATCGGCGACGCGCATCGCGCCGGCGTGGGCCGGACGGCCATCAAGCTCGACCACTTCGGATACCGTCCGGACGACGCGAAAGTCGCGATCTTCACCGCCGACCCCGGAAGCACCATCCAGGTCCGGACGGACGCGGGAGCGGTGGTCTTCTCCGTGCCGGGGGGCGGCGGCTCCATCCGCGGCCGAGAGGGCGACGGGTGCGGCGCCCGCGAGGTCTGGTGGGTGGACTTCAGCCCCTTCCGCACGGGCGGGCGCTACCATCTCTTCAGCCCGGCCCTCGGCGCCCGGTCCTACGAGTTCGTGATCGCACCCGACGTGTACGCCGAAGTCATGCGCACGGCCTTGCGGACGTTCTTCCTGCAGCGGTGCGGACGGGCCAAGCCCCGGGCGTACGCCGGAGCCTGGGCCGACGAGGGCGCGTGCCACCGCGCCGATGCCGCCGCTGCGCCCGCGCGCGGGCAACGCGACCGCGGCCGGCGTGATCTCACGGGCGGCTGGCACGACGCCGGCGACTACAACAAATACGTCTGGCGCGCCGCGTCCACCGCCATCCTCTTCCTCTTGCGCGCCTGGGAAGATGACCCGCAGGCGTTCCCGGACGGCGGCCTCGGCATTCCGGAATCGGGGAACGCGGTCGCCGACGTGCTGGACGAGGTCCGGTGGGAGCTCGATTTCTTCCTCCGGATGCAGCTTCCCGACGGCTCGGTGCTGTCCCGCGTCCACGCGGCCGGCGATGCGAGCGGAGCCGCACCTCCGAGCATCGACGCCGCCGCGCGCTACTACGAGGATCCCACCCTGGAATCGACCGCGGTCTTCGCGGGCAGCTGCGCGCGGGGCGCACGCGTCTTCGCCGCCGCGGGGCAGACCGAATACGCGGGCGTCCTCAGGCGCGCCGCTCTCGCCGCCTGGTCCTGGGTCGAGGGGCAGGGCGACGGGGACGAGAAGGTCTGGGCGGCGGCCGAGATCTTCCGCCTGGATTCCCACGTCACGTCCGCGCGGCGCTACGTGGACGGCTACCACGGCGGCTGCAGCCACAGGCCCACGATGGTGGCCGCGGGCGGCAGCCACAGATCCACGATGGTGGCCGCGGGCGGCAGCCACAGATCCACGATGGTGGCCGCGGGCGGCTGGTCCGACGCCTCCTATGGCGCATCGCGCTACGACACGCACGCCGCCGTCACCTATGCCCAGGCCGAGGGGGCGACCGCGTCCGTAGTGGCCGCGATGAGGGAAGGCATCGGCCGCCAGGTGGACGAGATCTTCGCCGCGGACGATGTGTATCGCACCGGCATGCCGCGCGCGTCGTACCACTGGGGCTCCAACGCGGCGAGGGCGGAAGCGGGTGTCTTCCTGCTCCAGGCCGCGCGCCTCGGCGCCACGGGTTCCCATACCCCCGCCCAATGCCGCCGCCACGCATTGGACATCCTCCACTTCTTTCATGGCCAGAACCCGCTGGGCATGGTCTACCTGACCAACATGGCCGCCCAGGGCGGCGAACACTCGTCGTGGCAGGTGTTCCACAACTGGTTCGGCCAGTCGGAGCACTCGTATTCGCGCGCCAACTACGTCGGCAAGCCGCCGTCCGTGCTCGAGCCCGACTATCCCTACTTCGAGGGTTCCGACAACCACGGCCGGGGCGACGACAAGAGGTCGCGCCTCGGGCCCCCGCCCGGCTTCGTGCCCGGCGGCCCCAACCCGAATTACTCGGGTGATGCGACCCCGCCCGCTCGCGCCGGATGCCCGAGCCTCTTCTACCGCGACTGGAACGACCAGTCCGCCTGGACGGCGCGCACCTGGGAGATCACGGAAACCTCGATCGGCTACCAGGCGCCGTTCGTGGCGCTCGCGGCCGCTTTCGTGAGGCCTTGACCGATGTCCCGCGCCATCTTTTGCGCCTCGAGATCAGGTCGGCAGCTCGCGCTTCACGCGGGCGGGCACGCCGGCCGCGAGCGTGTTCGGGGGAACGTCCCTCGTGACGACGGCCCCTGCGGCGACCACCGTTCCGCGGCCGATGGTCACGCCGGGCAGGATGGTGACCCGGGCCGCGATCCAGGCTCCGTCTTCGATCGAGACGGGGCGTGCCACGCGCTCGCCGGCGCGGGCCGCGGCGGCACCGATGTGATGGGTGTCCGTGATGATGACCACGTGATGCCCGATGCCCACGTGGTTGCCGATGGTGATCGGCGCGCTGGCGTTGAGATAGAGCGGGGAGTTCAGCAGACAGTCGTGGCCGACGCGAACGTTCGGCGCGATGTCGCCCGTCCCTTCGATCTCCAGGCGGCCCAGGAGGCGCGTGCGGCGGCCGATGCTCAGTCCGCCCAGGCGATAGAGGCCCGCGCGCAGGCGGCCGAACGCGGCCGTCGGCATGAAGCCGACGACGAGCTGCACGAGGCGGAGACCGGGACGGAGCCCGCTCAGCTCGCTGAGGGTCACGCGTGTCAGCCGCTGGGGCAGCGACTCGCGCGCCACGGCCATCTCTTCGGTGCCCGGCGGAGGAGTGACCATCCGTTCCATGTTGCGCCGGGCGCGCGGCGAGCGCGCTCCATGAAAAGAATACCCCGGCGATTCAGTCGCATGGCGGGGTCCTATATTGGACTGAGCCGGGAGAGGCGGTGCGAATGATTCGGCCGGTTGTGCGCGTGCTCGTGTTCATCGCGGTCCTCAGCGGTCTCGTACCTCCAGTGCGAGCGGCGGGGCCGGATCCGGGACGTCCGACGGCGGCGGCCTCTTCGCCCGCGCCGGGATACGTGATCGGCGTCGCCGACGTCCTGAAGATCAACGTCTGGAAGGAGCCGGACCTCACCCTCGACGTGACCGTCCGGCCGGACGGCATGATCACGGTCCCGCTCCTCGGAGACGTCGCCGCCTCCGGGCGCACGCCGGCCAGCCTGGCCGGCATCCTGGCCGCGGATCTCCAGCGGCTGATCGAGAGCCCTCGCGTCACCGTCAGCGTCAGCCAGGCCACCAGCGCCCGCGTCTACGTGATCGGGCAGATGGTGAGGCCGGGCGAGTTTGCGCTGCTCGGACGCATGACCGTCCTGAAGGCGCTGGCCCTCGCCGGCGGGTTCAAGGACTTCGCGAAGTCCGACAGCATCGTCATCGTCCGGGAGGACCAGAGCGTGATTCCCTTCAACTACAAACGCGTGACCGACGGCCGGGACGTGTCGCAGAACGTCCTCCTGGCCGCGGGTGACACCATCGTGGTGCCATGAGCGACGACGAACGGATGGAGGCGGGGGCGAACGGCGGCGCCTATCGCGACGACGGAGACGGCGACACCTTCCGCTGGAGCCAGTTCCGGCACTTCCTGCACGCGCCGCTCCGGCGGCCGCTGCTGGTGGTGCTGCCGTGGGCGGGTGTCCTTCTCCTGGCCACCGCCGCCCTGTACGTCCTGCCCAAGAAATACATGTCTTCCGCCCTCGTCCTCGTCGAGTCGGAGAAGGTGCCCGAGTCCTTCATCGCCAAGGTCGCCACCCGGGATCCCAGCCAGCGGCTGGAGGCGGTGCGGCCGGAGATCCTGAGCCGCACGCGGCTGGAGAGGGTGCTCGCGGAGACGCAGCCCTATCCGGAGCTCTCGAAGACGGGGGCCGTGGACAAGATGCGCCGCTCCATCGCCATAGGCGTCAGTGGCAGCGACGGGTTCACGATCTCCTTCTACCACCGCAGCGCCCAGAAGGCGCAGGAGGTCACGGACCGGCTGGCCCGCCTCTTCATCGAGGAGACGATCAAGTCCCGAGAGCAGCAGGTCGAGGGCGCGGTCGATTTCCTGGTGACGCAGGTCAAGGACGCGCGCACGGAGCTGGAAGGAAAGGACGCCGCGCTCCGTCGCTTCAAGGAAGCACACATGGGACGGCTGCCCTCGCAGCTGGAGACGAACCTTGCCACCATGCAGATGCTCCAGCGCGAGATGCAGACGGTGGAGGAGAGCCTCATGTTCGCGCGCGAGCGGCAGGAGGCGCTCGCGCGCGGAGTAGGGCGCGGCTCCGCCGGCGGCGCTGCGGCCGCGGGGGCCGCGGCCGCCGCGTCGCCCGAGCTGTCCGACCTGGAACGCCAGCTCGCCGCCCTGCGGGCGCGCTACAAGGACGCGCACCCCGACGTGGAGAGCCTGAAGTCGCGCATCGCGCGGCTGCAGGCGCGCCTGGCCGAGACGCGCCAGGAGGGCGCGGCCGCCTCGGGTGTGGCCGATCCCGATCCCTCCCTGCAGGTGGCGCGCGAGCAGCTCGACAACGCGAACCTGGAGATCCGGAAGCTGGAAGACCGGCAACGGGACCTGCAGACCCGCGTCGCCGCCCTCCGGGCCAACGTCGAGGAGACGCCGCGGACGGAGCAGGAGCTGTCGACTCTCACCCGCGACTACGAGAAGCTCAACGAGAACTACACCGCGCTGCTCAGCAAGCAGCTCGAGGCCCAGATGTCGGGCCGGCTCGAGCAGCGATGGAAGGGCGACCGGTTCCGGATGCTCGATCCCGCGAGCCTGCCCGAGAGGCCGGTGTTCCCCAGCCCACCCCTCTTCCTCGCCCTGGGCACGGTCCTGGGCCTTTGCGTGGGGCTCTTCGCGGCCATGATGGCGGAGTATCTCGATCCCACGGTGAAGGACAGCGACGTCCTGCAGGCTCTCCAGGGCTACCCGGTGCTGGCGTCCATTCCGCACCTTCCCGACCTCGTCGGCTCGGCTCGGCCGCGGCTGGCCGCGCGCGATGGCGTGGCCGTGGGCCCGGAACGAAGTCGAGGGGAAGGCGGCGATCCCGAGTGGGGTCCGAGCCTCCCCGGCGAAGCGACGCTGCGCTACGAGGGCATCGTCAACCCGCGGAAGGTCGTTCCCATCATCGAGAGCCTCGAGGACCACAACTCGATCGTGGGCGAGGAGCTGCGCCTTTTCGCGGCGAACCTGGTCGACACCTGCCGGCGCCTCAAGATGAGCTGCCTCGGCGTGACGAGCGCGCTGCCCGGCGAAGGGAAAAGCACGCTCAGCGTCGGACTGGCCAGCGCGCTGGGGCGGGAGCCCGGCCGCCGGATCCTCCTCGTGGAAGCGGACCTCCGCCGCCCGTCCCTGACCAAGACCCTCGGCCTGCCTCCGGCGCACGGGCTCAGCGAGTGGCTGAATGGAACGCTCGACTACCTGCCCGTGCGCGAGGTCGAGCCGGGCGGCTTCTTCCTGGTGGCGGCGGGCCAGACGGGGCTGGAGCGGCCGGAGCTGCTGGGATCGCCGCGCATGGACGCGGTCCTCAAGGCGGCGCGGCGTCTCTTCGATCTCGTCCTCCTCGATGCCGTTCCCACCCTCCCCGTGGCCGACACCGTCCTCATGCAGGACCTCGTCGACGGCTTCCAGCTCGTGGTGCGCTCGCGGCGCACGCCGCGCGACGCGATCCATGACACGCTGGCCAAGCTCCGCCCCGATCGGGTCATCGGCGTGGTCTTCAACGGCCACAAGGAGTACAAGGCGTCCCACAAGTACTACGGGTATCGCCGCTACGGGATGGATTACGCGGCCGCCCCCGCGCCCGGCCGTGTGGCCAGGCTGCTGGTGGGCCTGACGGGGCGGCGCTCGTGACGGATCCCGGGCCGTGAGAGCCAACATCGCGCTCGCATGCGGGGCGCTCGCCCTGACGATGCTCTTGACACTGGCCGCCGACCGGTCCCTGGGCGCCTTGCGGACGCCGGAGTACGACCTCGTGTTCCTCCGCCATTCCCTCGTCGCATATTCGACGCCGGAGTTCCACTTCAAGGCCCGGATCAACAACCTCGGCTTTCGAGGCCGGGACGTCCCGGCCGCGAGGCGGACCCGGCACCGGATCGTGACGCTGGGAGACTCCTTCACCTTCGGGTGGGGAGTGGATGTCGAGGACTCCTGGCCCCGGGTCCTCGAAGTCCGCCTGCAGGAGCGGGGCATCGATGTGGAGGTGGCGAACCTCGGCCAGCCGGGCGGCTACCCCGCACAATACGCGGAGGTCGCGGAGCGCGCTCTTCCGTTGCTGCGGCCCGACCTCGTCATCGTGGCGTTGAACCAGGCCGACGACCTGGCCCAGACCCTCCGTGAAGGCCTGCCCGGCCCGCGGCCTTCGGAGCCCGCGGCTCCCCGCGCGCTGAAGTCGAGCCTCAAGGCGACGTATCCGCACTTCGTCGATCTCGGGAAGACGCTGCGGTCCGCACGCGCGGGGGAGAAGGACGCGACCGGGAGCTGGAAGCGGGAGGTCGCGGAGCTGATCGGGGGCCTCACCGCCGAGGAGCGGGCGCGCTTCGACCGCATGGATGACGAGGTCAAGGGCCTGTTCGTCCGGGGCGAGCTGAACCCCTACATGCTCCTGACCGGTCTGCGGCGTCCCGATGAGATGCAGAAGACACTCGAGCTCGAGAACCCGGCGGTGTGCGCGGGCATCCAGGAG
>Ga0111538_10002840_pt1 | contig 24320 bp, 40 predicted proteins | sample SoiMethybrSBSTD1_FD_79669 | JGI IMG/M metagenome (GOLD analysis project Ga0111538, IMG submission 79669) | Bulk soil microbial communities from a Populus tree surrounding site in Tennessee, USA - Soil MetaG P. TD hybrid SBSTD1 (version 2)... | ecosystem: Environmental > Terrestrial > Soil >...
CTTCGGCCGTCCTTTTTTTGCGTTTAAATGCCCGTGGTTGAATTTGGACGTATACGCGCCAGGGCTCCGGCCGGATCGCTTTACTGTGGCGCGCCAGGGCTCGGGAATCATACTTGTGGTGGGGCATTCAAGCGCTTGAATGCCCCATTTGCTTTACCGCTTGGCTTGATACCTTTTTCAAGCTATCACTTTTGATTGTAGCCAGGGAGTGGACAATTTTGGGCAGGGGCTTCGCGCTCCGTTCGTCTCATCTTTCGGCCATTCAGCCAATCAAGACTCACCATGCATGCCCTGGCTATACAGAGCGCAAGCCCCACAAGTAAAAGCCGCCTGTATCCTGTGGGGCGATACAAGCGGCTTTCGTCCTCAGCCATTCAGAAGAGCGGCCGACAAGAATTGAAGAGATAAGCTTAAGATGTAATCCCTTCGAGCATTCGGCCGCAGCGGCAAGATCATACAAAAAAGCCCCGGCGTTTGCCAGGGCTTGAGATTGAGTCCATCAATTCAAGTTTAAACGAAAAGAAAAGGAAAAACCGCCCGGAGAATTGCAGGCGGTTGATTGTTCCTCACGATCAATCAACCGCCCTTGCTGCATTGAGACTCCCCACCGCGCAGTGTAGACCGTTCGCCGCGAGGGGTCAAATCTTCGAGCCTCGCGAGCGCAGGGCGGCTTTGATCTTTATGTTGTCGTGTAGCAGATAAATAACCACGCTGCAAAGCCGCAGTAAGAGCGCAACCGAGAGCGAGATTGTTTTTGCCGTTTCTACTGGATTGGATAAGTCGGATTTTGTAGAAAGCTTTTCCGCGAAACCTTTCATTTCTTCAAGTCGCTCAATTGCCTGCTGTTCGGTCATCATGTTCAGTCCTCGAAGATTCCATCGAAGCGCTTTGCGTTTGTAGCCACGTATGTAACTGTGTGTTTGATGTTTCTATGGCCTAGATAGTCTTTGATCGTGAGAGCGGAAACGCCTTTGTCCGCCAGGGCGAAGCCGCAGGAATGCCGGAGCATGTGCGGGTGAACTGGAAAATCAAATCCGGCCTTGATCCCGATTTCGGCAAAGATGTAATTGACCGCCTGCCTGACCATTTGGCCTTTTCGCTCGCTCAGGAATAGCCAGGGCGCATGCTGACTACCGTTCGCAAGTCTCTCGCGGAGCCAAGCGCGGATCGCGCGCAGCTCGGCGCCGGTGATCGGTTGATAGGTCGAAAGCGAGCCCTTTTTCCTCCGGATAAATATCCTGGCGCCGTCAAGGTCAAGGTCTTGCAACGTGATCCCGGTTAATTCCGAAACGCGCAAGCCATGACGAAAGGCCAGAAGCGCCATGCAGTAATCCCGCTTTTTGTGGCGCGTCTTTTTGGCCGCTTCTAGAAATTTATCTATCTCTGATTGCGTCAGGTGTTTTTTCTTGTCTGGGCTCGGCCCGTTCATCGGTTCCCTTTTGTTGGCCTTCGTTTTTGGGCTCATGCTCTTTTCTCCATTCTCTGACCATTACCATTGTACAAAGGGCGCCCTGGCAGATCGCCAGGGCAAGCGATTCGTCAATCCCGCAACCGCTAATCCATGTGTTATCCGGCATCTTGAAAGACAGCCGCGCGCAAATTCCCTTACCCTCGGGGTCTTTCCATATATTCCAATCGTCCGCCTTGTCTAGAATCTTTAGCGCTTGCTTTATCTTTGTTGAAAACTTGCGCGGGAATCTCCATTTTTCTCCAAAGCAATAAATTTCGCCTTGTGGGTCGTTCACAATCGGGCCTTGCGGCGAGCCTTGGATTGTAAAACCGAAAATCGTGTTTTCGATATGGGCATCAGTAAATTGACCGGCCTGCAATTCTCGAATCTGTCCATGGTCTAGCATGTGGTAAATCCTTATTGAGTTTCCGGGGCTCACGCTTGCCCGTTTGGCTGTTAATCGAATGATCTGATCAGACGCGTAATCAATCATGCTTTTCTCTCTTTCTTCGCCTCGGCTCGATCCTGGCGGGCGCCAGCGATTTGCATGCCTATCAGAATCCCGAAATAGATTTCGTCTTTATGCCATCCGTCCCATTGATGATGTTTCATGCATTCTGGAATCGGGTCCGCGTCTAAATCTTCCCATGGGTTTGCCACATCAATAACCACCATGCGCGCTGCGCTGATTTCTTTAGCGCTCGGCGGATTTGGAAAGCTCCGGCTTTTTGAAATTCGAGCCTTTCTCTCTCTCTCGTAATCATCGGTTTTGATGTTGGTCTCGATTTTCCTATTTTTCATAATTCTCCCTTATGCAAAACGGGTACATGAATCACAGACGAAGATGTCGGGCACGTCATCTCTGCCCCAATAAGCGCCAGGAATCCTATCCGCCGTTTCTTGCGCTCTTGATGCGTGGGCGGGGAAATACTTTCCGACGTTCTTTAGTTGTTTGCTGGTCATGTTCTTACAGGGCAAGCAATTATTGTGGCTGAAGACTCGTTTCCCTTTTTCTTTGATGTCGTAAATAGGCGGATACCACCCAATACACTCTTTTACGATCTTGAAACAATCTTCATTTGTCCATTCAAGTATCGGATAAGCGTCCCGCCGCGTATCATATTTCTGCGCCCGCTTGTATCGCCTAAAGTCTTCTTTGACAAAGCCTATCAGCTCTAGGTCAATTCTATGATTGGCTATATAGGCTTGCCGTGGCTTGATCTTCAATTCGATCGAACAAGGGGAAATGCTAGGATGCGGAATCATATGTTGCTCTTCAAAGAAGCGGTTGACGCTATGCCGCGTAATTCTCAGATGTAGATTTATAAATTTCGTTCTTGCCCATTTCATTAGGTCAATTACGAAGGGCATCGTTTCAGCTGAATGCTCTTTCAAGTGAGTGTAATACAGATGCAACTGGGCAGGCTTCCTGCTCTCTGGCTGATGTTCTCCGAGAAAGCAAAGAACGGCGGCGGAATTGATGCCGCCACTCAAAGGAATCAAAACATTTTTTCCTGAGTAGTCAACCGCTTCTGAAATGTCTAGTAATGTGAACATAGTTCCCTTTTCCTTCCTCGATCTTTCAAACTCTTGACAAAAGATCATTTGATTAGAAAATCTAACCGGCCGTTTTCATTGGCCGAAAATCCCGCCACCGGCCGCGACTCGTTACAAAATGTGTCAGAGTGTTAAGAGTTACGCCATCAATCCAAGCCTCGGCAGCTCACCGGCAACGCGCCTTTCGGCGATATACCAGTTCCCATCATCGCAGTAGACTTCAATTCTCAGCTCCGGATAATCAACATCAAGAAAGCCAATCGTTCCCATGGTCAAATGCTTTTTGAGATATTCGCGCACGCTTAAACCGGACATTGAATAACTGTGAATGATCCCGATTACGTAAATGTCCGTTTCGCCTTTGTCCGGCTCATTGCTCGATAAGTATCCTTGTTCGTCAATTTCGACGGCGGCGTAGGGGCCGCTTGATTGCTCGCGCAGTTCGACCGGATCGAAAGCGTCTTTCGATTCCCTTTTCGCATATCCTTCAAACCAAATATATTTTGTATTTCCCATGCTCAATCTCCTCAGTTATGGCCAAGCGTGAGACAGGCTCCGAAGACTCGGGGCCGTCCATCAACCATTTGCATTCCAAGCTTGCGTTCCAAGCCGCAGACCGGACAAGGCTTTAAAGCTTCAAGCAAGGAATCTTTTCGAGCGTTCATTTCCTGCATTGCGTCAGGGTCCGGAATTTTCCCTTGACCATGTTTTAAAAGCCAGTCCAGGACGTCGTCTGGAAGAGTGGCAATCATAAATACCGTTTCAGCGTTTCCGTTCCGAGCCTCTTTTCCTCTAACGGATAGGCTCGCGGAAACCTCGGCTATTAAATTCAATCTATCTAGAAGTGTCATGATTTTTCTCCATCAATTCGATTTTGCGTTTCAGTTCTTTGATCTCCTCTGACTGGTCGTAATCTTTAAATGTGGTCGCCACCATAAAGACGCAAATAAGTACAATCGCCAGTTTCCATGCGAAGTTAAATTCCGGTTCGTCTCTGTTCATGATTTTTCTCTCTTCTTTCTCTCGGCCTCGGCCTTAAGGCTTGCTATCGTGGCGCTTTCAGCTAATAGCCCGGTGATTTCGATTCCGTCCAATTGAAATGGCAAATGCGGCATGGCCTTCATGTCAGCCTTATCGAATACGATCAAGACCGGAATAATTTCCAGGGCGGCTAGAATTTCGTCCGGCTCGATCTCTTTCCCTTCTCTGATCAGTTCCCGGTCTTTGTAGACTCCGAAGACTTTCCCATCTGGATTGATTATCAAATGTATTTTCATGATTAGGCTTCCTTTCTTAGCCTGTGATGTGGCTCATTGTGTTTGGGTAATTCAACAGCTCCGGAAACTGCAACGCGCAGCCCCGCTTATAAAGCTTGCGCGCAATCTCTTGCGCTTGCCGCCATCCCATCTCGGGATCGCAAGACTTGATGATGTCGAGATATTCCAGCCGCACGACGTACAACGGCCATTCCTTGATGATCAAGCTAAAGATTTCGCAATCCTCATCTTGATATTCAATCGGATTGACTCCGGCCACGAGCGCCACTTGATCGCGCTCGCCTTTGTAATCAAGCCATTCAACGCGCATCACTATGCCGTCATGTTTAAATGCCGGATGGCTCGGCTTCATAATGCGTACTCTGTCGCCTACTTGAATGTCTGGCATTGCCTTATTCATCTCCCTTCTTTAACCGCTTGCGCTCCGGCTCGACGCGCTTGTACTCAACGTCAATCGAATCGGTTTTTGCTGGCGGCTGTGGCGGCTGTGCGGTCGGCGGCTGAGCGCCTGATGGCAAAGGACCGCTAAATACTCTAGTCAAAAACACTCCTGCGGCCATACCTAATATCGAAGTAAGTGGCGGCAAGTCGCCTAACGATGTCGGCGGCTTTGATCTTGGCGGCTTGGGCTCTGGCCATTCGCTTGCCAGTGGCAATAGTTCGCAATAATCGTCAAGAATTGAATCGAATCCATCAATGTCTTCGCACATCCAATTCCAGAGCCTTTCCCTTTGGCTTGCGCTCAATTGCTCGAATTGCGGAAAGAGTGACCTCAATTGCATTTCAGCTTTCACAAGGTCCGCCAGGGCAAGAGCGATTTTGCCTTTCGTCGCCTTGAACCGATCAGAGCCTTTGCGGTTTTGTTTCTTCTTTACCGTCTTTTTTGTTCTGCCCATTCGCTTTCATCCTCTTCTAGTTCGTCCAGTTTCTTGATGATGATGTTCCGTATCAAGCTTGCGATTTTCAATCCTTCAAGCTTGGCGAACTCTTCAAGTCTTCGGATTTGATCTTTCGTTAAGCGCGTTTGAACAAGCTCCGTATATTTCTCCATTACTTGACCACCTTGTAAACTTTTTTCGTTTTGGGCTTCAGTGGCGCATCAATCGGGCCGCGCTGATATTCGGCAATCGTAATTACTTTGATTCCGTTTTTTGTAGGCTGTCGGCGCATGTGTTCGGTGACTGAGATTCGTTCCGTCAGCTTTTTGCCTGTTCCCTTTTGAGCATCATCGCGGCGTTTCGGAATCCTGAGATTTACTATTTCAATGGCGGACCATTTCTTTTTGCTTGGATTATGGTTCATCGCCTGCCTGAGTGTCGGTCGCTCTTTGTAAGACGTGTAAGGACTAAAAGCGTAGTACTCTAAAACCTTTGCCATGGCTAATGCCGCTCGCTCATTTGGTGTCATCTCGCTGAATTGATCCGGAGTGTAAAGCCTGATGCCGCACTCCTCGATTACCCGTTGATTATCAGGCGAAACGTCTCGACAGGCTTGCAGTCCCTTTTTACTGCCTATCAAAACTCGCGCAATTACATGAATCGTGCTATCGGGCTCGAAGCTGTAATCAAAGGCCATGTCATCAACAGAAATCATATAGTCGTTTCGGAATATCCTCGGGCGAACAGCCAGCGCCCGAATGTGGTCCGGAGCGCAGACCAAATGCACTAAGCTACGCTGACAGCTTCCCATGTATTTCAGCTCTCCGGATTCCAACAGATCAAAAAGTTCATCAATCTTTGATCCTGGCCAAATAACCGGCCGCGACTTTTCCCTATCGGGCTCGGGGATAAATGCGTTTTTGATTTCTTCGGCAAGCTCGGCGGTGATTCGTTTTTGGGTAGTCTCTTCGAGCATGTTATTTTCTCCTCTCTTTAAAACAGCTTGGTCATCTCTTTTGCATTTAGAATTTCAATCGCCGCGCACTCGATCTCGTCAAGTCCAGCTTTATTCTTTTGAAGAAACTCGGCAGTCATTGACGCCATCATGCAGACGCCTTGCGAAAATTGGCCGATTCGCGTTTGCCGTCCGTAATGTAAATCCGACATAACGCAGATCGCGCGCGAGACAAGATCAATCCATCTGAGTCGTTCAATTTCAGTCATAGGTGATTACTTGGTTATCGGCTATTTACCTTTCGAAGCGATCCACATCGCGCCTGCCATTCCAGCGCAAAAGAAAATCCAGAATATCAGCGCGAAAACTCCGATAAAATTCCAAAAGCTTTTGAAGGTGAATTCCAAAACTTCAATCATCGTTTGCCCTTCCTCTTCTCTGCTGTGGCCTCTTGCCGCCATTGAAACAGCTCAAGGCTATCTGTCCTCTTGTTGATTGCATCAAGGCGATTCTCAAGCATCTCGATGCGCTTGTTCGCGCGCTCAAGCTCGATGCGATAGCCTGCGCCTCTGTAAGATAGAATCATCGTCAGGATTGCGAGGAGCGCGCATTGAGCAAGCGCCATCACAATCCATTGTTTATCGGTTGGCGGATTGATTCTCATGCTTTCAACCACCTTTCGAGCGTTTCCATTTCGTCAAAGATCGTATAGCCCTGATCTGGCGGGCCTACTTCACGAGTAATGCCATCGAACAAGTCCCAATAATCAAGCGGCAAGGGAAAAGTAATCATCGTCCTTTCCCCTTCTCGCCAGCGCAATTCAATTCCGGCCGCAAACCAACCGGCCGGAGCCTGTTCAACTTTCCCATTGATCAGCCGGGCTTTTGATTTCCACGTATAGCCCACAGGCATGAGCGCTTTCGCGAGCGCGCAGAACAACAAGGCGCGATGTCTGTATAGTTGCCCGTGCGTATGCCAGGGCTCGGATAATGATTCGATCTCAGGTGTCATATTCATTTCGTTCCCTTCATCGCTTCGAGAATTTGCCGAAAGGCCCAATATTCCGGATTGAAGATTTTTGTCATCAAGTCCGGAATTAAGCTTAGACCGATTCCCACGCAGGCTACTATCAACAGCCACAGCCCGAACGCGGCGAAATATTCAATCATTGGGTCTTGATTGCGTTGCATCATTTCTGTGAATCGCGCCCTAAGTAGGCGCATCTGACGAAAGATCGCCGCGAGCGCAACGGTCAAGCAACCGATCAAGATTAGGTCTGCTATAAGCGATAAACGCGCTTGTCTGACTAGCACTGTCCAAAGATACTCCGCTGTCGTTCCCAACTTCGCCGCGAGGGCCTGTAATGCTTCAAGTGTTTTTTGATCCATTCTTTCTCCTCTCTATTCGTTTCCGAATGTATAAGCGAATTTCAGCAACGGCTATCATTACCGCCACAGTCAAAAGGCCGAACGTTACGGAGACAAACATCATCTCAAGGCGATACAGTATTTTGTCCATGCTTTGTTATCTCTCGATTTCCTTTTTCGTTTTGGCCTTTTTCTCTTTCGGCTTCGGCGCAGGCATATTGCGCGGCCAATTGCCGGTTTTCTTTTGATCGGCAATTTTTGCGCGGATCGCTCTCACAACGGCTGATTTCACTTCCTCGCAATGGCCTGACAACGCAGGATCAATCCCGCCTTGAACAACAGGCGTCAAGATCGCGAAATTGACTTTCATGTGGTCGGGAATGCTCGGCCATACTTTCGCGTCAGGCTTGACCGTGATCGCGGTATAGGTTTCGCCAACAGAGTACAGATAGGAAATGTCGTTTACTTCAATTGTGTAAACCGGTCTTGATTTCTGCATGCTTTACTCCTCTTTTTTGTCGGCCTTTTTCGCTCGCCTTTTTTCTCTATAGCGCTCATCTCTCTTGCGCTTCAGCTCGCGCTGTCTATCGGCCTCCGCTTGCTCCTCAACGGATGCGGCCTTGACTGACTCCCATCGGCGTACTTGACCGTTCGAAATCTTTTCGGCCGGTGTTTTGATTTCATTGATTCGGTGGCCTCGGCGCCGCAGGTGATCTGCCAGGACGTAATTGACCGCGTAACTCGCGCCATGATTCTCAATCATGGCGCGGTACGCTTTCTCAAATTCTGTGCAAACTTCGTCTTGTAAGCGGATTGGGGTTTTTGGCGTAATCAGTGAGTCCATATTTCCTTTGTGTAGATAGTTACCAAGTTATCGAGTTTACTTATTGTTGAGTCGCGCAGGCGCTTATCAACTTCTCTTTTGTCTCGGGGCTCATGTTGTTTGTGGCGATTTCGCGCAGGCGCTTTGCCGCAAACAAAATTCTCCTCGATGCGTCTGCGTCTGGATGCGTCCTGGCGTCCGCCTCGATCTGCGCTATGTCGGCGACAACCACGCCAGCCACGACATCGCCGGGGATTTCATGAACGGTCACGATTTCTAGTTCTTTTCTTTTTGCCATATTGCTTTTCCAAATCCTTGATTGTGGCCTGACTGTAAAAGCCAAGGCATTTATTTTTCGCCCGGTGAATTAATTGGAATCCTCCGGAGTGTTGAATGAAGAAAGTACCGGGGCATGTAACGGCCGGATAATTCCTGTTTTTGATCGTCAATTTCGGGCGCCACGTTCGCGCCTCGCTGATTCCCAAAAATCCGCCGTCGCTTGCAGTTACAGATTTTGTGCTAGTGCTAGCAATCGCCAATTTCGGCGTAGAAGTGCTAGCACTAGCGCGAGCGGATAAAACAGGCGGCATTGACAGCAGAACGGGCGCCGGTTTCGCGCTGTCATTCAATCCCGGCGCCGTCAGTCCAATACGTTGCCCGAACCGGAGGCTTGCGGATCGCGGGCTTGAAGTGTCGCTCCAAATCCCGCGCGCTTCGGCTCCTCTTTCGGCTGGATTGATTCAAGACTGATTCCCATGCCTTGCGCCAGCTCGGCGCGTAAAGCCTGATCGGGAATTGATGCCAGCAATTCAGTGATCTGATTGCGCGTCTGAATGTAGTTGGCAAGTGTTGTCACTTGCGCGGCATCTCGGCGGCTTCGTTCGTTCAGGAATTCCATGTGGATATTGTCGAGCGTGTTTTGCGTGTCCATCAATTGTGAGTGGCTTGCGGCGGCGGCGCGCTTGATCGCGACATCCGTATGCAAGAAAGACTCTTTCATTCGGATCACGTTATTCGGATGCGTAAGACTTAGCACTAAAACCGAAATTCCGATTAGTCCGGCGAGAAGGGGAAACGCGACAACGCGCGAATAGAACTGAATATCAGCGCCATATTCATAAACGCCAATCAAATCGAAAATCGAAAACGTTGCGTGCGTAATTGAGAAACTAATAAGCGCGAGGCCACAGCCGCCAAGCGCATAGCGAAACCATGAGCTTGCCCTGCTAAAATAGTGGTGGCAATAAATCGCCAGGGCTTCAGCCAGCATGGCGACAATCCCGGTGGCTGTCCCAAAAAGGCCAGGCACTATTTCATTGAACAAGCGGAAATTCAAAAACGCCAGTCCGGCGAAAAACAGGAATTTGCAAAGCTTGATGAAAGTTTCGGAAGGGAGCTTGAATTGATTGGCCTCAGCTCGCAACTTGCGCATCTCGGCCTCGCGCGTGTCTCCTCGATCAAAGTATCGGCGAATGGTATCGAACATGTTTGCTCCTTGCATTTTGCGGCCGGAGCGCTAAGCTATTGCGCGTAGAGCAATCAGCGCTCCGGCGTTTGGTTGAACAGGGCAGGGCGTTTGTCAGGGCAAGCGCTCTGCTTTTCTTTTGTGCGGCGTACAGTATAACTTAGTAATGAACTACGCGCTAGCACTAGCAAGGGCTCGCTTCTCTTCTCTGACCGCAATCAAAGCCGCGCGGGCGATTGCTAGTTCGTCTGTCTCGGCTGTGGCCTCGCCGCGTATTGTTCCCTTATCAAATCCGACCGTCTTGATAATTTTCCCATCTGAAGTTTCGTAATCCGTGAAATCAAACAGCCAGCCAGCCCGGCGCATTTCGGCTACAAGATATTGCGAAGCTCCGGCCTCTCTGCTGTAGCGCGCCATCCATTCCAGATCGAACATCAATCCAGTCTCTGAATGCTTTTCCTTGCGAGGCTTTTTGAAAAATTTCTCTGGGTCGCCAAGGCGGCAAGCTCCAATCCATGTTGCGGCTTTTAGCAGGTTCATTTCATCCCTTGTCAGGGCAATTTTCTGGAAAATTTCCACCGCAATTAATTCGTCAAGTTCGGGTCCGGCAGGAAGATTTTCGATGTCCGTTTCACTCTTGAGCATGTTTTTTCTCCATTTCTGATTTTTCAAAAAAAGGTGTCCGTTTACGGGAACGCAACAAGTTACAAGGAAATTTGCAGGACATTTGCAGGACATCAGGACATTGCAGGACATTCCAGGCAGTAGCTAACGCGCTATTTTCCCCGTCTTATTAATTGCAGCCGATTTTCGACTATATAGACTTGCTACATAGTATTTTTAGTCAGACGCAGAGCCCAATGTCCTGCAATGTCCTGATGTCCTGCAAATGTCCTGCAAGATTAAAATTCATTTGTCTAGAGTTTCTAGCACCTCAATGCGCCATGTTTGCGAGCCGCGTTGTGAGCCTTTCCCAAGTCCCATACTTAAAATTTTGAACCGATAAACGGCGACAGGATTCGAGGGGTCATCGTCAACGTATTCGGTTACGGTTTCATGTTTCGACTTGAGCCATTTTCCTAAGCTTGTCTGCTTTGCCTTGTCTGTTGTTCCGCGTAAATTTATTCCGTCAACCCCTTCGGCAATAGGTTGTAGCTCGGCCGTCGTCACGATGTTTTTATTTTGAGCGATTGACCAGTCATGCCACGTCATTGCGAACAGTGATAAAGCCTGACGCTCAATGTCGGAGCCTTCGAGCAAGACGCGATAATTTTTCAAAAATTGCGTATAGCCTGCGCATTCGAGAATTGATCCAAGCAATCGTGACCACCTATCGAAACTGCCTATGACTTTTGATTTCGCCTTTGGAAGCTTTTGTTGAATCGCGTTTGCGCAAATTACATGGCAAGCCCAAACAAGGCGCGGCCGGTTTTCCTCGATCCATCCGGCCAAATCTTCATGCAGGAATCCTGTGCGCTCCTCCGGCTTGTCAGTTTGCGGTGTCAGTCTTATGCGAATAGTGCGGCGAGCGATTTCGCCTGTCATTGTTGCGTTATTCGCGCATATAGCCCAAATGGCCATGATGTCCTGCTCTGACATCATCGTTGCGCCTAAAACTCGATCTGACCATTTGCCAGTAGTTAGGGCGGCATTCAGAGAGGCTGAATCTATTACGTGATTGACATTATCAAACCAAATATATTGCTTGGATTCTGAAAATGCAGATGTAAGCATCTTGCGCAATTCGCCTTCATCGTCAGACATGGGAGAGCTGTAGACTTTTCCAAAGGCCGGATACATGAGCGTTTGCGCTAGAAGCCCTTTGCCTGATCCTGGCATGGAGGCCTCGAAGAGGTGCATAGGCGTTGGCGCTTCGATCATATCGCGAACGAACGGTAAGAGCATGAAAGCGATGGCGTTGTCATGGTCCGGTGAATCGCCTGCATCGTCGCAAGTGAAGGGGAAATCTTGAATCATCTCCTCGATCAGTTTTTTCGCCTCATCAATGTGGCGTTGTTCGATCTTTGCAGGCAAGGGAAGTGAGTTATAACCGCGAGGGGGCGCATAAATCACGCCAGAAGCCTTGTTGTAGCCGGGCACCGTGATCAGCGATCCGTCCGGACCAAAGACCGGAACAGTTACCACGCGGTTGAAGCGTGGTAACGGGACCGTGCGAGATGCCAGGACTTCTTTTACAAGCCATATAGGCGGGTCTACTGTTTTGGCTTTCTTGCCAATCCATTCCGCAAAATTGGACAGCTCATGCCGAAGTATAAAAGCGTCAATCGGTTCAATGATGGCTTTGTCATCGTGATAATCATATCTGACTCGAATGATCCCATTGTTTCGCGTGAAGAGGCATGGCGGTTTGTCCTGCTCCTGAATGGCCTGCCAGCATTGAGCATTGAGCGGCGGCAATTCTTTCACAGACACGTCTATGATCAGCTTTGGCGGTTTTCCTGGCGCCTGTGACGCGACTTGCGGCTGAGCCGGTGGCGGCTGTCCTGGCGGCGGGCTTGGCGGCTGTGTAGCCTTTGGCCGATGTCCATTGCCGTTTGTGTTTTTCAGATCGTCAGGCTTGAGATTGTAGAAGTCTAGAACGTCTATTATTCGACATCGTTGGCCTTCACAAAGAACAGCCGAAAGAGATTTGTTTTTCTTCGATACTCGCAAATTGCCGTTGCAGAGTGGGCAAGGTGTTAGCCAGCCGTTGCTATCTTGCGTAGGTGTATGGCCGTTGCTTAACGCCGTGAGGACTTCATCAAAGGTCATGTCAATGGCTTTCTCGGGCAAAGTGAAAGCCTTTGGCGTGTGTCCCGTTGTCAGTGGCGTTCTGAGGTGACAAGTCTCAGAATGACAGAGACACACGCCAAAGGCTTTCTATTGTGAGTAGTGGCCGCCACAGCCTAAAGCTTTTGACCGCGCTTGTCAGGCGCGACGCGGGCGCAATCTAGCACATTATGAAAACATCATCCAAAGTCCGGAGTGGATTCATCGGCCAATTGATCAAGTGTTTGTTGATCAGGCGCCGCCGCTTTTTGCGCTTCAATCTTCGCGATCTCGGCTTTCAGCAGTTCGTTCATCGCCGCGCACTCTTCGTTGTTCAAGGCAAAACGATTTTCAATCTCGCGGCCAAGTTCGTTATACGCGAGCCCTGCAATCAACTGCTCAAGGTCCGGAGTCTTCATGCCAAGCATGGCGAATTTCAAAACAAGGCGGTCAAGCTCTTTCCCGGCTGCGGCGCCGTGCGCTCGATTTTTGGGGTCATACTTGATTACTTGGTTATTTTGTTCTTTCTCGGCCGACCATTGCGTAGCGCAGGCTTGCAAGTAGCCAAAAACTTTTTCGGCTTCCTCGTCGGTAAGGTCCGCCGACCGCTTCACGGGGCGCCCTATGTACTGGCTGATCAAGTGCAAGACGGTGGCTTTGTCCTTGCCGTGTTCTTTCCAAGCGGACATTCCAGCGTCCGAGACTTTTTGCTGTGCGGCCGTGAGAGTAGGGGCAAGCCCTGGCGTGGGGTCCGGTGTCCTTTGCGGCTCCTGCTTACGCTGATTTTGCAGATCGGCGATTTTTTCCTGCACGGCGGTTAGGTCATCTTGAATTTCGGAATGGGCTTGGGCTTGCGGATTTATCACTCCGGCTTTTTTGGCCAAGTCTCGAATTATTTCAGGCGAGATATTCAGATACAGACCAACAGCTTGATAGGCGCCTCGAAAAATCCCATCCAGAACAAAGCGGCGGGCGCCGGAGGAGTCTTCGAGTTTTTGCGCGCGTAACAGCTCGCCTATCTTGTCGTAAATCGGGCCGGTCGCGGAGTCTACGATCACGGGCTCGGGCGTGACATCGGCAATCTCGCTGACTTCACCGGGCGAATACAGGGAGCCGATTCCGAGATGTGGAATGTATAGGCGCTGGCCTTCAGTGATAGCGCGAGCGAACAACATGGCGCGCGGAAATTTCTCCCATCCAGAGTCGGGCTTGATCAGCTTGGCTCGGGCGGCGTCTTTCATCGTGAATTTTGACTTGCCTATAGAAATAACGCGGACGCCGTTTTTTACTTCAAACCACTCAAGCTCGCATTCCTGATCATCGTGTTTGGTTATCTCGTAATCATACCGGCCGGAGTCTTTGATCATTGCGGCGATTAGCCCGGCCGCAAGCTCGGCCTTGCCTTTGATGATGTGGATTCCGCGCAGGGAAGCCATAGGCGGAATTCCTAATTCTGCGCCCGCCAGGATAGACATTACGGCGCGGGCCTGGGTGGTGATGTCGGGGAACATTCCCGACTTTGCGGCCATGTCGCCAATTGTCATGGCTTCTTTAAGCTCAACTTCTTTACTTTCAGCATTTTGACGGATTAAAGCTTGATTTGACATCTTGAAGTCCTCAATTTTTGGGCTATTGCCCGCCTGTAGAATGGCCATTGCTGAGGCCAGGAAAGCCGCCATTGAGTTTTTAGCCCTATGCGCGAGTCGTTGCCTTCGGAGCCCTAAAAACTCAATGGCGGGCGTTTAAACGCGAAAATCCGGCCGGTAATTTCTAATCTTCCAGCTCATGCGGGAAATCTTCGGGCTTTTCGTGGACATGTTCGCCGTGAGCAGGGCAAAACTGTGTCGCTGATATGACTTGCTCTAATAGCTTTGGACTGGCGCCGATGGCGGCATCAATAGCCGCGCGAAAGAGCGGGGCAAGACGCGGCAAGATAGATCCCCGGCTTTCTCCCGGCTCGAATTTGATCTCAAGACTATATTCAAGCTCAACGCGCGAATGGTCCGGATCGTTGGGAATCGGCTTTGAAGTCTCATCAATGGTGATAATCAATTTCGGCATGTGCTTCCTACTTTCTTACTTGGTTAGCGTTTAGGCGGTTAGCAAGCGGTCAATCTGATCGGCCAAATTGACCATGCCTTGCGGGCTTTGCGTTTCCGCTTTGCCGCCAGTTAAAGCGGCAAGACGGCGCATGAAATCCGCGCCAGGGTCGGATTCAGGACCGATAAAGAGCGTGTCTATTTTCGACTTGAAAGTTCGCGCCACGTTCAAAGTGTCGAATTCGTCTTGTGGATGGCCGTCCGAAATCAGGATGAGCTGAATTCCGCAATCATCGGCGCGATGAATAAATCGCAGGACGCCTGCCATGTCGGTAGTTTCCCCGGTGGAAGGCGAAGGAATGCCGTTTAAGCAGATCGCGTACTTGTGCGCCCATTCGACAACGGCGATTTTGCCAGGGATTCGCGCTTGCAACTTTCGCAGCTCGCGGCAGGCGACATCGGCGCGGGCTTCGCCATTTGGGCAATCGTTTGCCGTCATCGAATACGAAATATCAATCATGACAATCGCGGCCAGATCGCGAGCAAAGATTTCAGCGATTGATTGACCGCTTTTGTTTGAGACATCGAAGAGCGAACCATGGGCTATTTCTGTTGAAGGCATAATTTATTTTCCCCTTTCGTTTTCGTAATTGTTTTGCATGCGGACTTCTTTGCAATCCTGGCAGTGTTCATCAAGCTCGAATCCATGCGGGCAAAAGCCCGGCGTCAAATCGCCTAAAGGGTCGTCTTCGTTATCGTCTTCGGCCGAATCTTCAACAGTGGCGGGCGACTCGGGCTTAACTCCCCATTGCGCAAAATAGAGCGCGGCCGTGATCGCGTTCGCAAGCTCGCGCATCTCGATCCAATAAATGTTTTGATCGTTCTCGCCCTTATGGCTTAAGGCGTTGTCTCTTACATTTGCTTCGGCCGCGATAATCGGCAAAGCCAATTCTAAAACGCGCTTCATCTCAGGCGCGGCAACGATCAGCCGCATATGTTTTTTCGAGCCGATAGATTCGGCAACTAAATAGCCACCGTAATAAGCAAGATTCTCTTTTGATTCGTGATGATTTGGCGTGTCGGAAACGACAGCCCCGCCACATTTTCCGGCCTTCCAAATCTCGACATCGGTCAAAGTGATGTCGTATTCGTTTTCATCGTCCGGAATCTGCTCGATTACGCAATCGCAGAATTCATCCGGAAGGGAACATGAGCCGGAGCCGAAAGGCATAGGAACGGAGCAACCCCTGACCGTTCCTTTGCTCCAACAGATTTTGCAATCAGCGCGCGGCGTGATTGTGATTTGGATTTGTTCTTTCATGATTCCTTGCCCGCCTTTCCATCTTGAATGTCCTGATTGATTTTTTCGATACAGTTCTCAAGTCCGTATCTAAGGTCTGCATAATTCCGTATCTCGATCAGGCCCTCAATTTCGAACGCGATAAGCAAGTCAAACAGATAATCTGCGGTGATTTGTTCTTTCATAGCCATTGGACCTCGATTGATTCGGTGTACTTGTTCCATGAACTAGTCATAACTTGCCCACATTGGACAATGTCTTTCCAGTCCACAATTTTTGAGACGGTAAAGCGCTGCATGCCTGGAATGCCTTCACATGTAATGAGCCCACAACGGAGCGGAGCGCGGAAATACTTATTCTCGAATTTGCGGCGCTTACGACCGTAGTAAATCCATGTGTCGTTCTGGTCGGGCGCAGGCTTCAAAGCCTCGCGCTCAAAAAACAGTCCCGCGTCATAGCGCTTGCGTTGCTGAGGGTCGCGCAACAGTTCGTATGCCTCTTGAATGGCCTTGAACATTTCCGAAGCCTCGGGCTCGCGGCAAACATCCGGATGCCATTGACGGGCAAGCCTGCGGTGCGCAGATTTGATTTCTTGATCGGTGGCGCTCTCGAATACACAGAGAATCTGGTAATGAGTTTGCCGGTCTGTGGCCTGCGCGTTCGGCCGGTTGAAAAATTCTTTCAGCGCGCTTTCCAGAAATTCGACAGTCCAGCTATAGCGAGCGCGCCCGTCATTCCCATACCAGGGCTTTTGCGCGTTCGTGGTCGCAAGCGCGGATATGACGCCGCTATCGCGTTCTTTGCATTGGCCGATATATTCAACGTTGAAGGTTTCGACGGTGACAGATCGAATCAGCCCGGCCGCTTCAAGCTTCGGAACGTCCGGCCGTTCGTGCCCTGCGCGCTCAATCGCGAGGAGCAGGGAATTGATTGCGCTCGGCTCGACAATCCAGGCTTTGCCATTCCATTTACGTTTCGCGTAATGGATCGCGGCTTTCAGTTCGTCAATCAAGCGCTGGTCTTTCGGTGAGTACATGGCGTAAAAGCCATTTTCGATTTTGATTGTGATCTGGCTCATGGTTAATCTCCTATTCCCATGACTAATGCCCATTTGGGATTCGCTTTTGTCCGTTTGGGCGGCTGCGGTTTTAGTTTCGGCCGCGACACTGGCGCGGTAGGCGCCAGCTCGCGGACGGTCGGAAGTTCGCGGACAGTCATGGGGCCTGTGTCGCGCTTCAACGGTGAGGAATTGAATTGAAATATATGAATCATCGGGTGAAACTCGGGGGCTTATTTACTCTTCGTCTTCGTTGTCGTTATCGCCTAAAAACTCGGCGACATCTTCCCATCGCTCGCTCGCGGCCGTGAGAATCCGGCGCTGACTGGCTTCAAGCTCTGCTCTTTCCTCGAAGGCATCTTGATCTTTTATGGCGTCAATCGCGTCTTGAATCAGCGCTAGAAGCGTATTCGGATCAAGCGCGTCAAGCTCCCATGATTCGTCGCCAAATTGGTCTTGATACGCGGCGAAGCGGCTATCTGTTTCCTTGGCGGGATTCGGTGGCGGCTGGTACTGTTCGATCTGATCCCAATTGAGCGCAACGCGGTTTACTTCCACCGGGCTTTGTCCGTACTTGGATAGAAAAGTCTCGAAGCGTTTCGGAATATCGCCATCGCTCATATCCAGTCCGGAGGGGTCGTGATCGCCAAGATAGATAATCAAAGTTTCCTGCCCGGCTCGACGGCGGGCGCGAATCCGTTGCGCGGCCTCATACATCTCACTGGCGGACATGTAGCCTCGGCAGGACAGATAACTAACATCGTTCGTTTGCCCGGCTCGCTCGACAATCCCGGCCAAGGCTTCTTTTTCAACCCAAATCTCAGGACGCTGTTTTTGCGTTGACCATTTATCAAGCGCAAAACTACGGGCAGCGCTGTAGATAATATCGGCGGGGTCCGTCCAATGGCTTTGACTCTTAAGATTGCGCGTCCTGTCTTCGAGCGCGGACCAATCCACAAGGCCAGCATAACGAGCATCGTTGAGAATCGCGCCTAAGCGCTTATAGCTTTGCGTCTTATTCTCAATGATGTCACGCGCTACCATTTGATAGTAGAGCTGGCGCAAGGTCAGAACGAAACCGTCTGCCACGTATTCGGAAACGATTTCATTCGCTTTCGTGATCAAGTCAATACTGCTCTTTGCGAAATTGTGATCTATAAATTTTTCTTTCATCGTCGGCTTTTCCTCTTGAATGGTTGAAGGCTCGGGGCGGCTGTGGTTTTAGTTTTTATCTATAGACTCGAAAACTTGTCGCCATGTGCCACCGCGATTTTCAAATGACGCGGCAGGGCCTTTGCTGATTTCGTAAATACCTTTTTTCTTACCTACTTCATGCGTGGCCAGATGCGGCCGGTTTTTTTCAAGCCAGCGGTCAACAAACTCGCGAGTTATACATGTGCGCTTGGTTTCTTCGGTTTTGGTCATCGTTTGATTCTCCGGTTGAATGGTTGAAGGCTCGGGGCGCGCGTGGCGCCCGGCGATGGTGATTTAGTCTTCGATTTTGTAGATCGGAGCGCTTACGGCGCATGTGTATTCCGATTTCCCATCGGTAAACTTGCGTGCGCTGATCTTTTTGAATGTTCCGTAAAACTTCGAGCCGGTTTGATAGCGAAATTGAAACATGCGGCCGATTGGAACGTCACGAAATCTGAGTATCTTTGTAGTTGTCATGGCTTCTTGTCGAATAAGTGAAAGAAAAGGGGCGCGCGTGGCGCCCCGGTGAGCGCTAGTCGTAAATGTATTCGACGGTGACAGGCTTAAGCGCGCTCGCAGGATCAAACGCACACATATGCTCGATGCGCCTTTGATCATCAAGCGCAACTACAAGTATCTCGCCAGCAAACGCGGGGTTAGGCGCTGGCTCGATCTTGATATGTGCGGCTGTCGCGTATTCTTCGTTGTCTTCGGGGTGGAAAAGATAATCCAAAAAGGTCGGATATGTGATTTTCTCGCTTCTCTCTTTGGTCTGCTCATGGGCCTCAAAGTCGTGAAAGTCTCTGTCGTCTTCGTAACAATATTCGTTGTCGTGCATCTTGATTTTTCCTTGTCTCGAAAATTGATCATTGGCCAGCGGGATTGCTGACCGGGCGTACTGTATAACTTGGTTAGTAAGTAGTCAAGACCGGATGGCGAAAAATGAAATATTCTGCGCGCGGCTAAGTGGCTTATTTGCAGTGAATAGATTGCTGTGGGTCGTCCAGGCCAAAAAAATAGGCGTCGTTTCTGACGCCTGTTGATTGAAATTGTAAATCGGGATTAGTTTTGACGGACAAGCTTGGCGGGCGAGATTAAACCTTGAATCTCGCGCATAAGCTCTTGATCAACATCGTAATTAGTTCGCTTTTGCTCTTTCAGTGTTGCGCGCGTCAGAATTTTTGTGTCTTCCTGGCGTTGCCTGATCGCCTGTTCAAGCTCGACCATACGAACAGGGCTTAATTCGTAAGACCTACCGCCATGTAGCATGACCACATACAAGTCGTCTGTCTCGCGGTAGTAAATATCCGTGATGGCGCCGGGCGCAATTGCCGCCTTGATCCCATTCGCGTTAATCGGAATCAGATTGAAAGACAGATAAACAAAATCAAGGTCAGGTTGTGAGTTTTCGGGCATAGTGTTTCGCTCTCTTTCCCATTTGGGCAATCGTAGTTGATCAATTCGAGAATTCATTTTCCGTAGGCTCCTCGGGCTCGGCTTCTTTCGCGCGGCTGAAAACGATCAGTACAAGCGGAGCGCTTGAAATCTGTTCGTAGATTTCCCATCCGTCATTCAACAGAGCAACGACAGTTTCACCGGCCGATTGATCAATTAGCCGGAGACTCTTATCAACAGGGCTTGACACTTCTTGCAACTTCACTGTCCGGTGAGTAAATTCAAGCTCAGGCTCCTCAAGCTCTGCGATCTTTTGATCAAGCTCGGCCAATTGCTCGCCGTCCCATGCTGGTTGAATGCTTAGGCCGCTTAGGTCTTGATTCTCGGCTCGGGCTTTAACGTCTTTCAATTCGGCCAGCTCGGCCGCGCGTCTCGAATTCTTTTTCGCCATAATAATAAATCTCCTCTATTCGATTACTTGTTATTAGTTACAGGCACAGTCTATGCGCCCATTGTTTAATCAGCCTGTAAAGCCTCGGCGTGTATTCCCAATATGCGCAGACAGCCGCTAGGACCGCATACGCCATAAGACCGTAGACAATCAGAGCCGCAATGATATTCATGCCTTGATCGCTTTCTTTTTGCCCTGACGCTTGCGAGCCTTATACAGTTCTTGCAGCCGGACAATTGCCGCGCGCGTTTTGGCTTTCACTTCTTCAGTGATGTATTGATCCATCACGACCGCAGGGATTTTTGTTTGATCATGCAGCCACGCTTTTAAATCCAAAACGGCTTCATCCGGCGTGATCTTGACGTAATGATTGATCAGCTTGCGCCATCGCGGATTACTTTCTAGCCAGTCCTGTAGCGCTTCCCATCGCGCGTCTTGCGATTCGAGAAGCGCGACAAGCGTTTGCAGTTCGCCAACAATGGCCATGGCTTTTTTATAGTCCATCGGTTGTCTTTCTCCCTTCAAACAGGCTTATGAATTTCTGTTTTAGTATTTCAATCCATGTGCGGCCGTCGTCGGTCAAGGTCGCATAGTTGCGATGTTTGGCCGGTATAGCGAGCTTGAGCGGGCTATCAAGCCATGTCTGCCTCGCTTCAAGCATGATCTTTCTTTGCGCCAGATCAAGCTCGACGCCTAAATTGTTTAAAATTTCTTTGCCTTCGATATAGCAGTCTGGACATACCTCGGTATCAGGCTGCTCAATGACCGATTTACTCCATGTCTTATCTACAACCTCAAAAGTCGTCAGGCTGTTAACCTGTTGTTTACACCGGTCGCATATTTTCATTTTTCGGGCTCCTCCTCGCGTTCAATGTCTTGCTTGATTAGTTGTTGCAGTTGCTCTGTCCATTCCTTCGCATGCGGCAAGTCCGCTACGCTTGCGCCATTCGGAAGGGAACGAACAAAAGTCATCACTGACTCAATCGGAGTGTAAGCGAACAATCCCAAATTGGCCGTGATCGGATTCGGCAATATTTGCCCGGTCTGCATGGCGTGCTGATCAAGTAGCGTTGTGTAACGGCCTTCCATGTCCATCAGCTGACTAAAGACCAAGCGCGGCGGCGCTTTGCGCTGGCATTGGGTAATGATCAGCGATAGCGCCTGATTCTCGGGGCTCATTTGTTGCTGTTGGTCGGTGCCATGTGTTTGCGTATCAGCTTGCGTAGCGTCTTGCGGGCCTTGTGGCTGATTTTGTAAATGTAAATTGTTTTGATCTTGTATGTCGTTCTGTGGCGGCTGTCCTTGATTCTGATGCATGAAGTTTTGCGGCGGATGCGCTTGTGCCATCTGCGCTTGCCCATGTTGCTGGCCTCCATTCTGCGGGATCATCCCACGCAGCCCGTTGAAAAGTCCGTTGACTAGATTGTTTACGATCTGCGCGGCTTGCCCTGTCTCGATCGCGCGCATGGCCACAGCCCATGGAGTGGGGTCATCGTCCGGATTCCCATTCCGGCCAAATCTTTTCACAAGTCCGCCGACAACGTTTTCGACCATGTCCGGAGTCTTCAAGATCGCTCCGGCCAAAATCTCTTCATCTGTGCGGCCGTTGCTCGCGCTGCCATGTGGCTGAAAAGCCCCGAAAGCTTCATTGTATTTCTTGACTAACGACAATGCGCGCTCGGCTTCTTTGAACGGATCAAGTGGAATTCCCGGCGCGCCATTCTCGGGAACATTTACGATTACTTGCGGTGATGTTGGGTCATTCGGATTCTGCTGAATCATTGTCGCGCCTGATCCTGGCAATGTAATTTCGCGCTCCCATTGCCTGACAATCTTGTTATCCAGTCGCAGGGTAAACCAATAACGTCCAGCTCCATATCTGCGCGCCACTTCTAGAAAGTCATCATTCAAAATGTTTTCGCGAGTGATGCCATACTTGGTGCAATAGTCCTTGTCGGCCGACACTCCGGAATCTAACGAGTCAGAGTGTTTGTATTTTTCGATTGTAAGCTTAAGGCGATTCGCTGGCGCTACGCCAATTTTTTCCATGTCTCGCCGTAATTCGTCGCGCTCCTCTTTTGCGGTCTTGCGCCTCTGTTTAAGCTCCATTTCCTGGGGGTCGTCCTGCTCCTCGATTATCAGCTCTGGGTCTTCAGCGCCATCATCGGGCACTAAAACCGGAGCCTCATATTCGATCTTGTGTCTCGCGTTCACGGTTTTTTGTTTTTGCGGTGGGTCTTTGGTTACAAGCTCGGCTTTTACAGTTCTAGGTCTTCCCATGGTTACTCCTCAAAAAAAATATTTCGATCAGAATCCGGTGAAACCTTCAAGCGCTTCTCACTGCGGCCGGTGTGAATTCGCGCTGAATGCTGCGCTATAAACATTTCGCTATCTACTACTTGCGGGCAATTATGTCAACATAAAGCGCTTGACAGCGTTTCGCGGCTGTGGTCTTTTGCCTTCCGTAGTTGCTCGAAAGGCTGAATTATGGCGACGCAGGGGCGCGGCTATGCCTCTCCTGAAAGCTTGAGCAACTACACGGACCATATCGCGCCCGTCGCCTCCCTTCATGTCGAGCCGCTGCGCGAGGGCGCGGCCGGTACGTTCCAATCCCTCGCGGCCATGCGCTCGGCAGTACTAGGCCAAATCCCGCCAGACTATTCGGGCTATTCCGATTCATTCAATAAGCAAGAGGCAATGCGAATTGTCGGCAGTCCGCAAAGATCGCTTGCGCCTGAAAAGCTATTTCAATTTGTGCGAGATGAGATTTCATACCTTGCGCATCCGTGGAATTTGCAAGTGGTACAGGACTGCAAACGAACGCTCGAAAGCCGCCAGGGCGATTGCGTGAGTAAATCCGTTTGCCTCGCAACGCTACTTGCATGTTGGGGCTTTCTCTCGCGCTTTGTCGCGCAGGCTCCGGACGATGCGGGCTTTAGCCATGTTTACCTTGAATACGTAAATCCGGAAACGTCTCAATGGGTCGCGCTCGATCCTACAGCGGACGGCAAAGGCGGACGGCCATATTTTTATCCTGGCGATTTTCAACGCTTGCCGGATGGCGGCTGCGAAACAACATTCGAAATTTTCTGAGGAGAAACCATGAGCATGCGCGGGCCTGATCCCTACTCTTACGATCCAACGCCAATCCCGTATGGCTATGATCCAAGTTCAGGCGTCTGGTATGACGACGATGGCGGGATTGATTGGGGCGGTCTGTTTTCGCAGGGAATAGATAGAGCGGCGCAGACCGCGCAGATTATCGAAAGAGGCTATCCACCGGGCTCCGTTGTATACGCTCCGAGCTACCCAACAATACCGGGCACGCCTGGGGCCGTGCCAGCTCCGGCGCCGTATCCTGCGCCAGCGGCCTTGCCACCACAGGGCGCAGGGATTCAGCTCTCAACTATGACGCTCATGTTGATCGGCGGAGCGATTCTTCTTTTCTCACTCGGCAAGAGTCGGCGGTAAATCGTGAAATATTTCGATAACCGATACAACGAATGGCGGACGATTCCGAATTGTGAACGGCTCGGGCTTGCGTGGGATTCGCAATCGCAACGTTGCGCGCCAGGATCGGCAATGCTCGGCCGCATGCTCGGCGATGTCGGCGACTTTGATTTTTACGATCAATACTTTTATGACACGGGAAACTATGACGGTGGCGCGTACTCGGATTATTTAAACTTCGATGATTTGTACGGCAGTGAAGGCGGTTACACGCCAGGGATTGACTATGCGCCATATGATCCCATGGACCTCAATCCACCGGATTACGGATTACCCGACTTGCCGACATTCGGGAATGATGTTTGGTATGTTGAGCCGGATTACAGCGCCACACAGCCGCAAAGCGATTGGCAGGCTTACTATGAAAGTTTCGGCTATGATCCATTTGATATTTTCGAAACGATTTCGACCTATGAACCGGAGAATCCGCCGAACGTAGGGAATTGGCCTTCGGTTCCATATCAAGGCTATCTACCGTCTTTCGAAACGCCACCGTATATTCCCTATGAGCCACCGGCGCCCGAGCCGCCACAGTTACCGCAATCGCCAGCAAGTCAACAATCAAACTTGCCACCGGCTTGTCCTGGCGGGCAATACCATCCTTACCCGATAGGGCACCCGCAGCAAAATATTTGCGTTCCGTTTCCGAATCAACAGACGCAGCAACCAACAAAGCCGCAGCCGCAAACGGGCGGCGGGTCAAGCTCGGGCGGGTCGTCAAGCGGATCAAAGCCACAGACGCAGCAGAACTGCGCGAGTAACCAATGCAAGCATCCGACCACCGGGCAATGCATAACGACGCCACAGGGCTACTATCGTGATCCACAAACGCA
>Ga0111538_10002841_pt1 | contig 24306 bp, 20 predicted proteins | sample SoiMethybrSBSTD1_FD_79669 | JGI IMG/M metagenome (GOLD analysis project Ga0111538, IMG submission 79669) | Bulk soil microbial communities from a Populus tree surrounding site in Tennessee, USA - Soil MetaG P. TD hybrid SBSTD1 (version 2)... | ecosystem: Environmental > Terrestrial > Soil >...
CAGGTGCGGGAACTCGTCCTGCAGGCCGAGCGCGAGGCGGATGTCCTCCTCGTCGCGCGCCTCGACGACGAGCGCCAGGCGGCCCGCGAGCACCGGCTGCAGCGCCTCGAGCACGGGGTCCTGGGCCTCGCGCGGCGGCTCGGCCGCCTGCGCGTGCAACTCGCGGATCGTCGTGAGCCGCTCGGCGTCGAGCAGCACCTGGCGCAGGTGCGCCATGACGCCCATGAGCGTGACGGGGTAGCGGGTGCCCTCGTAGTTCTCGGGGCCGGTGCGCCAGAGCAGCGAGCCGTAGGACGCGAGCTGCGCGCGCAAGGTGGCCTCGCGCGGCGGGCGCGAGGACAGCGCGAGGAGCGCGCCCGTCCCCGACAGCAGCTGGCCGGCGGGCGTCACGACGACGGCCGCGAATCCGGCGCGGCGGCGCTCGCCGTCGTCGGCCGCATCCTGCGGGAGCGCACGCCAGGTTTCGCGCTCGGGCGCCAGGCCGATGCGGTCGGCCTCGAGCGTCGCGGCGAGCACGTCGCGGCCGTCGTCGACCGGGCGCCCCTGCTGCTCGACGCGCGGCGCGAAGCCCAGCTCGCGCACGTCAGCCGCGTCGACGAGGCCGGCCGTGAGCACGAGCCCGGTGCAGTCGACGGCGCGCGCGTCGAAGGGCAGCTCGAGGCCCGTGCCGACGGCCTCGATCCGCCCGTCGCGGACGAGGACCGTCGCGTCGACGAGCGGCGGCTCGCCGGGGCGCACGATGACATCGGCGCCGAGCAGCGCGAGCGGCGGATCGCCCGCCGCCGGCGGAGCGGCCGCCGCGAGGCCGAGGGACAGCGACACGAGCAGCGCTGCGGCCGTCGGTCGTCGCGGGAGGCGGGTCATCGAGTGGGGTTCACCGGCGGCGCGGGCGCCGAGCCTACCGTCGCGGACCGGCGCCGGTCGAGTTCGGCGCGCCGGGCGGCGCGATGCCGCGCCCCCTCGAGTGCCTCGCGCGCCACCTCGGGCGGAAGCGGTCGCCCGGCCGCCCGCTCGAAGGCGCGCACGAAGCGCTGGCGGTCGGTGCGCGTGACGCCGGCGGGGACGTCGGCGATCTGGGTCAACATGCGGACCAGGCTGCGCGCGTCGTGGCGCGGGACCGTTCGCAGGTTGTCGAGGTCGATGAGCAGCACACCCGGGCGGGGCGGCGCGCCGGCGTCGCGACGGTCGCGCAGGGCCGGAGGCGGCTCGTCCGCGACCAGCCAGTTCTTGGTCGACAGGTCGTCGTGCCGCAGCCCCGCCCGCGCCAGGCGCCCGACGACGTGCCCGACCGCGGCGGCGAGCGGCCGGCGCTCGGCCGGCCGGGCGTCGTCGCCGAGCGTGGCCAGCCAGGTGCGCAGCGTCACCGCGCCCTCGATCCGTCGCGTCACCAGCGCCGCGGACCCATCGTCCCGCTCGATGAGCGCGAGCGCCTGCGGCGTCGGGAGCCCGATGACGTCGAGCCGGCGCGCAGCGACCCAGGCGGTGCGCGCGCGACCCCGCCGCAGCACGTGCCGCAGCCGCGGAAACCGGCCCGCGCGGAGGTACTCCTTCACGATGCGCCCCCCGCCCTCGTCGTCGACGCACGTGACGCGTGCGCGCGGGGTCGAGCCGAGCAGGGCCGGACCGCTGGCACGCACGGTCTGCCCGTGGCGGAGCAGGTCGGCCCGCAGCCGCTCGATGGAGTACTCGCGCCGGCGGTAGACGCGCCCGTCGTGCAGCCGCTCGGCCGTGAACAGCGTCGAGTCGACGAGGCAGCGCGCGGTCCGGCCCTCGACGTAGGAGCGCTCGAAGTCGTCGAGCGCCGCGGCGAGGTCGGCCGCCAGGGCCTCGTCCGGCTCGCCGCGCACGGCGGAGTACTCGGCGGCCAGCGCTCCGGCGTCGCGCAGGTCGACGGCTGCGCGCATCGAGAAGACGAGGCGCGCGAGGTTCTCGAGCCGCTGCTGCCGGCTCGGGCCCGAGACCCGGCGCATGGAGTGCAGGTCGATGACGAGCAGCGCGCCGTCCGGACCGAGCAGCAGGTTGTTCGCGTGCAGGTCGCGGTGCAGGACGGGCAGGCGGTGCAGCGCCGCGACGGTGCGCATCGCGGACGCTGCCCAGCGGGCGATGGCCTCCTCGTCGCCGGAAGCTGCCGCCCGGCCCAGCGCCTCGCCGAGCGTCGAGGCATCGGGCACGAGGCGCGCGAGCGACCAGGCCTCGACGAGCATGCCGCCGCGGCGACGCTCGCCGAAGCCGAGCGGCGCGGGCGTCGCGACGCCGAGGCGCTCGAGCTGCGCCGCCGAGCGATACTCGGCCGCGGCGCGGCTGGGCCTCACGACGAACAGCAGCGGCTCCCAGCCCCGGACGCGGAAGTGCTTGAGCAGCACGCCACCGCTGACGTCGGGCAACGCCCAGACCGCGCGGCGATCGCCGCGCTTGACGAGCCCGGCGTCGCCCGGGAGGCGGCCGGCCTCCAGGTCCGCCGCCAGCGCCTTCAGGCTCTCATCGGGAGCGCGCCCCCAGGTCCAGCGGATCGGCAAGGACTTGCGCCTCCCGGGCTCGGACGCCGTCGTCGGCATGATAGGCGGGCGCCGCTCCGACCGGAAGCGGCCTCAGCGCGAGGTAGCGCCGGCGCGCACCAGGTAGTCCATCATCCCGTGGAACTGCTTGTGCAGGTCGTGCTCGCCGACGCCGACCGGCGACTTGAAGTACGGGGCCAGCTGCGTCATCGGGCCGCTCTCGCCGCGGCGCAGCGCGAGATCGGCGAGGCGCACGATGTCGAGCACGAGCGGCGCGGCCAGGATGGCGTCGCAACCCTCCCAGATGAACTGCATCGACATCTTGTGGTCGAGGAAGCCCTGGAAGTGGATGAAGTCCCAGGCGGTCTTGCGGTCGTGCAGCGACTCCACGAAATCGATGCCGACCCGGGTGTGGACCGGGTACCCGAGGATGCTGGCGAGGACCGAATCCTTGCTGCGCACCTTGGTCGCGAGGTTGTCGGGATTCGCGAGGACGCGGCCATCGCGGTCGCCGAGCAGGTTGTAGCCCATCCAGCTCAGCACCTTGAGATTGCGGTACTTGAACATCGGGGCCAGCGCGCTCTTGACGAGCGTCTCGCCGGTCTTGCCGTCGTTGCCCATGTAGGGCAGGCCGTTGCGCCGTCCCAGCTCCATCAGCGCGGGAGCGAGCGCCGACGCGCTCGGGGTGAAGTTCACGTACGCGCAGCCTTCACGGAAGGCCGCGTAGGCGTAGAGCATGCTCGGGCGGATGCGGTCGGTCGCGCCGGAGTCGATCAGGGCCTCGATCTGCGACGGGTCGGAGACCTCGGGCGTCTCGGCGAGGTCGGCTTCGGTGGAGGCGAGGTTGACGACGATCACGCGCTCGACCGACTCGCGCGCCCGGAAGGCGCGCAGGTCCGACTGCAGGCGCTGCGTGATCGAGCGCAGGCCGTCGTCGATCCGCGTGACCGGATTGGTGACCAGCTCGTCGATGGCCGGGCCCGAGTTCACGCAGGTCCCCGGCTTGAGCGCCTCGGACACGTCGAGGAGATCGTTCTTGAGCTGCTCGACGAGCTCGAGGCTGAACGACCCGCTCTGGCGGGCGACGTCGCGCGCGCTCTCGTAGAAGTTCGAGAGCCGGACCTCGTGGCCGCCGAAGACGAGGTCGCCGACGGGCACCAGGCCGAGCGGCGCGAGCTCGGGGTGGTTCGTGACCAGCCCGGCGTCCGAGACGAGCCCGCGGGCGATGGCGCGGGCCCCCACGACCATCGTGGTGGCCACGCCGCCCAGGGCGCCAATCATCCAGACACCGACGGGTTCGGCCATGCGAGGCGGGGCTCCGGGGACGGAAGGCGGCGGATTCTAAGCGTGCGCGGGCCCGGACTTGGAGCGTGAGCTTCGGGCGGCGATGATCAGACCTCGTGGCGCAGCGGCCGATGTTCTTCGAAGACCTCCAGCCCGGGCAGACGTTCAGCGTGGGTCCGCGTGCGATCGAACGGGCCGAGATCGACGCCTTCACGGAGCTCTCGGGCGATCGGACCGCACTCCATAGCGACGAGGCCTACGCCCGAACCACACCGTTCGGAGGGCTGGTCGCCCATGGCACGCTCGTCGTCGCCGTGGCGACGGGACTGGCCTACGAGCTGGGAATCTTCGAGGGCACCGTGCTCGCCATCCGGTCGATGGACAACCGCTTCGATCGGCCAGTTTTCCCGGGCGACTCCGTGTCTCTGCACCTCGAGGTGCTCTCCAAGGACCCTCGTCCGCGGGCAGACCGCGGTCGCGTGTCGTTCTCGGTCGAGGTCAAGAATCAGCACGGAAAGCCCACGCTCAGCGGAAATTGGGAGCTCGTGATGCGACGCTCCCCTGAGCCGCCCACGCCGCCCTGAGCGGGCGAAAAATCGCCAGCCCGCCGGTTTGACACGCTGCTAATGGGGCTGCTAAGCTCCCGGCGCCCATAGATCAGGTGGGCATACTAGCGGTTGAGCCCGGTGGCTCCGGGTGACGCAAGTCGTGGGAGGGCAGTCCAATGGTGCGCAAGGAGAAGTCCGCAGCGAGCGCATTTTGCGAGTGGGCCGAGCAAGTCGAATGGGTCGAGGTGATCCTTCGCGATGGCCGCACGCTGCAGGGCAACGTGATCCGGAATCCGATCCGCCAGACGGGGACGGTCGTGAACGCGCTCACCGAGACGCGGCACGACTTCGCCTTGGACGACGTGCAGTCCGTCCGCAAGGTGAGCGATCCCCGTTTGGTGCACCTCAGTTGACGCTGTAGCCCGCTCGAACGTCGAGCGGTCGACAGCGGCTCCTGCGAAAGCGCCTGGAAACAGGCGCGGAGCGCAGGGGTCCCGGCGGCTATGCCTGTAAATCCAGCGGCGGGACGGCCATACTGTGGCCGCGCCCGTCCGACCCCGCGCACTGAGGTTCGATCATGCGGCACTCGTGGCTCGTCGTCCCGTTGCTGGCCCTTCTGGCCGCTCCCGCCCTCGCTCATGGCGGGCAGTACAAGGGCCCGTCCGATGCCGGCGGACCGTCTGCGAGCGGCGGAAGCAACTCGGGCCCCCCCACCAACCCCTCCGGTGCGAACTCGCCCGGGCCCTCGGCACCCTCCTCGGGCGCCGGATCGGGCCCCACCAGCGGTGCTGACACCCGCGGCGGCAACAAGAAGGGGGTGACATCGGGCGGCCAGATCGACTTCGGCACCTCCTACGAGAGTTGGGAGTTCTGGTGGGAGAACAACAAGGACCAGTACCTGAACCTCAAGGACCGCATGGCCAAGGGCACGAGCAGCAAGACGAGCCAGGGCCACTTGACCGGTCGCGGCCGCAAGGACACCCACACCGCCTCGCGGCGCCCGGACGTGACGCGCATCACGATGGACGTCATCCCGGTCCTGACCGAGCTCATCAAGAACTCCAACAACCGCGACATCATCGATTCTTCGATCCTGGCCATGGCGCGGTCGGCCGGCGAGGAATCCGCCGACGCGGTCATCGCGACCGCGACCCCGCTCCTGGCTCACACCGAGCTGTCGGTGCAGACGGCGGCCACCCTGTCACTCGGAGTCCTGGGTTCGCCCAAGGCGATTCCTCAACTCACCGACCTGATGAATGACTCCAGCAAGGGCCGCCAGCTCGCCGGCGGCCGCGGCCAGGTCGAGTGGCTGGTCCGCTCCTTCGCCGCGCTGTCGCTGGGCCTGATCAACGAGCAGGGCTCGGTCGCGACGCTCACGCAGCTGGTGTCCGAGACCGCGGACACGGACAAGGACCTCAAGGTCTGCGCGATCGTCTCGCTCGGCCTCATGCAGAACAAGGAGAGCCCGCAGGCCTGCGAGTTCCTGCTCAAGCTGCTCGAGGACCGCAAGCTCGACGCGATCATCAAGAGCTACGTCCCCACCTCGCTCGCGAAGCTGTGCAGCCGGATGGAGAGCCCGGATCCTCGCGTGGTTCCGGCGCTGCACAAGCTGTTCACCGACCGTGACACCGACAACTTCGTGCGCCAGTCGGCCGCCATCGCGCTCGGCCTCCTCGCCACGATCGATCAACCCGAGGTCGCCAAGAACGACGTCGTGAAGTCGCTGCTCGACTACGTCGCCGAGGGCAAGGACACCCAGACGCGCCACTTCTGCTTCATCGCCCTGGCCCAGATCGGGCTGCGGGACGAGCACATGGCCGACCACCTTCCCACGCACCAGGCGCTCCAGCAGCTCTTCGCCAAGGAAGTCACCAAGCCCTCGGTCGCGACCAACCGCTCGTGGGCCGCGCTCGCGGCGGCGATCTACGCTCGCACCCAGCGCGACGCCGAGAGCGACCTCGTGCCGCTCATCGCGGAGGCCTACCAGAACGAGCGCGACCCGTCCTTCAAGAGCGCCTTCGCACTCTCGCTGGGGTTGCTCGGCGTCGCCTCGCAGGCCCCGGTCATCTTCGAGGACTTCCAGAAGAAGGCCGAGCAGGACTTCAAGGGCTACGCGGCCGTCGCGCTGGGCTTCCTGAACTTCACGGACGCAGCCGACCCGCTCAAGCAGATCTGCCAGCAGAAGACCATCACCCCGACCTACCGCCTGCAGGTCGCGACCGGCCTGGGCCTCATGGGCGATCCCGAGGCCGTCGACGTCCTCATCGGGACGCTCGAGTCCTCGCAGACGCTCGGCGTCAGCTCGGCGGTCGCGAAGGCCCTCGGTCTGATCGGCGACTCGTCGGCCATCGATCCGCTCAAGAAGATCGCCACCGACAAGAACATGGGCGACATCACGCGGGCCTTCGCCTGCGTGGCGCTCGGCATGGTGTGCGAGAAGACCAGCCTGCCCTGGAACGCCCGCATCTCGGCCGACAACAACTACCGCGCCCGCGTGCCGGCGATCGACGAGATCCTCGACATCCTCTGAGCCGGAGCGCTCGAGCCGGGCCGCCGGCCGATCAGCGGCCGTCGGATCTCACCGGAAGGCGGCGGGCTCGCCTGGCGAACCCGATGACGGTGGCCGCTCCCAGGACGAGGGCCGAGATGACGCCGGCTCGCAGCCGGGACACGAGCGCTGAGACCTCCCGCGCGCGATCGAGCCGCGCCTGCGCCAAGGCGCGATTGCCGCGCGCCGCCTCCACGAGCGAGTCGTCCCCCGCGCCTGCCTGCTCGGCCTCGTAGTAGTGCGCGAGCGCGCCTTCGTAGCGGCCGCGCTCGTACTCGACGTTGCCCAGCAGCAGTTGCGCCGGCGCGCGCTGGCTATTCCCCACCTGGGCCGCGATCGGGTCGAGGATCCGCTCCGCCTCGGTGAGCAGGCCCTGGCGCAGCAGCGCCCGCGCCTCATCCAGCCCCTCTCCGCTGCAGGCGACGGCGACGACGAACGCCAAAGCGACGCTCATCGGGGCTCAACCACCCTGCCGCCAGCCGGCGTCGGCCAGCGCCTCGACCGAGTCCTGGCCGTCGACGAGCCGGCGCTCGACGGGCCGGACGGGCGCGAACAGGTCCCCCGCCGTCATCCATGCCAGGTGCTCGGCGACGCCCGCCGCACGCAGCCGCCCGTCGAGCTCGGTGACGTCGAGCTGCCCGGCGTTCCAGCCGAGGACGATCCAATTCCGGGTGCCCGGGACGCGGGCCATCACCGCGCCGTCGAACTCGGCCGCGAACGTGCCGGCCACCGCGGCGACCACGGGATCCTCGCGCGTGCGGCCGCCGAGGTTCAGCGCCGCGACACCTCCGGGCACCAGCCGCGAGCGGAGCAGCGCGAAGAATTCGCGCGTGCAGAGGTGATGCGGCAGGTACATCTGTTGGGCGTAGGCATCCACGATCACGGCGCCCCAGCGCTTGACGTCGAGCTGGAGCGCCACGCGCCCGTCGAGGCCGACGCGGGCGGGCACCTCGGCAGGAAGCCCGAACCACTCCCGACCCAGCTCGACGAGCTCGGCGTCGGGTTCGACACCGACCACTTCCACTCTCGCGTCGATCGCGTGGATCTGCCGCGCCATCGTGCCGGCGCCCATGCCCAGCACGAGGACGGAGCGGCGGCCGCCCTCGTCCGGCGGCGCGAGCAGCGCGGGCGCGACGAAGGCGTCGAAGTAGCGGTCGGTCCAGAGCTCGCCCGGGCGGTAGGCCGAGTGGAAGCTGTCGAGGCCCTCGTTGAGCCGGAGCAGCAGCGTGCCGTCGTCGTCGCGGACGACGCGCGCGAACTGGTAGGGCGTCTCCACCGCGACCAGCTGCGACTCGGCGCGCGGTGCGGCGGGCAGCAGCGCGCCGATGCCCGGCACGAGCAGCGTGAGCAGGCTCGCCCGTCCGCCCGACGCGCCCGCGCGCGACGTCACCCGCCACACGAAGGCCGACGCGAGCAGCAGCAGGCCCCCCGCCAGGCGCACCGACAGCGCCGAGCCGAAGGCGCCGAGCAGCACGTAGGTGGATCCGAAGGCGCCGAGCAGGCTGCCGGCGGTCCCCGCCGCCAGGATGCGGCCGCTGACGGCGCCGGGCAGAGCGGCGGCCTCGCGGCTCATCCGCACGAGCCACGGGGCCACGGCCCCCATGGCCGCCATGGGAAGCCCCACGGCCGGCAGCGCCACGAGGAGCGAGCCCAGCGTCACGAAGGGATAGGCCTCCTCGAGCGACAGCCGCTCGGGCAACGTCGCCGGCGCCAACCAGGCGATGAGGTCGGGCAAAGCGACGGAGAGCGCACCGGCCACGAGCAGCAGAGCGGCCGGGCCGCGCCCGCGCCCCGACTCGGCCCACCGTCCGCCGAGCCACTGGCCGGCCGCGAGCGCGAGCAGGACCACGCCGATCACGTTGGCCCACACCGGCAGCGTCTGGCCGAACCACGGCGCGAGCAGCCGTACCGCCATCAGCTCCACGATCATCACCGCCGCTCCCGTCGCCGCCGCGACGGCGAGCAGCAGCGCATCGGTCATTGAGCCTTCCCGGGGATGTTCGGCTCGATGTCGGTGACAATCTCGTCGGCCGTGTAGATGCCCGAGTACGCGTCGGTGCGGAAACGGTTCTCGAGCATCGTGCGCAGGTTGCGCCGGAAGGTCTTGTCCGCGACCTTCTTGCCGTTGACCTCGATGACGACCGGCTTGTCGAGGTCGACGAGCGCGTCGGAGAGGAAGACCTTGAGCTCGAGCACGTTGACCGTCTCGATCTTGACCGTGTTCGTGTCGCGGTCGATCTGCGCCTTGACGTGCGGGAAGTCGGCGTCGGTCGGACGCGCGTTGGCGCGCAGCCGCGGGTCGGACGCGAGAATCCAGTCGACGAACTGGAAGTCGACGTTCCCGATGCGATGGTCGACCAGCGCCGGCGCGAGGTCGCGCTTGCGCTCGCCGACCCAGGTGGCGACCGACTTGCGCGTTTCCTCGGAGGGCGCGAGCGCCGAGCCGGCCTCTTCGACGACCGTGACGTCGGCCTTGCGCCCCTTGAGGGCCTCGAGGTCGACCGTGCGCTTGTCGCCGGCGCCGTTCAGGTAGAGCTCGGGCACCCCGCGGAGGTTGTCGTAGATGACGTGCTCGTCGCCGGTCTCGCCGGAGCGGTTGATCAGGCCGGCGAACCACGAGGGCAGGTTCGTCGCGAGCTGGGTCGCGTCGAGGCCGGCGTCGCCCCAACCGTCGAGCACGACGCGCGCCCGGTCGAAGCGCAGCTGCTCGAGCAGCACGTTGAGCGACATCGAGAAGGTGAACAGGCCGTCGGCCGCCATCCACGTCCCCTCGGGCTCGGTCGTGCCGCGCTCGCGCCCGGCTCCCTGCTCCTGCCCGAGCGGCACGATCACGATCGCCGTCTCGAGCAGGTCGGAGTACATCGCGTTCGCCATCTCGGTGGCCTTGGCCTCGAGCTCGGCGCCCTTGAGGTCGAGCTTCGGCTTCACGCCCACGACGACCGGCAGCAGGCTCTCGTCCTTGCCGTAGCTCGACGGGATCGAGACGAGGCACACGACCGCCACGTCGTCGTCCTTCTTCTTGGGGTTCGGGTCGCCCAGGTAGGTGTAGACGTGCCGGAAGAAGCCCTTGCCGTAGTGGCCCTTCAGGTTGCGGTCCTCGGGCTTGGCCAGCTCGAGCGCCAGGTCCCAGTCGCCGACGTACTTGAGCGGGTCGTCGAGCTTGGCGCGCTTCGCCTGCGCCTTCGACTCCTTCTCGATGCTGTCCAGGCTCTTGTCCTGGCTCTCGAGGTCGGCGCCCGCCAGTGCCTCGAAGAACGTGTTCACGTCCTTGCCGTACTTGGCCAGGTCCTTGGCGGGGATCGACGAGCGCGGCAGGCTTCCGGCGGGGTCGCCCACCGCGGCCGCGGCGACCAGGAACGACGACAGCAACGCGGCGACGAGGCGCATGGGGTTCGACTCCCGGGGCGGACGACGAGTGTAGCGGCGCCCCGAAGCGGCGATCAACGCGATCGCAGTGTCGAGAGGACGTGCCAAAGGAAGAGCGCGCGGTCGCGTCCCGGGTCGTCGGCCAGGACGGCCTCCAGCAGGGGACGCGCGCCCGCGGGATCGGGAGGCTGCATGTCGAGCAGGAAGGACGCCAGGTTCTCGCGGGCGTCCCGCCCCCCCGGCAGGGCCGCGGCTCGCTCGAGCAGCGCGTGAGCCGCCTCCCGGTCGCCTCCGCCCCAGAGCGCCAGTGCCGCGTCGTTGAGGATGTCGGCGCGGTCGGCGTGCGCCGCGGCCAGCTCGCGATAGGCGTCGAGGCCGCCGCCCGACCGCGCCAGCGTGAGCGCGCGGTTCGCGGCCGCCCGGACGTGCGACGGGTCGATGGCGAGCGCGGCGTCGTAGGCCGCCAGCGCCGACTCGTACTGACGCCGTCGTCCCAGGTCGTCGGCCAGCGCGACGAGCTGCTCGAGGGCCGGTCCGTCGCCGGACTGCGCGAGCGGCACGAGCAGCTCCTGGGCCTCGCGCGGCCGGTCGAGCGCGGCGAGCAGCCGCGCGTGCACCGCGACGATCTCCGGCGTGCGCCCCTCGGTCGCCGCGGCCAGCGCGGCCGCCCCCTCGTCCAGCCGGCCGAGCTGCTCGAGCGCGAAGGCCCGATGCCACGCCAGCAGCGCGTCGGCCTTCCCGGTGTCGTCCGCAGCCAGCCGGTCGAGCCGCTCGAGCCGCGCGCCCGCGGATTCCTTGCCCGGCAGCAGCCCGAGCAACGCACCGGCCAGCTCCGCCCGCGACGCGCCGGCGGCCTGCGCACGATCCCAGGCCGTGAGGGCCGCGTCGCGCTGCCCGTCGCGCGCGAGCACGTCGGCCCAGGCGAGCGCGAAGTCGACGCGCCCGGGCGCCCCCTCGACCGCGCGCTGCAGCCAGCTCGCGGCCTCGGCCGGCGCGCTCTCCTTCAACGTGAGGCCGCGCAGGTAGGCGGCGTAGGCCGAGCCCTCGTCGGTCCAGGCGCGCTCGAGCTCGGCCGCCAGCGTCTCGTCGCCGGCGCGCAGCGAGCGCGCGAACCAGTGCCACTGCCGCGCGTCGGCGCGCACGCCGGCGCTCATCGGCAGCACCCGGCCGAGCTGGTCGGCGGCGCGCTGCAGCTGCGCGTCCGCGAGGTCCTGCGCCAGGTCGATGCCCGTGCGCGAGACCCGCGCGCCGCGCGAGGCGAGCAGCGCACGCGCGCGGTCGAGCTCGGCCCGCCCGCTCCAGTAGAGCGCGTCCTGGTCGGCCGGGTCGCGCGCCAGCCGCTCGCCGGCCTCCGCGACGATCTCGTCCAGCCGGCCCTGCTGGTAGAGGTCGGCGAGCGAGGCGTCCTGCGCCGCCGGCGGGGACAGCAGCGCGATCGCGAGCAGCAGCGCCGCGCTCACGCGGGCAGCGTCTCTCTCCCCGCGTAGCGCACGACGCCACGGCCGGGCTCGACGCGGCCCATGACCACCGGCCGCTCGCCGTGCGCCGTCAGCTCGTCGACGAGCCGCCCCGCCGCCGCCGCGTCGACGAGGAGCACCATGCCGATGCCCATGTTGAAGGTGCGGTCCATCTCGGCGCGCTCGACCGGCCCGCGCCGAGCGATCTCGAGGAACAGCGCCGGCGGCGTCCAGGCGTCGCGATCGACGACCGCGTCGACGCCCGGCGGCAGCACGCGCGGGATGTTGTCGGTGAAGCCTCCTCCGGTGATGTGCGCCATCGCGTGGAGGGCCGGATCGCGCAGCAGCCCGCGCAGCGGCCGCAGGTAGGGCCGGTGCACCGCGAGCAGCGCCTCCCCGATCGTGCCCGGCACGCCCGGCAGGCGGTCGTCGACCGACAGCCCCTCGCGCTCGAAGAAGATCTTCTGCGCCAGCGAGTAGCCGTTCGTGTGCAGGCCCGAGCTGTGCAGGCCCACGAGCACGTCGCCGGCGCGCACGCGCTCGGGCGAGAGGATCTGCGCGCGGTCGACCACGCCCACGATGAAACCCGCCAGGTCGAAGTCGTCGCGGCCGTAGAGCCCCGGCATCTCGGCCGTCTCGCCGCCGACCAGCGCCACGCCCTCCGCCTGGCAGGCGTCCGCGAAGCCCTTGACCAGCGCCTCGAGCATGCCCGGCGCGTAGTGCCCCGCAGCGATGTAGTCGAGGAAGAAGAGCGGCGTCGCGCCCATGACCAGGATGTCGTTGATGCAGTGGTTGACGAGGCAGGCGCCGACCGTGTCGAAGCGCTTCATGCGCCGCGCCACGAGCAGCTTGGTGCCCACGCCGTCCGTGCTCGACACGAGCACGGGCTCCTTCAGGCCGCCGAAATCGGGCTTGAACAGCGAGCCGAAGCTGCCGATGCCGGTCAGCACCGACGGGCCGTGCGTGGCGCGCGCCAGCCGCGCGACGGCCTTCATCGCCGCGGTCTTGTGGTCGATGTCGACCCCGGCGTCCTTGTAGGTCAGCGGCTTGTCGAGCGGGGTCACCACCGGCGGTCGGCCCCGCGGCTCAGCCGCTCGAGGATGCGCCGGTGGTTGCTGAAGCCGACATCGCGCGGCAGCGCGTCGAGCGCATGGAAGGCGACCTCGTCGGCGTCGCTGCCGGGCAGCAGCTCGCCCTCGACCTCCTCGGCCTCGTAGACCACGAGGATGGCCGGCTTGCGCGGGTCGTCGGTGGTCGTGAGCACGTCGAGCAGCCCCGTCAGCTTGACCACGAGCCCGGTCTCCTCGCGCACCTCGCGCACGGCGGTCGTCTCGATGGCCTCGTCGACCTCCTGGTATCCGGCCGGCAGCGTCCAGCTCCCACGGAAGGGCTCGATCGCGCGCCGGCACAGCAGGACCTGCTGGCCACGCCGCACCGCGACCGCCGCGGCGGGCACGGGATTCTCGTAGGCGATGCGGTCGCACGCCGCGCAGTGCTGGCGAGCGCGCCCGTCGATCTCGCGCGCGACGAGTCGCGCACCGCACTCGCTGCAGAAGCGTGGGGGCATGATGCGCCGGAATGATAACAGAGCACAGCGACGCTATACTCCGCCGCACATGGCGCGACGCGTGCTCCTCCTGGGTTCCACGGGCTCGATCGGACGCCAGAGCCTGGAGGTGCTGGCCGGGCTGGGCGAGACGCATCGTGTCGTGGGACTGTCGGCCGCGCGCTCCGCGGCGCTGCTCTCGCGCCAGGCGCGCGCCTGCGGCGTCGAGGCCGTGTGCCTGGCCGACCCCGAGCGGCGCTCCGAGCTCGACCTGCCCGACGGCTGCCGCGTGCACACCGGCGCCGAGGGGCTGGTGTCGCTGGTCGAGGCCACCGCGCCCGACCTCGTCATCTGCGCGATCTCGGGCGCGGCCGGGCTGCCTTCCACGCTGGCCGCCGCGCGCGGCGGCGCGACGCTGGCGTTGGCCAACAAGGAGAGCATGGTGCTGGCCGGCCATCTCGTGAAGGCCGCCGTCGCGGCCTCGGGTGGCCGCATCATCCCGGTCGACAGCGAGCACTCCGCCATCGCGCAGTGCCTGCAGGGCCAGCCGCTCCGCGCCGTGCGGCGCCTCGTGCTGACGGCCTCGGGCGGCCCCTTCCGCGGCCGCCGTCGCGACGAGCTGGCCGACGTCACGCCCGCGCAGGCCCTGCGCCATCCGCGCTGGGACATGGGTCCGCGCATCACCGTCGACAGCGCCACGCTCATGAACAAGGCGCTCGAGATCCTCGAGGCCTGCCAGCTCTTCGAGCTCCCGCCCGCGCAGGTCGAGGTCGTGGTGCACCCGCAGAGCGTGATCCACTCGATGGTCGAGTACGTCGACGGCGCCGTGCTCGCGCAGCTCTCGCCGCCGGACATGCGCCTGCCCATCCGCTACGCGCTGGGCTTCCCCGACCGGCTCCCCGACGGCGGGCCGCCGGTGGACTTCGCCGCGCTGTCGGGGCTGACCTTCGAGACGCCCGACCGGCAGGCCTTCCCCTGCCTCGCGCTCGGCGAGCGCGCCGCACGCGCGGGCGGCCTGTCGGGCACGATCATGAACGCGGCGGACGAGGTCGCGGTCGCCGCCTTCCTGGCCGGGCGCCTGCCCTTCCTGTCGATCGCCGACGTCGTGGCCGACGCGCTCGACCGCTTCGAGCCGCGCCGCCTGCCCGAGCTCGACGAGATCCTCGACACCGACCGGCGTGTGCGCGAGCACGCCGCCTCCCGACTCCCGCAAACCGCCGCCTGAAACCGCCGGACCCGCCGTGAACACGCTCGCACCGATGGCCCTCGCCGCGCTGGGGATCAGCTTCCTGATCTTCATCCACGAGCTGGGCCACTTCGTCGCGGCCCGGCTGTTCGGCGTGCGGGTCGAGATCTTCTCGGTCGGCTTCGGGCCCCGGCTCGCGGGCTTCCGCCGCGGCGAGACCGACTACCGACTCTCGGCCGTGCCCCTTGGCGGCTACGTGAAGATGGCCGGCGAATACGGCGACAGCCCGACCGACGCGCCCCCGCGCCCCGACGAGCTGCTCGCCAAGCCGGCCTGGCAGCGCGCGATCGTGTTCTCCGCCGGCGTGGCGGTGAACTTCCTGTTCGCCTTCCTCGTGTTCCCGATCGCCTTCCACCTCGGCATCCCCTTCATCGCGCCCGTGATCGGCAGCGTGACGCCCGGCGGCGCCGCCTGGTCGGCCGAGCTGCGGCCGGGCGACGAGATCCTCGCGGTGAGCGGTGCGCGGGTCTACCAGTTCAACGACGTGCTCTCGGGCGTCGCGCTGGGAGATCCCGACGACCTCGTCCTGCGGGTCCGGCGCGACGGTGCCGAGATGGACGTGCGCGTGCACCCCGTCCGCAACGAGGAGGAGGGCCGCTGGGAGCTCGGCGTCGGGCCCGCCTTCGAGGACAAGGTGCTCCTCACCCGTCCCGACGGCCCGGCCGCGCTCGCGGGCCTGCGCGAGGGCGACCGGATCGTGGCGGTGGACGGCCAACCGGTGGCGTCCGCACGCGAGGGCCAGGAGGGCGTGGCCGAGCTGCTGGCGCGGGCCGCCCGCGACGGCGCCGCGATGACCGTGACCTACGAGCGCGACGGCCAGCTCGCGGACGCGCGCGTCGAGCCTGCGCCCGGGCCGACGACGGGCCAGCAGCAGCTCGGCGTGTGGCCCATGAGCACGCGCGTCGCCGCGGTGCGCAAGGGCGCCTCGATCCCTCTGTCGAAGGACGACGTCGTGCTCGCCGTCGACGGCAAGACGGTGGCCACGCCCGATGCGCTCCGCGCCGCCGTCGAGGCCGCGCCGGCGGGCGACCTCGAGCTGCTCGTGCGGCGCGACCTCGTCGTGCCCGGCAGCGCGGGCACGGACACGCGCGTCGAGCGGCGGCCCGAGCGCGTCGTCGTCCCCGCCGCCGCGCGCGCGGCCCTGCTCTCGGGCGACGTGGCCTTCGACTTCGACCGGCGCGGCACCTCGATCGTGCTCGCGGCCGGCAGCTCGCTCGCGGCCGCCGGCCTCGCCGACGGCGACACGATCCTGGCCGTCGACGGCGTGGACGTCACGAGCTACGACGAGCTGCAGAGCCGCATCAAGCAGTCGGGCACGCGCTTCCAGATCACCTGGCGCCGCGGCGAGAGCGGCGAGCCGGTCACGGCCTCGGTCGAGACCCGCGAGCTGCCGACCTTCGACTACGGCCTGAACGTCGGCGTGCTCAAGGTCCTGCACCGCGAGGACCTGGCCGGCTCGATCCGCGCCGGCATCGACACCTCGTTGAACATGCTGCGCATGACCTGGCTCACGCTCGCCAAGCTCTTCACCGGCGACGTCGGCACCAAGAACCTGGGCGGGATCGTGCAGATCTCCGTGCTCAGCTACAAGATCGCCGACGAGAGCTTCACCGAGCTGCTCTGCTTCCTCGGCCTGCTCTCGATCAACCTCGGCTTCATCAACATCCTGCCGATCCCCGTGCTCGACGGAGGGCAGCTCCTGTTCCTGATCCTCGAGCGCATCAAGGGCCGCCGGCTCTCCGAGCGCTTCCTGAACTCGATGCAGATGGCCGGGCTCGCCGCGATCCTGCTGCTCGTGGTCTGGGTGACCTACCAGGACATCCTGAAGCTCATGCGATGACGGGTCGCCTGCGCGCGGTGCTCGAGCTCCTGCGCGCGCCGCTGCTGCTCTCGCCGATCGCGGACGTCTCGGCCGGCTTCGCGCTGGCCTGCGCGGGCGACGCGACCTGGAACGTGACCGGCGAGGCCTCGCTGGCCTGGCCCTTTTCCCCCGAGGACAGCCGGCACCTGGCCCTCGCGGCGGCCACGGGCTGCTGCCTGCTCGCGGCCGGCATGACGCTGAACGGCATCGTCGATCTGCCCGAGGACCGGCGGACCCAGCCGCAGCGCCCGCTGCCGCGCGGCGCGCTGTCGCTGCCGTTCGCCCGCAACCTCTACGTCGCGCTCACGCTCCTCGGCCTGTCGGGCGCCGCGCTGCTCGCCGCGCGGCCCAGCCGCGAGGCCGCGCCGCTCGTCGGGCTGTTCATCGTGGCCGTGACCCTCATCTACCACGTCGGCGTCAAGCGCCTGCGCGTGCCCGGCTGCATGCTGCTCGGCGCGGCGCGCGGGCTCGACCTGCTGCTCGGCGCGGTCGCGCTGCTCGGCCGCGTCACGCCCGGCGCGCTGCTCGCCGCGGGCCTCTACGCGCTGTACATGACCGGCGCGTCGCTGCACGCCTCGACCGACGACGAGCCGGGCCGCAGCCGCTGGAGCGCCCTCGGCCTCCTCGCCTGCGTGGCCGCGCTGCTCCTGCCTCCGCTGCGGATCGGCGCGCGTCTCGCCGACGGCGACCCGGCCGCCTGGCTGGGCGCCGCCGTCGCGCTGCTCGGCGCCGCGCGCCTGGTCCGCGCGGCCCGCACGCGCCCGCCGCCCGCCGTGACCGGCGTCGCGCTCTCGGGCCTCTACGTGCTGCTCGCGACGCTCGTGCTCTGCGCCGGCCTGCCCGCCACGCGGCTGCCCGTTGCCGCCCTCGTGCTCGCGCTCTTCGCGCTCAGCCGCCTGCTGTTCCGGGCCTTCCCTCCGACCTGAGGCGCTCGGCGAGCCAGGCCGCCGCGGCGTCGCGGTCGGCCAGCCGGCCCTCGAGCTGCAGCTCGGCCGCCTCGCGCAGCAGCACCCCCACCGCCGGCCCCGCCGGCACGCCGGCCGCCAGCACGTCCGCGCCGCGCAGCAGCGGCGGCGGGATGAGCGCCTCGCTCTTGAGCTGGCGCCGCATGCGCGCGATGGCCGGCAGCGCGCTGAGGATCCCGTGGCAGCCCTTGCAGTCGGCGCGGTAGAGCTGGAGCAGCTCGGGGAAATGCGGCTCGGCCATCAGGCGCCGCAGCCGCCCGGGCCGCATCGCGGGCACGTCCTTGAAGACGAGATGGTCGGCCACGAGCGCCACGACGCGCTCGGTCGAGGCGCGCGACATCCGCAGCCGCCCGCAGATCTCCTCGGCCATGCGCGCGCCCAGCTCGACGTGGCCGTCGAAGCGGATGCGGTCGGCGGCGCGCACGAAGGTCGCCGGCTTGCCGACGTCGTGGAGCAGCGCGCCGAGGGCGAGCTCGAAGCTCGGCCGCGCGGGCAGGTGCTCGAGCACGAGCAGCGTGTGGATCCAGACGTCGCCCTCGGGATGGAAGTCGGGCGGCTGCTCGACGCCCTGCATGGTCGGCAGCTCGGGCAGGATCGGCCCGAGCAGGTCGATCGCGTCGAGCAGCTCGACCGCGTGACGGCGGCTCCGGTGCACGAGCATGCGCTCGAGCTCGTCGCGCACGCGCTCGCCCGAGATGCGTCGCAGCCCACCGGCCCCGGCGCGCATCGCCGCGCGGGTCGCCGGCTCGATCGCCAGCCCCAGGCGCGCCGCGAAGCGCACGCCGCGCAGCAGTCGCAGCGCGTCCTCGCGGAAGCGCGTCGCCGGGTCGCCGATGGCCCGCAGGACGCCGGCGTGCAGGTCGTCGACTCCGCCGACGAGGTCGATGACCGCGCCGCTCCACGGGTCCTCGAGCAGCCCGTTGATGGTGAAGTCGCGGCGCTGGACATCCTCCTCCATCGTCGCGCGCTCGATCGACTCGGGGTGGCGGCCGTCGGCGCCGCCGACGTCCTTGCGGAAGGTCGCCACGTCGAAGCTGTGGCCGCCGTGCAGGACCTTGACCACGCCGAAGGCCGCGCCGACGAGCACCGTGCGCTCGAAGAGCGCGGCGATCTCCTCCGGCCGCGCCGAGGTCGCCAGGTCGACGTCGCCGCCGCGCACGCCGAGCAGGCGGTCGCGCACCGCGCCACCGGCGAAGACGACCCGGTGCCCGGCGGCCGCCAGGCGGCGCGCCAGGGCGCGCGCCTCACGCCGCGACATGGCTTCGTCGCTCGGACGCGGCCTCCGCGCGGCTATCCTGGCCCGCGCGATGACCCGTCTGCACGGACCGGTCCTGTTCCTGCTCCTCCTGCTGCTGCTCGGCGTGGTGCGCGCCGTCGCCGGCGCGCAGGCCAACGGCCTCGTCGAGCGCGAGGCGCAGGCCCGCGAGACCGTCGAGGCGCTGCTGGCCGCCTCGCTGCAGGCGGTCGGGGCCGGCCACGCGCATCCCGGCCTCCGCGGCGACTTCCTCGCGCGCTTCCCGTCGCTGCAGCCGCGGCCCGAGCTGGGCAACGAGGCCATCAGCTACGCCGACGACGGCGAATATCTCTACGCGCTGGCCGCGGCGAGCACGGCCACCGGGCAGGGCTTCATCCTGCGCGCCTGGCCGCTGCGCTTCGGCCACACCGGCGACGTCGAGTTCGAGGGCGCCGAGGACGGCGTCCTCTGGGAAGGCATGAACTGCGTGGGCCGCAGCGGCACCGACGTCGGCTTCCCGCCGCTGTTCCCCGATCCCGACCTGGACCGCGCGACGGCGGGCTGGACTCCGCTCCCCGCGGCTCACAGGTAGTTCCAGAAGACCAGGCGCGCGCGCGCGGCCAGCTCGCGGTCGCTCGTCGCGCCCGCGACCTTGCGCAGCAGCTCGGCGCGCGGGCCGTCGGCCAGGCGGCCCAGCGCGTCGAGGGCCGCCCGCCGGAGCGCGGGGTCGGTGTCCGGGTCGAGCAGGATGCGCTCGAGGCCGGGCAGCGACGCGCCCGAGCGCGTGTCGCCGGCCACGCGGATGAAGAGCGCGTCGACGTCCGGACGGCCGAGCTCGGGCTCGAGGCGCTGCAGCGCCACCGGTCCCAGCCGCGAGAGCAGGACCAGCATGAGCGGCGCGATGGGGCTCTGCTCGTCGAGCGCCTCGCGGACGACCGGCTCGACGGCCAGGTCGGGCGCCGTGTGGGCCAGCAGGCGCAGGAGCAGCTCGCGGTCGGTGTCGCGCAGCGTCTGCGTGGCCAGGCGCCGGGCCGCGATCTCGGCCATCTCGCGCTGCAGGACGGCCGGGCCGGTGATCACGCGCGAGACGACGCCGGAGAGCTGCCCGCCCACGACCTGCTCGAGCTCGGCGCGCGTCGTCTCCACGGCCCAGGGGTGCTGGCGCGTGTAGAGCCGGTCGGTGACGACCGCGTGCACCGAGTTGCCCGGGTCGGCGGCGAGCGCCTCGAGCAGGTCCATGGCGCGCGCGGCCTCGGGGTCGCCGTGGTCGACCGACAGCTCGAGCAGGCTCACGACCGGCAGGATCTCCTCCGAGACCTTCGAGCGCACGATCGCCTCGAAGCTCTCCCAGCCGAGCACGCGCCCCGAGGCCACGAGCGCGTTGAGCGCGTTGCGCCGCGCGAGGGGATCGTTGCCCGCCAGCATGTCGCGGAAGGCGCGCTCCGCGTCGGGGTCGCCGAGGCGCAGCAACGCCGTGCGCGCCACGAGCGCCGGCTCCTCGTAGGGCGAGCGCTCGGCCGACTTGAGCACCGCCATGACCCGCGCGCGGTCCTCGAAATCGGCGCACACCGTGAGGTAGGCGAGGTCGGGGTCGAGCGGCTGGCTCTCGAGCTCGTCGAGGATCACGTTCTGCGCCACGGTGTCGCCGCGCCGCGCGACCTGCGACAGCGCCGCGCGCGCGAAGCTGCGCACGACGAGGTCACCGTCCATGAGCCGCGGCAGGATGCCGTCCAGGGCGCGGTGGTCGCGGCTCTCGGACAGCACGCGCAGCGCCGCCTTGGCCTCGAGGCCCGAGGGCGACCGGGCGCGCAGGATCAGCGCGTCGAGCAGGCCGGGCGTCTGCGGGTCCTCGCGCCCGAGCACCTCGATGAGCTTGGAGGCGAGCACGGCCCGGTCGGGGCCCAGGCCCGCCAGCCGCGGCAGGATCAGCGGCGCCAGCGTGCCGGCGTGCCGCTCGAGCGTCTCGCGCGAGGCCTGCAGGGCCCCCGGGCCGCCCCAGTCGAGCCGGTCGAGCGCCCGCAGCACCTCGTCGTTGGCGCCGCGCTGGACGGCCCACGCCGGCGGCTCGTCGAGCTCGAGCGCGGGCAGCTCCTCGGCGACCGCCTGCGGCGCGCCCGCGTCCCGGCGCGGCAGCAGGAAGACCAGCGCCATGAGCACCGCGACGCCGGCCAGGACGAGCAGCGGGCGCAGCGCGGAGCGGTCGGCGGGAAGGGGCGTCGGCAGGGCGTCCATGGTCGTTGGTCCGCTACCTCGGACACAACTGACCCTACCTCCGCAACTGCTGGCCGTCACGGGGCCGCAGCTTTGACACCTCGGGCGCGCCCTTGCTAGGGTGCCCCTCCTTCCCCGGATCGCAGACATGACACGCCGACCCGTCCTGGCCGCCCTGGCCGCCCTGACCGCGCTGATGCTCGCCGCCTGTGCCTCGCCCTTCAGCGAGCACGCGGAGGACGTGCACGAGGCCTGGGCGAAGAAGGCCCGCAGCGCCCATCGCAAGTGGGACCGCTACGTGCTCGGCCTGGACTGGGACGACCCCTACCACGAGTGGCATGACGAGTCGTACGCGACCGGGCCGACGACGCACGACTGAGCCGCGCCGCGCGCCGCTCGCGGCGCTGGCGTTCGCCGCGCTGCTGGCGCCCGCCCTCGGCTGCTACTCCCTCTCCCGCCCGATCTTCGCGCGGCACGATGCCGCCGAGGCCAAGACCGCCCAGCAGCAGGACGCCCTGCTCGGCGCCGAGCCGATGATCGCGCCGCTGTGGATCTGGTCGGCCCAGAGCCGGCCGCAGGACTCGGTCGCGCTCGTCGAGCACGGCAAGAGCTACCAGCCGCTCCATCCCGACCTCATCGCGGCCCAGGTCGAGCTGCTCGGGTACCTCGAGCGCTACGACGAGGTCAAGGCGGCCGTGGCGACCGCGCTGAGCTCGGAGTGCCCGCCGCTGCTCGAGGGCGAGCTGCGCTGGATGCTGATCCTCGCGGAGCTGGCCGGTAACGACACCGCCGCCGCGGAGGCCGAGGTCGTGCGGCTGGGCGGCGTGAGCGGCGTGCCGCCCGGCCAGGTCGCCGACGCCTGGGCGCGCCTCGCGGCGTCGCTGGAATTCCTGGGACACCCCGAGCAGGCCGACGCGGCGCTCGAGCACAGCCTCGACCTGGGCCCGGCGGGCCTCGTCGCGCTCCGCGAGGTCGCCGCGCGCGAGCCGCAGCGGCAGGCGGCCTGCGATGCGCTCATCGACCGCGCGCGGGCCCGGCATCCCGGCCATCCCGATCTCGCGCTGCAGCGGGTCTTCCGCGCGCTCATCGCGCAGGACGCGGTCGCCGCCGACCGGGCCCTGGCCGAGCTGCCCGAGCCGATGCCCGAGCGTCTGCAGCCGCACGTCGAGCTCCTGCGCGTGCAGGCCGACATCCTCGCCGGGCGCACCGACGCGGCCCTCGCCGTGCTGCGCGCGCGCCTCGACGACGACCCGACCGACGCGCAGGCCCTCGGGGCGCTGATCGGCTGCTGGCGCCTGCGCCATGTGCCCTCGAAGGAGGAGGTGCGTCTGCGGCTGAGCTGGGCCGCCGGGCGCGTGCCGGATCCGGCCATCGGCGCGCAGGTCCAGGCGCTGCTGCGCGAGCTGTCGGCCGAGCCGCCGGCGCCGCCGGCCGAGCCCGCGGCACCCACGGCGCCACCCGCCGACCCAGCGGCTCCCGCCGACGTGCCGCCGAAGCCGCCGGCCTCGTCGTCCTGAGCGCTCAGAGGCCGAGCGCGCGCTCGACCTGCCCGGTCGCCTGGTCGACGCTCGCGCCCGGCGCCACGTCGATCCAGGCCGAGGGCACGAGCTGCTCGACGTGCTGCCGCTGCTTGCGCAGCAGCTGGCGCGTGCGCACGAGGATGCGCTCGGGCAGCTGCGCCGCGGGCAGAGTGCCCGCCAGGCAAGCCAGCGCCTCGGCGTAACCGATCGCCGCGGCCGGCTCGCGCGCGAAGGGCGCCACGCGCGCGAGCGCCTCGACCTCGGCCACGAGCCCGGCCGCGAGCATCTCGCCGACGCGGCGCCGCACGCGGCCGAGCGCGTCGTCCGGCGCTCGACGCAGCGCCGCGACGCGGAAGCGTCCGGGCACCACGGGCGCGGTGTGCTCGCGTTGCCAGGTCGTCAGCGGCACGCCGGTGAGCTGCACGACCTCGAGCGCGCGGAGCAGCCGCTTGGCGTCGCCCGGCAGCAGGCGCTCCGCCGCCGCGGGGTCGGCCGCCGCCAGGCGCCGGCGCACCTCGGCCTCGCCCTCGCGCTCCCAGAGCGCCGCCAGCTCGGCGCGCAGCGCCGGATCGGCGGGCGGCGCCGGACACAGTCCTTGCAGCAGCAGCCGCAGGTAGAGCGGCGTGCCGCCCACGAAGAGCACCCTCCCACCGGCGCGCTCGACCTCGCCCGCGGCCGCCCGCAGCCAGTCGCCGGCCGTGAAGCGCTCGTCGTGCCGCACGAGGTCGAGCAGCCGGAAGCCCGTCTCGCCGCGCGCCGCGGGCGGCGGCTTGTCGGTGCCCACATCCATGCCGCGGTAGACCTTGACGCTGTCCATCGAGAGCAGCGCCAGCCCGTGACGGCGTCGCAGCTCGAGCGCGACCGCCTTCTTGCCCCCCGCCGTGGCGCCCACGAGCACGAGGTGCTCGGGAGCGGTCATGCCTCGAGCGGACGAACGACCGAGACGGCCAGCGCCTCGTCGCGCACGTGCTCCTGCAGCCGGCGGTCGATGTCCTGCGGCGACAGCGTGTCGAACAGGCTCAGCTCGGTGAAGGCCGGCACGCCGCGCAGCGTCTCGCCCACCAGGGTCAGCGCCACCGACTCGGGCGAGTCCATCGCGCGCAGCAGCGCGCCGTGCAGCTTGTTGCGCACGCGGCGGAAGGCGGCCGGATCGACGCCCTGCTCGCGCGCGCGCCGCAGCACCTCGCGCAGCGCCGCCTCGAGCGCGTCGGGATCGTCGGTGTCGCCGCCGATCGTCGAGAAGCCGAAGGAGGCCTCGGCCGAGTAGCTGGCCGAGAAGGTCTCGTCGACCAGGCCCTGCTCGTAGAGGCGCTCGTAGGCGGACGACGAGGGCCCGAGGAGCGCGTCGAGCAGGATGCGCGTGACGAGCTCGCGGCGCAGCAGGTCGGCGCCGCCGCGGCCGTCGGAGCGGTCCTTGATGCCGAGCAGCAGCCGCGGGCGCGCGACGGGCAGGCGCAGCTCGACGCGCTCGCGGCACCGCGCCTCCGGCTCGTCGAAGCCCGCGCGCGCGTGCTCGGGGCGCTCGTCGGACGGACGCGCGGCCTGGTCGGCCTCGACGCGCGCCGCGATCTCCTCGGGCGGCAGCGGGCTGCACACCGCCAGGCACAGATTGCGCGGATGGTAGAAGCGTTCGTAGAAGCGGCGCAGCACCGCGGCGTCGATGGCGGCGATCGACTCGACGCTGCCGGCGATGTTGTCCTTGACCGGGTGGCGCTCGTAGAGGCAGCCCATGAGCCCGAAGAACAGGCGCCACTCCGGGTCGTCGTCGTACATCCGGATCTCCTGCGCGATGATCCCCTGCTCCTTCGCGACGAGCGCGTCGGTGAACCAGGGGTCCTGCACGAAGTCCAGGAGCAGGTCGAGGCTCTCGCCCGGCGACTCGACCGTCGACATGACGTAGGTCGTCGTGGTGAAGCCGGTCATCGCGTTGGTCGAGGCGCCCAGCGTGGCGAAGCGGTCGGAGACGTCGCCGGCCTGGTCCTCGAACAGCTTGTGCTCGAGGAAGTGCGCCAGGCCCTCGGGCAC
>Ga0111538_10002842_pt1 | contig 24298 bp, 20 predicted proteins | sample SoiMethybrSBSTD1_FD_79669 | JGI IMG/M metagenome (GOLD analysis project Ga0111538, IMG submission 79669) | Bulk soil microbial communities from a Populus tree surrounding site in Tennessee, USA - Soil MetaG P. TD hybrid SBSTD1 (version 2)... | ecosystem: Environmental > Terrestrial > Soil >...
ATTCGCTGGAGATATTGAGGAGTCAAAGTGAGCGCAAAGAATCTACTTGTCGGTGTTGGCGCCATTGCTGCGATTGTGGTCGCAGGCGTGGCGATCTATCGCAACACGCGGGCGCCCAAAGATGAAGTTAAGCTCAGCGTCCAGGAGGCTGTGGGTGAGGCGTTGGCGGAAGAGACGATCAAGGCGACCGGCGCGCAGGGGAAGATTGTGATCATAACTCTCGAGGAGGGGCAGTCGCCGGAACTGGACCAGTATGTCGCCGCCTTCAAGGACCGGATCTACGACACGCCGGTAAAAATCATGCGCACAGACCACATCAGCGCCGAGAAGACGGGCAAGTATGGGCCAGGTTCGGGCATGTCGGGAAAACGATTTGTGCGTATTGTTCAAAAGTACCCAAATGCCGACGCGATTGTTTCATTTGTGGGCACGCCCGATGGGGAAGACAAGGAACTCAAAGAGCTCAAACCGCCCGTGCCGAAATTCATCGCCTTCAGCCGCGCGCCGGATGACATCGATGAAATGTTTGAAGATAAGTTGCTCTACGCGGCGGTGGTGCCGAGATTCGAATTCCCCGCCCCCGGTCCTGAGAAGTCGAAGACCAAACAGGACCTGTTTCAGAAACACTATCAAGTGGTGCGCGCGGACACGAACAAGCCGAAGTAAACCTGCGGGTACGCCGAATGCTCAGGGAACCATGCAGCCTGCGAGTGCATCGTATTGTAGGCAATGCAACGCTGCCTTTCCGCGCGTCGCGCCGCTGGATGGAAACTATTCTGCCACGTGGGAAAGCATTTGGCCTTTTAGTGACAGATTTCCGACAAGAAATGGTGAGCGATAGCCATAGCTTTTCGATAGCAAGAATGTTACAAAACTAAGGCATTACTGTGACCAACGGAGGGGCCCAGGGCCGTAAAGAAGTATCATGCGCTTTCTTTTTTATTCTCACGACGGTTTGGGCCTCGGACACACGCGGCGGCATCTCGCGATCGCGGGCGCGCTGACGCGGCGGGCGCCGGAGGCATCGGTGTTGCTGGCCAGCGGGGCTGACGACGCGCTACGCATGGGATTGCCGCGCCAGGTGGAGATTCTCAAGCTGCCGGGACTGCGCAAAGTTTCCAACGACAGTTATTACCCACGCCGGCTTCGCATACCTGCGCCTGAAATCCGTGCCATGCGGGCGGCGTTGTTGCTGACAACGGTGAAGTCGTACCGCCCGAATGTTGTGCTGGTGGACAAGCACCCCTTCGGTGTGAATGGTGAGTTTCGCGACGCACTTTCAGCGGCGAGAAAAAGTGGAAGCCGGGCGGTTCTGGGATTGCGCGACGTTCTTGATGAGCCCGCGACGGTTTTGAGGGAGTGGGCGCCGCACCAATTGCAGGCAGAGATCTCCGAGAACTTTGACCTGATGTTCGTGTACGGCGAGCAATCGATTTTTGACCCGCTCTCCGAATATGAATTCCCGAACTGCATGGCGGAGCGGACGAAATTTTGCGGGTACGTGGTGAATCATGAAGCGCCCGAGACGCGATCGGGCTTTGTCAACGGGTTGAATTTGAGTGAGTGGTCGCGACCGATCGTGCTGGCAACAACGGGTGGCGGAGAAGATGGCTTCCATCTGCTCGAAACATTCATTCGCACGGCGGCAGAAGCACCATGGCAAGGAATCGTGGTCACCGGTCCGATGACGCCCCCGCACCAATTGAAGGCATTGCGCGAGTTGGCGGAGGCCCATGACGTGCCTTTGGAAATGTTCGTGCCGAATCTTTCGGCGACATTTTCGTCCGTCGATGCGCTGGTGTGCATGGGAGGCTATAACACGCTGGCCGAAGCTGTATCCCAAGGTGTGCCGACAGTGTGCGTGCCCCGGATAGCTCCGCGCGCCGAGCAGGTCATTCGGGCGCGTGCGCTCGAGCAGTTGGGACTGGTAAGCATTCTCAGTCCGGACGCGATGGATGTGGCGACGCTCGGAGACGCAATCGGGGCTGTAATGAAGATGCGTCGCGATGATTTGCTGTCGCGCGCCCAAGCGAACCTTAAGTTCGATGGGGCTGCGCAGGCGGCGAGCCATCTCCTGGCTCTGGCCACGCAGGCCTCTGTGTTGGCCGTCGCTTCATGACGAGCACAGCTTCCAGAAAAATCGGGTACGTCGTAAAGCGATACCCGCGGTACTCCGAAACGTTTATTGTCAACGAGATCCTGGCGCATGAAGCCGCGGGCATTGACGTCGAAATTTTTTCGCTGCTGCCTCCCATCGATACGCACTTCCAGGACATCATCGCCCGGGTGAGGGCGCCGGTGCACTATCTGCCCGGCGAGGGATCGAAAGTCGTGGGCTTTTGGAATGGGCTCGGGCACGCGGCTTCAGAGTTGCCGGATTTTTGGAACAACCTGGGTGAGGCAACCGGAGAGGAAGTCCGAGATGTGGCCCAGGCAATCGCGCTCGCCAGGCACGTGAAGCGCTCGGGGATTTATCATCTGCACGCGCACTTCGCGAGCGCCCCGAGCACGGTGGCACGGCTCGCGGCGATGTTTGCTAAAATCACGTATTCGTTTACAGCCCATGCCAAGGATATTTTTCACCAGGACGTGCGCACGGAGGATTTGGCCGGGAAGTTTTGCGACGCCGTTGCCGCGGTGACCGTGAGCGATTTCAACGTGGAGCATCTTCGGGAAATTGCGGGAGAACGCCTGGTACGAATTTACAACGGTCTCGATCTGAGCCGATTTCCGTTTGCAGTGCCCGAAAAGCGTTTGCCGCGTGTGGTGGGGATTGGAAGGCTCGTGGAGAAGAAAGGCTTCGTCGACCTGATTGAGGCGTGCGCAGTGCTGAAAAACCGTGGGTGCGTTTTTGATTGCCAGATCATCGGCACGGGCGACCAGGAAGAGTTGCTGCGCAATCGAATTCAGCACCTTGGATTGCAAAAGCATGTGGAGTTGATTGGGCCGCGACCCCAGTTGGAGATTATCGCGCATCTGCAGAGCGCCAGCGTGCTGGCGGCGCCCTGCGTGGTGGGAGCTGATGGCAATCGTGACGGGCTGCCGACGGTTTTGCTGGAAGCGCTGGCGATCGGCACTCCGTGTGTCTCGACTGACGTAACGGGAATTCCCGAGGTGATTCGTCACGGCGAGACAGGACTTATCGTGGGCCAGCACGACCCTGCCGCGCTGGCCGATGCCATTCAAAGATTGCTGAATGACCCTGCCGAGCGGGCGAGACTGGCAACCAACGGGCGACGCTTAATCGAGTCGGAGTTTGACGTGCACCGGAATGCGGCGCGCCTTCGAGCGCTGTGGCCGCATGCAAACATGTGATGCGCGTCGCCTGCGTCAACGCTGATCCCGGCGTCCCTGCATTTGGGAACAAGGGATGTTCCGTGCATCTGCAGGAGGTGCTTCGAGCGATGGTGTCGATCGGCGCGGAGGTTGACCTGTTTACACGGCGGCTCGGTGGAACCGCACCCGCCGACCTTACCGCGGTGCGGGTCAATGCACTAACGCCCCTTCCAAAAGCCGAGGCAGGCCCACGTGAGTTGGCGGCCTTGGAGAGTAATGAGGAACTCGAGAAGCTCCTGGCGCTGGGCGCGTTTGACATCGTGTACGAGCGCTACTCCCTTTGGAGTTACGCGGGCATGGAGTTCGCGCAAAGAATTGGCATCGCCGGGATTCTGGAAGTTAACGCGCCATTGATTGAGGAACACGCCGCATATCGTGATTTGGTGGATCGGGACACGGCGGAGGAAGTTGCGAAGCGCGCTTTTGCAGCGGCCAAATTGATTGTGGCGGTGTCGAGCGAAGTTGCGGCGTACGTCTCGCGCTTTCCGCAGACATCCGGGAAGGTGGTGGTGTTACCGAACGGGATTAATCCGGACCGGTTTCCCGTGAATGTTGCGGCAATGATTCCGGGCGACGCATTTACGATCGGATTTGTGGGCAGCCTCAAGCCCTGGCACGGTGTCGATTTGCTTGCGCAGGCGTTTGAGGAGTTTCACCGACAAGAGAGGAAGTCGAGATTGATCATTGTCGGTGACGGGCCGGAACGCGCAAAACTTGAGAGTTACATTTCCGCGTGTGGTGTCGCAGGCGACGTCGTGTTCACAGGCGCGATCGCGCCGACGGCAGTTCCGGGGTTACTCGCGTCGATGGATGTTGTGGTGGCGCCCTATCCGAAGCTGGAGCACTTTTATTTTTCGCCCCTCAAGATTTATGAGTATATGGCGGCGGGCCGACCGGTGGTCGCGAGCCGGATTGGACAAATTGCCGAAATACTCGACCATCAAGTTACGGGTTGGCTTACCCCGCCGGGCGATACGGGTGCGTTGGTTGAGGCTTTCAAGGTGTTACTGGCGTCGCCGGACCTGCGCAAGCGCATGGGGCGGGCGGCGCGAGAATTTGTTCTGAAGAATCATACGTGGCAGCAATCGGTACGGCGGATTTTTGAACTGGCATTTGCGCCGTCGCCGTTGCCTGATGCTGTTCGGAATTAAGTTAATGGGACGGCCGCAAACATTGCGACAAAGCGTTCCGGCGTTGTGGCGAATGGCGCGACACTTTTGGCCGGAAACGCGAAAGCATCGCACGCTCATTATTCTTTCCCTGCTTGCGTTGGCGGCTGAAGTAATACTCCGCCTCCTGGAACCCTGGCCGCTAAAGTTCGTATTTGACCGACTCATTCCCGCGGCTCCCGGTAAGTCCGCATTGCCGCCGCCGCTACAAACGACGGACGTGCCGACGCTCCTGATCTGGGCTGCGGTGAGTGTCGTGGTGATTACGGGCTTGCGGGCATTTGCGGCCTATCGCAGCACGATTGGTTTTGCGCAGATTGGCAACCGGGTTCTGACGAAGGTCCGAACGCGGTTGTATCGGCACATCCAGTATCTCTCGTTGTCATTTCACACGCGCGCGCGGACAGGCGACCTGGTGGTGCGCGTGATCAACGACGTCGGCATGTTGCAGGACGTCGCGGTAACGGCCCTGTTGCCCACCCTTGCGAAGGTCCTGCTCGTCGGAGGCATGCTCGCGTTGATGTTCTGGATGAACTGGCGGCTGGCCCTCGTAGCGATTTCCATCCTGCCATTGTTTTGGCTGCGAACGGTGAGTCTCACGCGCCGCATTCGCGAGGTGGCGCAGAAACAGCGCGAGCAACAGGGAGCGATGGCTGCAACCGCCGCGGAATCGATTACGGCGATTCGCACCGTGCAGGCATTGTCACTGGAGGGAAGCTTCGCGAGAGCATTTTCTACAGAGAACGAACGCATCCTGAAGGAAGATGTTAAGGGGAAACGCCTGTCAGCCAGCCTGGAACGTTCCGTCGACGTACTGGTCGCCATCGCGACAGCGCTGGTGCTGTGGTACGGAGGCACCCTTGTGTTGCGTGGCCAAATCAGCGCCGGTGATTTGGTCGTGTTTCTCGCTTACTTGAAATACGCGTATCGACCCGTGCAGGACTTCGCGAAGTACAGCGGACGTCTCGCCAAAGCGTCGGCTTCGGCGGATCGGGTGATGGAACTATTGGAGCGGGTGCCCGACGTGCGCGACCGACCGGACGCGATCACGGCTCCCGCTTTGAGTGGCGCAATTCGTTTGGAGGCAGTGCACTTCGCTTACGAACACGGGCAGGAACTTATTCGGGACATCCACCTGAACATCGCAGCCGGCCAGCACGTCGCGCTGGTGGGCCCCTCGGGAGGGGGCAAATCCACTCTCGCCAGCCTCGTGTTGCGTTTGTACGACCCGACATCGGGAGGCGTTCTGCTTGATGGGCGCGATGCGCGGGACTTCACGTTGGATTCGCTGCGCAATCAAATCAGTGTAGTTCTGCAGGACAACCTGCTTTTCGCCGCGTCGGTGCGTGAGAACATCGCCCACGGCGCACCACAAGCCACAGATGACCAGATCGAAGCGGCGGCCCGCCTCGCGAACGCGCACGACTTCATCAGCGCATTACCCGGCGGCTACGGTGCAGTCGTCGGTGAACGGGGCGTAACGCTGTCACACGGTCAGCGCCAGCGAATCGCCATTGCACGCGCGGCGATCCGGCAGGCCCCCATCCTCATCCTGGATGAACCGGCCACAGGCCTCGACAAAGCCAATGAGCGCGCGGTGATCGAAGCGCTCGAGAAGCTCTACTTGAAACGCACAACGCTACTGATCACGCACGACATCGAGCATGCGATGCACGCCGACCTCATTCTGTATATGGAAGCGGGGCGCATCGTCGAAAGGGGAACGCACGAGGAGTTGCTGCGCGCAGGCGGGCGCTACGCTGCCCTCTATCAGTTGGAAGGCGAATCCAGGAGCGAGAGACAACTTCATGCAAGCGCCGGCTAAAGAAAGGGCGAACTGGGTCGAGCAACTCGCGAAGCTCGGCTACGTGCCGGTGGATTCCGCCTTCCCCGGTGGACGGCCTGACCACGTCACGATGCGAATGATGAAGGGCGGTTCGCGAGTCGTGGCGAAATTCTGTCCTGAGCGTGGGGCTCGAACTTTCGAAAACATGCGAAAGCTTTGGACATCGACCTTTGGGGAGCGACGTGGCAAGGCTGGGCTGCCACGGCCCCTCGAATACCTGCCCGAACCGGGTGTGCTCGTTTGCGAAGATGTTGACGGACGGCCACTCTCTGATCTGCCGAGAATGTCGGACGTTCAAATCGGCAGCGCAATGGAACTTCTAGCCGCTCTGCATTCGAGTGATGTCCAGCCGGATTCGCGGCGCACCTCCCGCGGAATTGTGCGTTCTGCCCAAAGGAAAGCTGCGCGAATAGCCGAGCTTGCGCCGCAGTACGCCGCTGCGGCGCGAGCACTCGTCGATTCAATTGAAATTCATCGCCCCAAGGATACGGAGTTGGTTCCGTCACACGGCGATTTTTCGCCGCGCAATCTTCTGGTGGCATCTGACCGGTTTGTGTTGGTGGACTGGGACCGGTTGCAGTGGGCGGACCCGGCGCGCGATGTCGTTTATTTTGGCATTTCGGATTGGCTGCCACGGCTGCGGCGCGGGCGCTCGCCAGATCGAAGGCTTTTGAAACGCGTGGTTGCTGCATATGAAGAGAGCCGGCCCGGCGGAGTGTTGAAAAAGCAGATGAGCTTTCACATCGCGGCGGGACTGTTTCGCATCGCATGCAGCCTGGTAGAACTGTGGCCAAAGGAGACGTATTTGGTGCCGGCGCTGATTTCGGTCGCGCAACGGGAGGTCGACGGCAAATGAAGATCACCGTTCTGAGCCACAATCTCTCTTCGAACGCTGCCATGCGCGCGCATCGGATAGCAACCGCGGCGCGTTACTTTGCGGATGTGACGCTTCTCGGTCCGGTCGAGCCGAAGGGATTTTGGCCGGCGCTCCCGCAGGAGAGGTGGATCAAAACTGTGGTCGAACGGCGGCTCCCGAGTTTCCAACGATCCTTTACAGAGTTGGTGGAAGCTGCTGATGGGGATGTGTTGATCGCCTGCAAGCCAATCCTGGCTTCGTACGGCGCCGCCCTGGTCACAGCCGAATGCCGTGGCAACGTGCCGGTGATCCTGGATCTCGATGATCTCGATGTCGCGTTTGCACCACGGGAGTTGTGGGCGAAAAATCCGTCTATGGTGGATTTGCGAAGGCCCGCATCGGCCGTATATACTGCGTTGTTAACGAAGGCCGCGCCGGCCGCTTCGGCGATCACCGTGGCCTGCACTTCCCTTCAAAACAAATTTGGCGGTGTTATCATCCCGCACGGGTGCCTGACGGAACTGTTCGATCCGGCGCGCATCGATCGAAACGCGGCACGCGCTGAGTTCAGGTTCGAGCTACCGACCGTGTTATTTGCGGGCACGCCGCGCCACCACAAGGGGTTGACGACTTTGGCGAAAGCGGTCCGAAAAACCGGACGGGCAAAACTGGCGGTGCTTTGCAGGGCCGAGGACCTGGCCGACCCGGCGTGGAAGGAATTTGAGATCCAGCGAATTCCGATGGTGCCTTACAGCCGTTTGCCGCGTTTGTTGGCGGCAGCGGATGTTGTCGCGATTCCTCAATTGGATACCGAGGCGGGGCGCCATCAAATGCCAATGAAAGTGTACGACTGTATGGCCATGGCAAAACCGATCGTGGCGAGCGCAGTTACGGATTTGCCTATTGTGCTGAAAGGCTGTGGAAGAATTACCCCGCCAGGAGACGCGCGCGCCTTGCGCGGTGCGCTCCGAGAGCTGTTGAAAGAGCCTGAGGAAGCTCGCGCCCTTGGCGAAAGAGCCCGGGCCCAATGTCTCGCTGAATTCGCGATGGACCGTGTGGCCGCAAAGCTGCGCGAGGTTGTCGAGAACGTGTTGAGTCATAATCGGAGGGCGCGTTGAACTGTTTCACCCGCCGCGATGGAGTGAGTCTGTCCATCGTCCCTGGCTTTCGCGAACGCATTTTGTCCTATCGGAAGCCGGTGACGCCGAAAGAAGGCTGGTCCGCTGCGGATTACGAAGCCGCCGCCGAAAAGAAGCGGCGACGATTCCAGCGGTTGCTGGCGCGATGCCGCGAGTGGATGCCGTCACTGCAGGGGGCGAGCGTGCTCGATGTGGGTTGCGGTGACGGCGTGAACTGCCTGCTGTTTGGACTTGAACCGGTTCAGCAAGTAGTTGGTATCGACCTGTTTCTCTCGTTTCAGTCCAACGATGCCAGAGGTAACCAGGCACGGGCGTTGGTCCACGCCGTTCTCGGTGGACAGCCGCAGCCCGACCGGGTGCGCTTCGCGAAAATGGACGCCACTTGCATGGCATTCGGGGATGCAACGTTTGATCTCGTTATCTCGCGCTCGGCAATGGAGCACATCATGCCTATTGAAGATGTGCTGCGCGAAATCGCACGTGTTACGGGACCGGGAGCGCTGATCTATCTGGGTGTCGATCCTTTCTACTGGGTGCGCGGCTGTCATAAGCGCGGAGTCGTGGACATTCCCTTTGCGCACGCCCGTCTTGATCTCGATGAGTATGAAAAGTTTGTCGCGGGCCATGAGAGCGCGGAAATCGCCACGAAACGGCGGCGCCGAGTGGAAACGCTGAACCGGCTTACCGTCGCGGAATGGCGAAAGAGAATTGAAACGATCCATTTCGAGGTGCTTGCGTGGCAGAATAAAGACTCCGAGGTGGGGGGCGTAATTATCCAGGAATTTCCGGAGATCGTGCCGTCTCTACTGCCCGGAATCTCCGAAGCCGACCTGCGCTGTGAGCGCATTGAGGTGTGGCTGCGCCGAAAATGAGTCCAGACATCCTAACCGCCATCGCCGCCGATCCGGCCATGGATTTTCTGCGTCCGGCTCTTCTGCCGGAATCCGTCGCACCGGTTTTAGCGCGCGCGGTTGGCCGGGAAGTCGAAGTCGCAGCGATTCGAGGAGTTCGTCATAAGCATGGCCGGCGATGCGTGATCGATTACGATTTGCGGTCAGGCACGGAATCGACACGAACGCTGGTCGCAAAGGTTCGCGTGAAGGGCGTGGACCGGCGCACGTTCACGCTCGTGCGAACACTTCGGGAAAGCGGCTTTCATGAGGACGCGCCCGACGGGATTCACATTCCAGAACCGCTCGAGATTGTACCGGAGTTTCGGATGCTCTTAACCGCCAAAGCGTCGGGTGTGCCCGCAGGTGAATTGTTGCATAATTCTGAGGACGGCGACCTCGCGCGTCGCATCGCTGCCATCGCGTGGAAATTACATAGTGCAGGTGTTCCGAGCCAGAGGACTCACACAGTAAAGGATGAACTCTCAATTCTGGGCGATCGATTTGCCAAGGTCGGAGCTGCGCATCCTGAATTGTCCGACCGGCTCGCAAAAATCTTTGAAAGATGCGAGTGCATCGCTTCCCGCTTGCCGCCTGTATCGGCGACCGGTATCCACCGTGATTTTTATCCCGCCCAGGTGCTCGTGGATGGCTTGCGCTCGTGGCTTCTCGATCTTGATTTATACTGCATCGGGGATCCAGCAATCGACGTCGGCAACTTCATCGGCCATATGACTGAGCATTAATTGAGGACGGCAGGGGGCTCAGATGCATTTCGAAAGGCTGAGATTGCGCTGCAGGAGGAATATGTGCGGTTGAGCGGCGGCGCGACGAGCGGGGAGGCGATCCAGACGTACAAACTTCTGACTGTTGCGCGTCACATCTATGTGAGCACACTGTTCCCTGAGCGGAAGGCTGCAACTTCGCTGTTGCTGGAGTATTGCGAGCGGGAGATGTAATCAGGGAATCCGGATCCGATAGAATCGCCTGGGCGCCGCCGCGACGGAATCGGTAACGGTTAGAACAGTTCCATCGCCGGTCCGTGTTTCGAGTGTGCTCCAGGTATTGTCTTCAAGGCTGGTTGCGTACTGGATCGTATACGTGACAGCGTTTTGACTTGCGAATGAGAAACTAAAGCCAGCCCCGGAATGCTGCACGTTGACGATCCTCGGCGACACGGCCCCTCCGCAGTTCGTAGAAATAGTCCCATTGTTGACGACATTGCCGACAATTGTGCCGCAACCGGAAAGCGTGGCATTGGGAGAGATGACAAGGCCATCGGCAAATGCGTGCACACCGCCTTCCATGTGATAGGTAGCTGGACGAATGCCATCTCCGACAACGAAGGGCAGCCCGTTGGAAACCGCAGCACCACCGCTGCGGATCGTCCCCGCGGGAAAGAACATCTGGCCGGCGCTGTTTGTGAAGTAGAGCTGGCCAGCCGCCAATGTGCCGCCGTTCACTTCACAAATTCCGTTCACCACCAGGTTCGACTGCAAGTGCATTTCACCTCCGTAAATGCGCAACAACCCAAAACCCGAGGGACTTAACGCCACGCCCGCGTCATTCGCACGGACGACCCCGTTGGAAACAACGAAGTGCCCAAAGCCTTCGCGTCCAATTCGCAGGCTCTCGTTGGTCGCCAGCAACTCTCCGCCTGTCACCATGACGAGCCCGGTCGCACCCAGAAATCTGCCGAGCGAAATATCTGTGGTAATCGTCGTGCCACCGGCGATCTGCAGAAAACCGATTGAGTTCGTGCGTCGGCCCACCGTGAGTTCGTCAATGTTCAGTCGCACTATGCCGCCATAGACGGCCATCTGTCCCATATTGTCGTCTCCCACTCGCAGCACGGCATTCGAGTTCGACATAGTGAACTCCCCGCTCGTGACGTAAACGGCCCCGGTCGACCCGACGTCATCGGCGAGTACGAGATTCGATGCCACGTTGAGAACGCCTCCGTTCACGAGTATGAAGCCGCTCGAACCCGGAAAATCCCCCACCAGAACATCGCCCAGTTGGGTGTTGCCACCTGCGATTTCGAGCCTTCCCGAGCTAACCCGGCCTACGCGAGTGGTCGCCACAAGTGAAGAGATCGAGCCGTTGGTGACAATGATGGAGCCCGCGTTGATGTTGAGGTTCGCGTCGCCTTCCAGTCGTAAACCTCCGCCATTCGTGATCACGATAGCGCCACCCCGGTCCAGCGTCAGCGTGTTACGAAGCGAGAGCTCGACTCCATTGATCAGCAGCGTGTTGGTTGTGCCACTCGAATTCGAAATGTTCAAGCGCTGCACCACCCTGTTGGTCGGATTGGCGCTGGCGTCGAGCAAGACGGTTTTGCGTCCGTTGTTATTAATCGTCGTGACGCCATGCAACTGATTGGGTAACCCGGCAGACCAATTAGCGGCGCCGCTCCACGATCCATCCGCACCGGAGATCCAGGAAGTATCTGCGGTAGAGGTGAGCCCGGCGAAGACAATGGTGAGCGCGGCGAGGGCGCGTCCAAACAAACTCATAAGCCGCCGAGCTTAGCAGCAAGGATCAACCAGTGGAAAGCAAAGTTCACCGACATCCAGAGTGCGACCGCAGCACAAAACCTGCGTTACCGTCCTACCCACGCACCTTGGGTAGGACGTACCGAGCACCAACGTCGTTTCCATTTCGACCGGGTTCGGGCGTTCTTTTTCGCATTGAACTCGGAGATGAACTTTTCCCATTCCGCCATTCGGCTTTTCGTCGTCGCCCTTGTTCGGTGAGGCCAAGCTGTCGGCATGACCATCACGCTGCAGTCCGGCTCGATGCTCGCCGCAGTCAAAGAAGAATACCTCTGCAACTTCGGCGTGAATCCTGAGTACGTCGATGCCTTGCGCCGAGGTCTGCTGCGTGTCGCCGCGTCGGATGCGGAAGGCGCCGTGCGTGCCGTCGAACTTCCCGGCCATCCATTTTTCATTGGCACACTCTTCCTTCCCCAGCACCGCTCCACGACCACCGCCCCACACCCCCTGGTCACCCGCTTTCTGAATGTCTGCGCGGCCCGCACTGTCTGGTAGAAGCCCGACGTCGAGGGGCTAATAAAGGGAAGCGTATAAACGTGAGGAAAAGTGAAAAAATGTTTGCCAGTCATTGCGATTTCATGGCTACGTTAACGATAGAGGGCTCGAAAAACGGCCTTAAAGTGCATTATTTCACATACGATTTGACTTCGGTAATGGGGCGCATTAACTTTATTTCAACTTGAGGTTGTTACCTCGGTTCCTCCCGACCCAGTGTCGACTGTGCATTGTCGCGCTGGGTTTTTTTATGCTCCAACCGCGCCGATCCAACAGGTTCAGGAGGGCGGGCAGGAACGTTAGCCCCACGAGCATGCAGGTTGTCACCCCGGTTGCCATTATGATGCCCAGGCTGCGTATGCCTTGATGTTCGGCGATGATGAGGCTGCCGAAGCCAGCGATGGTGGTCAGGCCCGAGACGAGGACAGCTTTGCCGGTGCTGCGCGCAAGGATGCTGGGGTGTTGTTCTTCGGCGAAGCGATTCAAAATGTGGATTCCGTTGGTGACGCCGATGCCGACGATCAAGGGCAGAGTCATGATGTTGGCCGGGTTGAACGGAACATCGAAGAGGCCCATCACGCCCAGCATCCAGAGGAAACCGAAACCGACTGGCAGGAGCGAGAGGATTACGCAGGAGAGTTTGCGAAAGTGGATGAAGACAAGAATGGCGATCGCGCCCAGCGAGTACATGGCGGCCTGCTCGAAGCTTTGTTTCAGGAGAGTGGTATATTCAAAGAGTTGCACGGGCGTGCCGGTGACGCGTTCGTCGATCTTGCGCAAGTCCCTAATGAACTCTTCCTGGGCGTCGCGGTCCCAAACATCTTTTTTGGGATAGACCTGGAGAAGTTGCTTGCCGGTGACGCCCACGAAACGGTTGCGGATGGGGTCGGGCAAATCCTGGGCGCGCAACGGGCCGCTATTGTCCTGGTCGCGAATGGACTCGAACGTTTCGCGCACGTCGATGAAGAGGGATTGCTGAAATTCGGCGAGTTTGTCGGCGATGGCTTTTTTATCGCCCAGGAGCATGCGCTGGAGCAGGGCACTGATGGCGCGGCGAAGAGAAAGCAATTGTTTGTGCAAGTCCGGTTCGTCCTTTTTCACTTCGGCCGCGGCGAGGCCGGCATAGCCATGGAAGGACCAGAGGGTTTGAGTCAATTCGGGAATGTCAACCGGCTCCATGTCAACGGGCTGGAATTGAATTTCGGCGGCGAGCTTTTTGATTTCGGTCAGGAGTTGCAACTTGCCCTCTTGAGGCTCGGTCAGGTAAGGGGCCATCGACTCGACGGCGGCGACGGTCGGAAGGTTCGTGATCATGGAGATCAGGTTCGTCGCCTGCAGCTCGTCCTTGGCGATGATGGCGGCAAAGAGCACCGGACGCTTGGATGAATGGATCAGTTTGTCCTGGTAGAGCACGGCCGGCAGGCCGGCGCTTTGCATGTGGAGGAGGTTGTAATCGAAGAAGACCTTGCGCGCGCCCAGCAACGAAGCGGCGCTGAGCACCAGAATGACGACAATGACGCCAATGGGCCGCCGCAACCAAAAGTTTTCGATGCGGGCGCGGCGGTCCACTTCGAAGGCGCTTTCGCGTTCGAGTTTGTCGCCGAGTTGGACGTCGAGGACGTTTTGACGGCCGCGGAGCAGCCAGGCAGGCAGGAGGGTCATCATGGGGACGAGGCAAACGAGCATGCCGCCGCCGCAGATGATGCCCATTTCGCGGATGCCTTTGAAATCGGTTGCGGCCATCGCGAAGAAGGCGCCGGCGGTGGTGAAGGCGCCGGTGAAGATACCCATGCCTGTGTTGACCATGGATTTTTCCAGCGCGACCTGCTGCGAGCGTCCGCGGCGCAGCTCTTCCTCGTAACGCGTGATGAGGTGGACGCCGAAATCGATGGCGAGGCCGATGAGGATGGGGACGAAGGTAATCGTGAGAATGTTAAGGTGGCCGACGGTCAGCGTGGTGAAGCCCATGGTGTAGGCGAGGCCGACGAGGAGGCAGCCGGTTGCCTTTAGCGGCCGCCCGGTTTCGTGGTAGCCGTAGATGAAGATGAGCGCCACGATCACGAGCGAGACGATGGTGGCGATCGTCGAGTCTTTCTGTGACTGGACCATCTCATCGACTTCCAGCACGGGTTCGCCCGTGAGGCCGACGTTGAGTCCGGGGACTTCGAGTTGTGTTTCGGAAATCAATTGCCGCATGCGCTTGACGGCTTGTTCATTCCACGCTTCGTGGCGCGCCTGCGCAGTGAGCAAATAGATGCGGCCATCGCCGTAGGTGATGTACATCTGGCGCTCGGCTTCCTGGCCGCCTTCGAAGAGAGCATTGATGCCGGGTGAAGGCGGGACGCCCAATCGCTTCAAACTGTCTGTGGCCTGGGCGATGATGCGCTCGAGGGCGGGCAGGGCTTTCACCAGCGCGCGGTTCTCGGCGTTTTCCTCGCGGCTGGCGGTGCGGAACTGCGTGTTTACGAGATTGAAGAGGGAGACGAGGTTGTTGGCCTTTGTGAACTGGACGAGGAAGGGTTTGTAGTCCTGCAGAGTTTTGTGGAGATCGCGGAGCGCGTCTTCGGGCAGGAACAGGAGCGCCTTAGGCCCCATGATGACCAGGTCGCCTTTATAGAAAACGCTGACGAAGTTGGTGTCTTTCTCCAGCTTTTTTCCGAGCCGCTCCACGAATTGGCGATTGCGTTCCATGCTCTCGCTCTCGACGACGACCACGAGATCATCCTGCACGGGAAATTCCTTTTTGAATTCGAGGAAGATTCTGTGGTAGAGCTTGTCGCCGCCGACAAGGTCGCTGCGGCTGGTGAGGAATTCGAGGTTGGCGACCGTGTACCAGATGCAGAGCCCAGCAAGGATGAACTGCGGCCAGAAGAACAGGGCGGGACGTTCGTAGACCGAATCGGCGAGCCAAAAGAGAAGGCGAACAACCAGGGATCGGGAGGCGCGTTCGCTCATGACGCTTCAACAGCCGGTACCGGACTGTAGCGGGTCGGGGCTCACTAGGCGCTGGGGTTGTCCGGGAATTCGGCGTTGGAGTAGACTTCTTTCACATCGTCGTGATCTTCGAGGGCATCGATGAGTTTTGTTACCGCGCTCACCGCGGCGCCGTCGGTCAGCGGCACGGTGGTCATCGGCAGGGAAGTGACTTCGGCGACCGCGGGTTTGATTCCTTTGCTCTCGACGGCTTTGTGGACTGCTTCGAATTTTCCGGGCTCGGTGAGAATTTCGAAGCCGTCTTCGTCGGCTTTGAAATCTTCTGCGCCGGCGTCCAAGGCGAGTTCCATCAACTGATCTTCGCTGGCGCCGTCGCGCGACACGACGATCTGCCCCTTGCGTTGGAATAACCGCGAGACGGAACCGGCAGTGGCGATGTTACCGTTGTTTTTCGTCATGAGGCTGCGGATTTCCGCGGCGGTGCGGTTGCGGTTGTCGGTGCTGAGTTCAACGAGGAGGGCCACACCGTAGGGGCCGTAAACTTCGTAAGTGAGATCTTCGAAATTGCCCGCTTCGCCGCCGCCGGTGCCGCGTTTGATGGCGCGGTCGATGTTGTCGTTGGGCATGTTCGCCGCGCGGCATTTCAGCAGGGCCAGGCGGAGGCGCGGGTTCATGTTGGGATCGCCCCCGCCGATTTTGGCGGCGATCGTGACTTCCTTGCTGAGCTTCGCAAAAATCTTGCCGCGCTTGGCGTCGAGCGCGCCTTTGAAATGCTTTACCTTCGCCCACTTGCTATGTCCGGCCATACACGAATTATCGATTGATTGAATACGACTGGCGCGGTGGCAAAAAGGATAAAGTTGTAAGCGATGATCAGTACGAAGGTCAGGGGCGAAAGGACGTAAGCGTTGCGATGCGGAAGGCTTTTAGTCAGAGCCTCTGACGTCGGCTGCTACAGTTTATTCGGCGACGACCAGGGAGGCGCGGGCTTGTTGGGCGCGCTTGCGGGCGTTTTCGTCGAGGATTTTTTTGCGCAGCCGCAAATGTTGCGGAGTGGCCTCGACGTACTCATCCGGACCAATGTATTCGAGAGCGCGTTCGAGGCTCAGCTTCAACGGGGCATTGAGCTGGATACCCTTGCCGTCCCCCTGGCTGCGCATATTCGTGAGTTTCTTTTCCTTCACGGGATTGACTGGGATATCGTTCTCGCGGGCGTTTTCACCCACGATCATGCCTTTGTAGATGGCCTCGCCGGGGACAACCATCAACCGCCCACGCTCCTGGATCATGTTGAGCGCATAAGAAGTGGCTTCGCCGTCTTCCATGCTGACAAGCGACCCGTTCTTGCGCGCGGCAATTTCCCCGCGGTCAGGACCGTACTCATGAAAAAGGTGGCTCATGACGCCAAGGCCTCGCGTGGAGTTAACCAGATCTGTCTCGAAGCCGATCAAGCCGCGCATGGGAACGAGCGCTTCGATGCTCACATTGTCGCCATGGTGGCTCATGTTGATGATCTCGGCTTTGCGGCTGGCGAGGTTCTCCATGATCGTGCCCATGGCGTCCTTCGGGATTTCCACGAACAATTTCTCGATGGGTTCGAGCAGATTGCCGCTTTCGTCCTTGCGATAAATCACTTCGGGCCTGGACACGAGGACCTCGTAACCTTCGCGGCGCATTTGCTCGACGAGGATGGCGATCTGCATTTCGCCGCGGCCGCTCACGCTGAAAATATTCGGCGCGTCAGTGTCAGCCACGCGAAGCGCGACGTTAGTCCGCGTTTCCTTGATGAGTCGTTCGCGGATGTGGCGCGCGGTGACGAGCTTGCCGTCCTGCCCAGCCAGGGGGCCGTCGTTCACGGCGAACTGCATCTGGATGGTCGGGGGATCGATCGGAATGTAGGGCAGGCCACCGCGCTCGGGTTTGTCGCAAATCGTTTCACCAATGAAGACGTCTTCGAAGCCTGTGATGCCGACAATATCGCCGGCCTGAGCCTGCTGAATTTCAACGCGCTTGAGGCCCTCGAAGTGGTAAATCATCGTGATCTTTCCGGCTGTGACCTTGCCATCGCCATGGAGGCAGGCAGCGGTGTCGGCCACTTTGACTTTGCCTTCGACAATTTTTCCAAAGGCGATGCGTCCCAGGTAATCGCTATAGTCGAGGTTCGCGACGAGAATTTGGAAACCTTCGCCGGCCTTGGCGCGAGGCGGGGGAATGTATTTCACGATGGCGTCGAAGAGCGGTTCCATGGTGCCGCTGACGTGATCCAACTCGAGTTTGGCATAGCCGCCTTTGGCGCTGCAGTAAACAAAAGGGAAGTCCAGTTGCTCGTCGGTGGCGTTCAAGGAAATAAACAACTCAAAGACCTGGTCGAGAACCTTCTTGGGGTTGGCGTTTTCGCGATCGATCTTGTTGATGACGACGATGGGCTTGGCGCCGGCTTCGAGTGCCTTGCGCAAGACGAAGCGGGTCTGCGCCTGGGGGCCTTCGGCGGCGTCGACGACGAGCAGCACGCCATCGATCATGTTCATGATGCGCTCAACCTCGCCACCGAAGTCGGCGTGGCCGGGGGTATCGACGATGTTGACGTGGTAATTCTTGTATTTGAAGGCGGCGTTCTTGGCGCGAATGGTGATGCCCTTTTCGCGTTCGAGGTCCATGGAATCCATGATGCGTTCCTCGCTGGCGATGGCCTGGTTGGCGCGAAAAGTGCCAGATTGTTTCAATAAACAATCGACGAGCGTCGTCTTGCCATGGTCCACATGAGCAATAATAGCGATGTTCCGAATGTGCTGCATATCCTCGAAAGTCGAGCCGCGTAGTGTGCCTCGAAAAGGGGAAAGGTCAAGGAATGAAAATGACGAATGACGGGAGAATGACGAATGACCAATGACGAAACCCGAAAGAATGCCAAAGCTCGAATGACGAACAAAGCGCTTCGGGCTTGGGCATTCGGACTTCTTTCGTCGCTTCCAACTTCGATGAAACCATTCCTGGGGTATGCGGGTATTAATCATTACGACCATTTGACGAATTGGTGAAAATGTCGCAATCTGCGCCCCCAATGCGTGCCACTACACTCTTACTGGCGCTTGCCGTGTCGTTCGTTTGCTCGGCTGGCGCACAAACTTCTCTGAGCAGCACCAATGTGCGGTCGCTCTCGCTCGAAGACAGTATCCGCATGGCGTTGGAGAAGAATCTTGATTTGCAGATTGCCAGGGTGGAGGTGCGCGGCGCACGCGCGGCGTTACTGCAGGTGTCCGGGGTTTATGATCCGGTGTTCCAGAGCCAAGCCAACTACTCGCAATCCACAGAGGCGGGGCAGTTCGACATCAACACGGGGCTGCGGGAGCCCCCTGGTGATCGCTCAACTCACTTGGTGTCGAGTGGCATTGCCGGGGCTCTTCCATGGGGCTTGCAGTACGACGTTGGCGCAGACTTGAATTACTTTACCCGGGAAGCCCTTGAGGTGGTGGTCGTAGGGACCAACGCCTTCGGCCAGCCCATCACGCGTGTGGTCCGGAGCCGGCCCGGGCAATACACCCTCGACACGGGAGTCGTGCTGACGCAGCCATTGTTACGAGGCTTCTGGACGGATTCTGCGCGAACGGAAATTAAGGTCACGAAAGCCGAGTTGAGAATGTCCGAATTCGGCTTGCGAAATCAGGTTCACACGGTCGTCCGCGATGTGATGCTGGCGTACTACGAGTTGATCTTTGCGCGCGAAGATGTGCTCGCAAAAGAGAAAGCGCTGGAACGGGGGATGCGGCTGGCGGCTGAAAATAAGAGGAAGGTAGAAGTCGGCACCATGGCGCCACTGGACGAGAAGCAGGCAGAATCCGCGGCGGCGACTGCTCGCGCTGATTTGATTCTCGCGCTCCAGGTCCTCGGCACGCGGGAGAACGACCTTGTCAGACTCATCACCGACAATTTCGAGCAATGGCAAGGGGTGCGCATCGTCCCGCCGGAAGGCCTGGTAGCTGTTCCACAGGCGTATAACCTCCCTGGGAGCTGGGTGTCAGCGCTAACATACCGTCCTGACTTTAATCAACTTAAGACAGAGTTGGAGCGACAGGGCTTCGAAGTGCGTCTTGCCCATAACGAGCTGTTTCCGAGCCTGGACATTGTGGGGAGCTACGGACGCGCCGGTGTCGACCGGCGCTTTAGTCCGACGCTCGACCAGGTGCGAAGGGAGGATTTGCCCCGGTTTTCGGTTGGTGCTGTACTGAGCGTGCCGTTGGGCAACCGTAGCGCCCGCGGGCGCTACGCCTTCACCAAGAGCCAGCGTGACAGTCTCGAATTGCAGGTCAAGAAACTCCATCAGGACATCCTTGTGCAGGTGGAGAACGCCATCGGTGATGCGCAAGGAAGCTTTCAGCAGGTATCGGCGACGCGCGAGGCGAGCGCGGCGGCCCAGGCGGCCTATGAGGCTGAGGTCAAGAAGTTGGAAAACGGAAAGAGCACCAGCTTCAACGTCCTCACATTGCAACGTGACTTCACTGACGCTCGCTCCCGGGAAATCCGGGCGCTGGCCGATTACAATCGTGCCCTGGCTGAACTGTACTTCAATGAGGGGACGATTCTCGAAAAACGGCGCATTACGATTGAAAAGTAGGCGTATTTCGCTTGTAACTGATTTTGTCCGTGTTTCGCTCTTGACGGGTTCTGTGGCTGCCGCATCCTTTAGCACCGGACAAACAGAATCGTCCTGGAAAGGAAGGAAGCAATGGCGAAAACGATAGCCGTAAAGAAAAACGGGTCAGTCGACTCGAAGAAGAAGGAATCTTTCACTTACTTTGCGCCCATGGCCGGAGATGTCCTGCTGGTAGGGGATTTTACCAGTTGGGAGCAGCAACCGATCGCGCTTAAAAAGAACAAAGATGGGACGTGGAAAGCGACTGTGCCGCTGGACCCCGGCGTGCACGAATATCGCTTCAAAGTGGACGGGGAGTGGCGCAACGACGACACGTGCACGTGGCGCAAGCCCAACGAGTTCGGGCAGGAAAACTGCGTGCGCGAAGTTAAGTAGCAGCCGTAGTCTCCGCTGGCTCCAGTTCCAGTTTTGCCAACGCCCTTTCGCGCTCAAGCAGCGTCGGGTGCGAGTAGTAGAACGCACTGAAGACTGGGTGCGGCGTGAGATTGCTCAGATTTTTCTCATTCAGTTTGCGCAGAGCTCCGGCCAGTGAACTGACCTCACCCGTGATCTGCGCCGCGTAAGCGTCGGCTTCGTATTCATGTCGCCGCGACCATAAGTTGGCGATTGGCGACAACCAAAAGGTGACCGCGCCCGAGACGAGCGCGAAGAGAAGCAACGCCGCGGCCGGTTGTCCCGGGTCAAATCCGAACGCACGATAAAACCATTCCTGTCGCATCAGTAACGACAAGACGTACAAACCGGCCAGCGACGCGAGCGCCGACCACGCGAGCATTTTGACGATGTGCCGCTTTTTGTAATGACCGATTTCATGCGCGAGAACCGCCTCCAACTCCGGTTCGTTCAACTGAGCAATTAAGGTATCGAACAACACAATTCGGCGAAAGCGCCCGAAGCCAGTGAAGAACGCGTTTGAATGGCGGGAACGTTTGCTGCCGTCCATGACCTGAATGCTCCGGGAGGGGAATGCGGTCTTGCGGCCGAGCGCGAGCAGTCGTTCGCGCAAGCTGCTTTCGGGCAACGGCGTGAATTTGTTGAAGAGCGGCAGGATGACGACGGGCGCGAGCACGAGCATCAGCAACTGAAAAGTGAGCAGAGCGCCCCAGGCCCAGAGCCACCACAACTGGCCGGTCCACTCCACAATTTTCAAAATGAGAATGGTGAGTGGATAACCGAGGGCGAGGGCAAGCAACAAAGCTTTGATGCGGTCGATCCACCAAAGTTTTTGCGTCGTGGCATTGAAGCCGAAGCGTTCCTCAAGGCGGAATTGCGCGTGCCAGGCGAGCGGCAAGTCCAGGACCGAAAAGGCGAGACCGATCGCGAACAGAAAAGCGGCCATAGCCCATGCGGATGGGCCGAGCGCGGTCGTGATGTGGCGCAACGCAAGCGGAAGAACACCGCTGGCGAGCACGATGATGAGAACGGCGGTGTCGTATGTCGTTTCGACCTGGCTGAGCGAATTTTTTGCGAGCGTGTAACGGACTGATTTTTGGTAAGTGGGTTCGTCGATGATGTCTTCGAAGGCGGGCGGCACATGGCTGGCGTGCGCGAGCACGTGGCGGCGGTTGAGCCGGTCGAGCCAGAGTTCAGCGATCCATTTTGTGAGGAGGAGTCCGAGAGCGGTGAGCAGAATCGCGTTCACCATTTGAGCGCCTGCAGACGGCGCGCAACCTCCTCTGCGTTGGCGCGGCTGTTGAAGGCGGAAATGCGGAAATAGCCTTCGCCCTTGCTGCCGAACCCGCTCCCTGGCGTAATGACCACGTTCGCCTCGTTGAGGATGCGATCGAAGGCCTGCCAGCTATCGACGCCGGGGGGCGTTTGCACCCAAATGTACGGGGCGTTGACGCCGCCGTAGACGCTCAAGCTGGCCGCTTTGGCGCCCTTGCGCAAGACCTGCGCGTTGCCCATGTAGTGCTGGATGAGAGCGCGCACCTGCTCCTTGCCTTCGGGCGTGTAGAGCGCCTCCGCGCCGCGCTGGACAGGGTAGCTAACGCCGTTGAATTTGGTGCTCATGCGCCGGTGCCAAAGCGGATGCAGGGGGGTAAATTTGCCTTCGGCAGTCGAAGCCATCAGCGTTTTTGGCACCACGGTGAAGGCGCAGCGAATGCCGGTGAAGCCTCCATTTTTGGAGAAGCTGCGAAATTCAATGGCGCATTCGCGCGCGCCTGGGATTTCGTAGATCGAGTGCGGGATGGTCGGATCGCTGATGTACGCTTCATAGGCGGCGTCGTAAAGAATGATGGCGCGGTGCTTGAGGGCGTAGTTGACCCAGGCTGTGAGTTGCTCGCGAGTGGTGGTGGCGCCGGTCGGGTTGTTTGGGTAGCAGAGGTAAACGAGGTCAACCGGCTCGCTGGACACTTCGGCGACGAACCCATTTTGGGCCGTGCATGGCAAATAAACGGGGCCCGGATAAACGCCGGATTGGTCCGGCGCGCCGGTGTGTCCCGCCATCACGTTGGTGTCGACATAGACCGGATACACCGGGTCCATGACGGCGATGCGATTCTGGTGGCCAAAAATATCGAGGATGTTTCCGCAATCGCATTTCGAACCGTCGGAAACGAAGATTTCGTCGTCGGTGACTTCGAGTTTGCGATCTCGATAATCGTTCTGCGCGATGGCCTTGCGCAGAAACTCGTAGCCTTGCTCGGGACCGTAGCCGCGAAAAGTTTCGCGCTGCGCGCATTCGTCCACAGCCTTGTGCATGGCTTTGATGACGGCCTGCGGCAATGGCTCGGTGACATCGCCGATGCCGCAACGAATGAGTCGTTTGGCGGCCTCGGGATTTGCCTGGCAAAAGGCGTTCACGCGACGAGCGATCTCGGGAAAAAGATAGCCGGATTTGAGCTTGAGATAATTGTCGTTGAGATAGGCCATGGTAACTACTTGGGACGAAAGCCTGGCGGCAGGTTCGATTTCAGATCTTCCTTTTCGGGTTTCAGTTCGACCGGTTGTGTCGTGACGACCAGGTGCTCGGGTTCACCAAGGCGCTCGCGGGCTTTTTTCGCGGCGGGGGTTTGCGGATACTCGTTGATGATACGGCGCAAGAGCGCTTCGGCCTGGTCGGGCTTTTCGAGCTTGCCGGAATATAAATTCGCCAGATGGATGGCCGACCAACCCCAGCGGTCCGGCGGCAGCTTCTTTTTCAGGATTTCCTCGTATTCAAGTGCGGCGGCCAGGTAGTTGCCGAGGTCCTTCTCGTAAATCTCCGCGATTCGTATGGCGGCATACTGTTCCGAAGGATGCTTCTTGAGGTAGTCTCGCATGAGTTGAATTGCGTCCAGGAATTTGCCGTTGGCCCACATCTTCTCCGCCTCCTCGTATTCGGGATTGCGCACGCCCTTGAGGTCGTCATTGAAAATGAATTCCTCAACGCGATTGGCCACAGTGTGGCTGACGTCACGGGCGAACATCAACGCCAGTACGATGAGCGCCCCCAGGGCGAGGGCGCCAGGAAGGGCCCAACCGCCGCCGCCGTGTGCCTTCGTTTGAGGAGTGGCTGCGGGAACATCATCGACGAGATTCGTCGTGGCCGCCTGCGAGCGCCTCTCGCGGTCGCGGTTGTACGAGCGAGCAGCCAGCAGCCCGAAAATGATCAGGCACGCTGCCAACGCGGCGTATATAGCAACTTTTAAGGGCCGACTCATACCGGGAACAACCCTGCACAGTTAACCAGCTTCACTCTCCTTAAAAAAGTCTAAATCAACATCCCGACTACACAGGCTGTCATGTAACAAGCCAGGAGTCCGCCGCCCATGGCGCGAAGACCCAGTTGCGCGAGGTCGGCGCGGCGGTTGGGCGCGAGGGCGCCGATACCGCCGATCTGGATGGCGATGCTGGAGAAGTTGGCGAAGCCACAGAGAGCGTAGGTGGCGAGGACGAAACTGCGCGGATCGAGTTCAGCCGTGTGCTGGCTCAATTTCAGATAACCAAAGAATTCATTTAACACGATCCGCTCACCGAGGAACTCTCCGACAGCCACACAATCTTTCCACGGCACGCCGATGAGCCACGCGAAGGGCGCATTCAGCCAGCCGAAAATGTTTTGTAACGTCACTGGGTTTGCAACACCGGCTTCGCTTTGAGGATAAGCGAGCAGGAAGTTGATAAGCGCCACCACTGCCACGAAGGCGATCAGCATCGCCATGACGTTGATCGAGAGCATCATGCCTTCGCTCGCGCCGCGACAGAGCGCGTCGATGCCGTTGGCGGATTCGCGCTCGATCTTCGCCGAGGCGCCAGCCGCCGTTTCACTTTGCTCGGTCTCGGGAAGCATCACCTTCGCGATCAGGAGAGCTGCGGGCGCGCTCATGAAGGAGGCGGTGATGAGATGGCCCGCCATGTCGGTGCGGCCTGCACGTTGACCGAATGCCACGTATGCGGCTAGCACTCCGCCGGCAATGCTGGCCATGCCGGGGACCATGAGG
>Ga0111538_10002843_pt1 | contig 24297 bp, 24 predicted proteins | sample SoiMethybrSBSTD1_FD_79669 | JGI IMG/M metagenome (GOLD analysis project Ga0111538, IMG submission 79669) | Bulk soil microbial communities from a Populus tree surrounding site in Tennessee, USA - Soil MetaG P. TD hybrid SBSTD1 (version 2)... | ecosystem: Environmental > Terrestrial > Soil >...
AGTCGGTCATGACGAGGGCGACCCCATGGTCGAGCCCAACGTCATTCCGCTCGTGGACATCATGCTGGTGCTGCTGATCATCATGATCATCACGGTGCCGGTCATGACCCACGCGGTGAAGATCGACCTGCCCAAGGAGATCAACCGGCCGACCGAGACGAAACCGGAGAACATCAACCTCTCGATCGACTTCGACGGCTCGGTTTACTGGAACGAGAACAGCGTCGACCGCGCTTCGCTCCTCAACTACGTGCTGGCGGAGGCCGTCAAGGATCCGCAGCCCGAGGTGCACATCCGCGCCGACAAGCGCGCACGCTATGAGGCGGTCGCCGACACGCTCGCGGTCCTCCAGCGTGGAGGTATGCGAAAGGTCGGATTCATCGCTGAACCGCCGCACGGCGAATAGCCGCGGCGGGATCCGAAGAGAAGTCCGAGGGCCCGCCAACCGCGGGCCTTTTTCTTGCCAAGGAATGGCTGAACGAAGGCTGAACCCCGGGACTTATTTTGGGCCCCGGAACCGGGTGCTTTGGTGGCAGTCCATCTATACGAGGGCCGGGCAGACAGCCGGGCGGGTTTTGGGGTATAAACCCGCCCCACGAAAACGAGGCGGCTGCCTGCCGTCGATGAGGAAGTGGCCATGATTGCTCGGAAAACAGGGTTGATGGGTATTGCGGCGGCGGGCCTTGCGCTCGCCATGGCGATCGCGCTCGCACCGGTAGCGTACGCCCAGTACGACGCACCGAAGTCCCGCAAGGAGCGCGCGGAGGAGGCCGAAGCGGCGAAAGATGAAGCCCCGAAGGCGGATTACAGCAAGGAGTTCCGCAAGGCCGCCGCGCCGGTTCAGACGGCGGTGAACGAGAAGAAATGGGCCGAGGTACTCGCGGCGCTGCCGGCCCTCGATGCCATCCCGACCCTGACGCACGACGACAAGAAGGCGATCGCGACCTGGAAACTCCAGGCTTCGCAGGGCGTCGGCGACAACGACGCATTCGCGGCCGCGCTGGAGTCGTTCCTCGCCGAAGGCTATGCGGATGCCGAGAACCTTGGCGCGATGGAGCGGCAACTCGCCGCGCTGTACAGCGCGAAGAAGGACAACGCGAAGACACTCGAGCACTTCCAGAAGTTCGTGGAGGCGACGCCGGACGTAGCGCCCGACGAATTCGAGACACTCGGCCGGCTCCACATGCAGGCCGGGCACTATCCGGAAGCCTGCCAGTTCCTCGGCAAGGCGATTGACGCCACGACGGCGAAGAACGAGAAGCTGAAGGAGATGTGGTTCCAGCTGCGTGACCGCTGCTTCATCGAGATGAAGGACGACGCGGCGCGGCTCTCGAACCTCGAGACGCTCGTCGGGCAATACCCCGACAAGACGTACTACAGCCGGATCGTCGCGATCTACCAGTCGCAGTCGAAGGACGACCGCACGGTGATGCTGAATGCCTACCGCGTCGCGGTGACCGACCCGCAGGGTGGCCTGGAGACCGTCGGTGCCTACCTGAATTACGCCGATACCGCGCTCAATGCCGGCAGCCCTGGCGAGGCGCAGCGCGGCCTCGAGCGAGGGATGAAGGAAGGCATCGTGCCGAACGCCGGCACCAACCAGCAGATCGTGACGCAGGCGAAGGCCGCCGTGGCATCGGACAAGAAGACGCTGCCGAACGAGGCCGCGGCCGCCGCGAAGAACCCGAAGGGCGAAGTGGACGTGAAGGTGGGGCTCGGCTACTACAGCACGGGCGACTATGCGCAGGCTGCCGAAGCCGTCAAGCGCGGGATCGCGAAGGGCGGGGTGGCCCGCCTCGACGACGCGAACTTGCTGCTCGGCGCCTCGCTTCTCGCGCTCGGCAAGAACGATGAAGCCCGCGCGGCCTTCGAGGCCGCGAAGACGGCTGCCGCACCCGGCAGCCTGCTGGGACGCATCGCGGGATTGTGGCTTGCGCGCACCGCGCGTACGGATACGGCCCCGGCGGCCGGTTGAGCAGGAGACCGATGATGTCGAAGACGTCAAAAATCCGCACTGGCGCGCTCGCCGCCTGGCTGGCGCTCTCGGTTGCGGGCTTCGCAATCGCGGCGTTACCGGGCGAGGCCGTCGCCCAGACACAGGGCGGCTGGCGCAAGGAGCTGGCGGACAAAGCGCAGGCCGCACAGACCGCGGGCCAGAAAGGCAACTACAGCGAGGCGATCCGCCTGCTCAAGGAAGCCAAGGCTAAGGGATCGCTGTCGCCGCAGGAGGAGCAGGGCATCAACGAGCTCCTGATCTGGGCGGCAAGCGGCGCCAAGGACAACAAGCTGGTGTTGGAGACGGTCGATGAGCGCCTCGCGACGGGTCGCGTCACGGGCGCCGACCTCACGCGCAAGCTGCGCCTCAAGGCGACGACGCACTATGCGCTGCGCGACTACCGTAGTGCCGCGGCGACCTACGAGAAGCTTGGCGCACAGGGCGCGCTGACCGCGGACGACCTGACACTGCTCGCGACCTGCCAGATGCAGCTCAAGGACTACAGCAAGGCGCCGGGAACGATCGAGAAGGCGATCGCGGCGAACGACAAGGCCGGGCGCAGCGCGAAGAACGGCGCGCTCCTCGAGATGCTGAACTCGGCCTACTTCGAGACCAAGAACGACGCGAAGCGCATGCAGGTGTTGCACCGCCTCATGGTGGTCGCCCCGAAGAGCAGCACTTTCAAGCAGCTCGCGAGCGCCTACGAAGTGGAGTCCGCGAAGGACCCGGTCGTCATGATTAACGTCTACCGCCTCGGCGCGCAAAAGGGCCTGCTGTCGGGCGAGCACTATGCGAAGTACGCTGAGACCGCGCTCGACCTCTCGAGCCCCGGCGAGGCGCTTTCGATGCTCGAGAAGGGCATGGCCTCGGGCGCGATCAAGAAGGACGACCGCAACAACCGCCTGCTCCAGGACGCCAAGTCCCAGGTCGACCGCCTGAAGGTGACCGTGTCCCAGCAGGAGAAGGAAGCGCTCGCCACGAAGACCGGCGAACCGGAGGCAAAGCTCGCGACGGCATTCTTCACGCTGAAGAACTACCCGAAAGCGTCGGAGGCCGCGCAGCGCGCGGTCGCGGAGGGCAACCTCAAGCGCGCCGACGACGTCAATATGGTGCTCGGCATCTCGCTGGCGAACAGCAAGAAATCGGCGGATGCGAAGAAGGCGTTCGCCGCTGCCGCAGCCGCGAACAGCAAGACGCGAAGCGTCGCGGATCTCTGGTCCAGCGTCGTCGGCTGAGCCGGGGCCGGCGCGGGATATCGGGGCCGCGGCGAGAAATCGCCGCGGCCCTTTGCGTATACAATCCGGACGATGGCGCAAAGCCGCAGCACCGAGATCGTGGAGGTCGGGCCGCGTGACGGCCTGCAGAATGAGGCGGCGACCGTTCCGACCGGCGTCAAGGTCGAATTCATCCGCCGCGCGATCGAGGCCGGGATCCGTCGCATCGAGGTCGCGAGCTTCGTGAGCCCGCGCCGCGTCCCGCAGATGGCGGACGCGGAGGCGATCCTGAAGGCGCTACCGCGCCGCGACGACGTAATCTACGTCGGCCTGGTCCTGAATCGCGCCGGCTTCGATCGCGCCGCCGCCGCCGGCTGCCGCGAGATCGGCATGGTCGTCTTCACCACGGATGAGTTCAACCGGCGCAACCAGGGCGTCCCGAGTGCGGACTCGATCCGCACCTGGCGCGAGATCGCTCCCGTCGCGCGTGCCGCCGGCATCCGCGCGCAGGTGACGATCTCGGCCGCTTTCGGCTGCCCCTTCGAGGGCGAAGTCCCCGTCCAGCGAGTCGTCGACATCGCGCGCGAGCTCGCCGAAGGCGCGCCCTTCGAAATCGCGATCGCCGACACGATCGGCGTCGGAGTGCCAGGCCAGGTTACCGAGATCTTCGGCCGTGTTGCGCAAGCCGCGCCCGGCATCGCCCTGCGGGGACACTTCCACAATACCCGCAACACGGGTCTCGCAAACGCCTATGCCGCGGTGATGGCGGGCGCGCGCGTGCTGGATGCGAGCCTCGGCGGCCTCGGCGGCTGCCCGTTCGCACCCGCTGCAACCGGCAACATCGCGACCGAGGACCTCGTCTACATGCTCGGACGCATGGGCATCGACACCGGCATCGACCTCGAACGGGCGATGGACACCGCGCGGTGGGTCGAGCAGCACGTGGGCCATGCCGTACCGGGCATGCTCGTCAAGGCGGGCAACTTTCCCGGCGCACGCGCGGCGGGCTAGATCAAACAATGGAAGAAGGAAGACGACGATGACGATCAAGGCAGGCGACAGGATCCCCGAGGGCAAGCTGAAGATCATGGGCGCGGACGGGCCCGTCAACGTGACGGCCGCGGAGCTCCTCGGCAAGGGCCGCGTCGTGCTGTTTTCGGTCCCGGGCGCGTTCACACCGACCTGCGACGCCAAGCACCTGCCGGGCTTCGTCGAGAAGGCCGCGGCGCTTCGCGGCAAGGGCGTCGACAAGATCGTCTGCATGGCGGTCAATGACGTCTTCGTCATGAATGCCTGGGGCAAATCGGCCGGCGTCGGCGATGCCATCGTGATGGCCGCCGACGGAAACGGCGACTACGCACGCGCCCTCGGCCTCGAGCTCGACGCCCGCGGATTCGGCATGGGCATGCGGGGCCAGCGCTTTGCGCTCGTGGTGGAGAACGGCGTCGTCAGGCAGCTGCACGTCGAGGCCCCGGGAGAGTTCAAAGTCTCGAGCGCCGAGCACGTGCTCAGCTCGCTCGCGTGATCACCGGCTCGATCTCCTGCCTCTACGCGGGCATCCTCGGCTTGGTCCTCCTCGCGCTCTCCGCCCAGGTGGTGCTCGCGCGCCGGCGCTACCGCGTGCGGTTGGGCGCCGGCACGGAGGAGGGGATGCTGCAGGCGATGCGCGTGCAGGCGAACTTCGCGGAGTACGTGCCGTTTGCGGTGCTGCTGCTCGTCCTGGCGGAGATCCAGGGACTGCCGGAGCCGGCGCTGCACGGCGCGGGCATCGTGCTGGTCGTGAGCCGCGTCGTGCACGCCGTGGGGCTTTCGCAAAAGCCCGGCTACAGCTCCGGACGCTTCTACGGCACGGGCGGCACCTGGATCGTGATCGCCGGCCTCTCGCTGTGGCTGCTGTGGGCGACTACAGCAGCTTCTCGATTTCCGGCACCAGGCTGAAGAGGTCGCCGACGAGGCCGATGTCGGCGACCTCGAAGATTGGAGCCTCGGCATCCTTGTTGATCGCGACGATCGTGCGGGCGTCCTTGATCCCCGTCAGGTGCTGGATCGCGCCGCTGATCCCGATCGCGACATAGAGCTCGGGGGCGATGATCTTGCCCGTTTGCCCGACCTGCAGCTCGTTCGGCGCGTAGCCTGCGTCGACGGCGGCGCGCGAAGCGCCTATCGCAGCGCCGAGCTTGTCAGCGAGGCCCTGGATCAGCTTGAAGTTCTCGGCGCTGCCGAGCGCACGACCACCCGAAATCACGCGGGCAGCAGTCTGCAGGTCCGGCCGATCGCTCCTCGCTGCCGAGACCGAAACGAAGCGGGTGTGTGTCGGCAGCGGGACGTCAACCGACTGCTTCTCGACGGGCGCGCTCCCGCCGCCGGGAGCGGCCTGGAACGAGGCGACGCGGACCGTCGCCACGACCTGCTTGCCGGCCGCGACCTCGACGGTCGCGATCGCATTGCCCGCGTACACCGGCCGCCGGAAGCGCGTGGCCGAATCGACCGCCATGACGTCAGAAAGCTGCGGCGCGCCGAGTAGCGCCGCAACGCGGGGCATGAGGTCCTTGCCGAAGGTGGTCGAGGGACCGAGCACGAATGCGTATCCTGCCGCGAGCTTCGCGAGCTGCGGCGCGAGGACGGCGGCGAGCGCCGGCTCGTTCGCCGGGTTCTGCACAAGCACGACGCGCGCGACGCCCGTGAGCGCGGCTGCGGAATCGGCGACTGCCGCGCCGTCCGCCGCGAGCACAGCGACGGTGACGTCGGAGTCCGGGATGGACACCGCGCAGGACACGCACTTCGCGATCGCGGCGTTCAGCTTGCCGTCCGCATGCTCGGCGACGATGAGGATGCGGTTCATCAGGCGAGCCCCCGTTGCTTGAGGGCCGCGACTAGTTCCGCGGCATCCTTGACCATGATGCCTTTCTGCCGCTGGGGCGGCGCCTCGAACTTGAGCGTCTTCAGCTGCGGTGCCGCTTCGATGCCGAGCGAGGCGGGCTCGACGACCTCGAGCGGCTTTTTCTTCGCTTTCATAATGTCAGGCAGCTTGATGTAACGCGGCTCGTTGAGACGCAGGTCCGTCGTGACTACTGCCGGGAGGTCCACCTCGATCGTCTCGAGGCCGGCGTCGACTTCGCGCGTCACGCGCGCCGTCTCGCCCTCGATCTGGAGTTTCGAGGCAAAGGTCGCCTGCGGCCGGTCCCACAACGCCGCGAGCATCTGTCCAGTCTGATTGCAGTCATCGTCGATCGCCTGCTTGCCGAGGATCACGAGGCGCGGGCTTTCGCGTTCGACGAGCTTGAGCAAGGCACGCGCGATCGCCGGCGGCTCAAGCGGTCCATCCGTCTTCGCGAGGATGGCGCGGTCGGCTCCCATCGCGAGCGCGTCGCGAAGCTGCTGCTGCGACTCGGTGGGACCGACGCTGACCGCAACGATCTCGTCAGCTTCGCCGCGCTCGCGCAGGCGCAGGGCTTCCTCGAGCGCGATCGAGTCGAAGGGGTTGGCGCTCATCTTGACACCCTCGGTCACGACGCCCGAGCCGTCCGGGCGCACGCGCACGCGCACGTTGTAGTCGATGACGCGCTTGATGCCGACCAGGATTTTCCGCATGCGGGACTCCATTGTTCGCGCCGCATGGTATCGAATCCGAGCCGGTGATGCTGCGGTAAGTACTGTTAATCAATAGGTTACGAGCATTTCCTAAAGCATGATCACGTAAAGTGGTCAAAACCCATCGATGCGGCTCGCACGGGCAGCGGCGACAGTGCTGCAGCCGGATGGCGCCATGCGCTACAAATGCCGCCGGATGACCACGCTCGCTTTCGTACTGCGGCGCCTGCTCGGCGCAATACCGACGCTCGTGCTCGTCATTGCGCTCTCGTTCATGCTGACGAGGCTCGCACCGGGCGGGCCATTCGACGAGGAGCAGGCGCTGCCGCCCGAAATCCGGGCGAACCTCGAGGCGGCGTACGGCCTCGACGAATCGGCGGTCGTGCAATTCGGACGCTACCTGCGCGGCCTGCTTCACGGTGATTTCGGACCATCGTTCAAGTTCCGCGACTTCACGGTCGGGGAGCTGATCGCCGACGGGCTGCCGGTCAGCCTTGGACTCGGCGCGGGCGCGATGCTGCTCGCGCTCGGGTTCGGCATCCCGGCCGGTGTCCTGGCCGCTCTGTCGCGCCGCGGACTCGCGGACCGGCTCGTCATGGCGTTCGCTATCGCGGGCATATCGATTCCCGTGTTCGTAGTCGCGCCGCTCCTCACGCTCGTCTTCGCGCTCTGGCTGCGCTGGCTGCCGGTCGCAGGCTGGTTTCCCGGCCGACCGTCGGACATCGTGCTGCCAATCGTCGCGCTCGCGCTGCCCGTCATCGCTTTCGTCGCGCGCCTGACACGCGGGAGCTTGCTCGAGGTCCTGCGCGCACCGTGGATTCGCGCGGCACGTGCGCGCGGATTGGCGGAACGCGCCGTGATCCTGCGCCATGCATTGCCGGCAGCGCTGCTGCCCGTCGTCAGCTACGCCGGGCCGGCGGCAGCCGCCGTCCTCGCAGGTTCCCTCGTCGTCGAGACGTACTTCGGGCTGCCCGGCATGGGACGGCACCTCGTGCAGGGCGCACTGAACCGCGATTACACGCTCGTGATGGGAATGGTCATCGTCTATGCCGCGCTGATGATCGCGTTCAACTTGCTGGCAGACCTTGCTTACGCGGCGCTCGACCCGCGCATCCGCAGGGAGCACGTCCAGTGACGCTGGGACTCGGCCGCGAGGCCCTCGATGCGCTGCGCCGCGACCGGACTGCGGTCGTATGCCTCTTGGTCCTGGGATTGCTGGTACTGGCGACCCTCGCCGGGCCGGCACTCCTCGATTACCGCGAAGACGAGATCGACTGGTCGCACATGGCGGCGCCGCCCTTCGAAGCGCCCGGCCACTGGCTTGGCACGGACCGGCTCGGTCGCGACCTGCTGGTGCGGACGCTGCATGGCCTTCGCATCTCGCTCGCCATCGCGCTTGCGGCAACGCTCGTGAGCCTCGTCATCGGCGTCGCCTGGGGCGCGCTCGCCGGCTTCAGGCGCGGACGCACGGACGCGTGGATGATGCGGTTCGTCGACGTGCTTTACTCGCTGCCGCAGGTCTTCTTCGTGATCATCCTGACGGTGGTGTTCGGGCGCGGCCCGTTCACGATCCTGGTCGCGATCGGGGCTTTCGGCTGGCTCACGATGGCGCGCATCGTCCGTGGCCAGGCGCTCGCGCTGCGCGACCGCGAATTCATCGACGCCGCGATCGTCGGCGGTGCCAGCACCGCGCGCATCCTCGCGCGGCACGTCGTGCCGAACCTGCTGGGGCCGGTGATCGTCTACGCGACGCTGACGCTGCCGCAGGTGATCCTCGTGGAGAGCTTCCTGAGCTTCCTCGGCATCGGAATCCAGGAGCCGCTCGCGAGCCTCGGCAACCTGGTCGCGGATGGCGCCGCGGAACTCGAGACTGCGCCCTGGATGCTCGCCGTTCCGGCCGCCTGCCTGATGCTCGTCGTCTTCTGCTTCAATTTCCTGGGCGATAGCCTCCGGGACGCGCTCGACCCGAGGGACCGGTGAGCGCGCTGCTGGAAATCCGAGCGCTGACGGTCGACTTCCTCGCGCCCCGCGTGGTGCGCGCGGTGGACGGCGTCGACCTCGCCCTCGGTCCGCGCGAGCGGCTGGCGATCGTCGGCGAGTCGGGCTCGGGCAAGACCCAGCTCCTGCTCGCCTGCACGGGCCTCCTCGCGGCGAACGGGCGGGCGATGGGGTCGGTGCGCTTCGAGGGCCGCGAGCTGCTCGGCCCCGGGGATGCAGCGGCCCCCGCGCGCGGGAGCGGCATCGGCTTCGTGTTCCAGGATGCCGGAGGCAGCCTGACGCCGCATCGGCGCATCGGCGACCAGCTGGTCGAGGTGGCAATGGCCGCTCGCGGGATGCCGAAACGCCATGCCTGCGATGAGTCGCTCGCGATGCTCGGGCGCGTGCGCTTGCCCGATCCCGGATCGACAATGAACGCTTATCCTCACGAGCTCTCGGGCGGAATGCGTCAGCGGGCCGCGATCGCGCTGGCGCTCGCGGCGCGGCCGCGGCTCCTGTTCGCCGACGAGCCGACGTCCGCACTCGACGTGACCGTCCAGGCCGAGGTGATGGCGCTGCTCGATGCGCTCTGCCGCGACCTCGGCATGGCGCTGCTGCTCGTCACCCACGACCTCGGCGTCGTCGCGGCGCTCGCCGGGCGCATCGCCGTGATGTACGCCGGACGGATCGTGGAAGAGGGGGATACGGATGAACTGCTTGCGAACCCCGCGCATCCGTACACCGCCGGGCTGCTGGCCTCCGTTCCATCTCTATCGGCGCTCGACGACGGCGAGCTCGCGACGATTCCGGGCGCGCCACCGCGCGCCGGCGAAACGATTCAAGGCTGCCGATTCGAGCCACGCTGCCCACGCAGGCGGGAACGCTGTCGCGTCGAAGGGCCGCGTCTCGAGGCAGGCGGTACCTCGCTAGTCGCATGCCATTACCCGCTCGACGCCGGGCGGTCGCCATGAACGCCGTGCTCGAGGTGCGCGACGCCGCGGTCCGTTACGCGCTCGCGAGAGGCCGCACGATCGCGGCGGTGGACGGCGTCACCCTGTCGCTGGCCGAAGGCGAAATTGTCGGTCTCGTCGGCGAATCGGGTTGCGGCAAGTCATCGCTCGGTCGCGCCATCCTCGGCCTCGTTCGGCTGGCGTCCGGACAGGTTTTCTGGAAAGGCCGCCGCATCGACTCGCTCCCGCGCCGGGAATTCCGGGCATTGCGCGGCGAAATGCAGCTCGTCTTTCAGGACCCGCACGCCTGCTTCGATCCCCGCATGACCCTGGCCGAGAGCATCGCAGAGCCGTTGCGGGCGCTGGCGGCCGGCCTGGAGGAATCCGCGCGCACGGTGCGCGTCGAATCGGCGCTGGACGAAGTTGGCCTCGACCGGGAGGTCGGCGCGCGTTATCCGCACCAGGCAAGCGGTGGGCAGCTACAACGAGCGGGCATCGCCCGCGCGCTCATCGTCGCGCCGCAATTCATGGTTTGCGACGAACCGGTGAGCGCGCTCGACGTGTCGGTGCAGGGGCAGATCGTCAACCTGCTGGCGCGCGTGCGCCGCGAACGCGGGCTCGCCTGCCTCTTTATCAGTCACAATCTCGCGGTGGTCGCCCGCCTGGCCGAGCGAATCCTCGTCATGTACCGCGGTCGCATCGTGGAGGCTGCAGCGCGGGAAGCGATCGTGCGTGCACCGCGGCATCCTTACACGCGGCTGCTGCTCGATTCCGTGCCGGATCCGCACCCGCAAGCCGCGCGGAAGCTCCTTGCGGCCGTGCGCGAGTCTCCGGCGCCGCTCGCGGACGCAGGCGCCGACGGATGCCCATTCGCATCGCGCTGTCCGTGGGTCCTGGCTCGCTGCCGGACATCGGCGCCCCTGCTGCGTCCGGTCGCGGACCAGCAGCTCGTGGCATGCCACCGTGCCGAGGAATGGCCCAAAGGCCTGACGCCGGCGGCGACTTGATGCCGAGGCTCACGCGCTGAGCCCGACTGGCAGGTAGCCTCATTCGCGTGAACGGCGACACCCGCACCGACCTGAATGCGCGCTGCCTTGCGCACCTGAACGCGGGCGGGCTCGTGCTGACTGCGGACCTGCGCCAAGCGCGCCTGTTGCGGCGACTGCACGACCGTGCGCAGCTTGCTGCTGGCCGCGAGGCCTGGCCCACGGCGCAGGTGTTGCCCCTCGAGTCCTGGCTCGCGCGCGAGTGGAGCGAGGCCGGAGCGGAGCGCGAGGAGCTGCCGGGCGCGCTCCCGGCGATCGCCCTGCGCTGGCTCTGGCGGCGAATCGTCGCCGACGGTGCGCCCGGTCTCGTCGATTCATCGGAGCTCGGCGCGCGCGCACGCTCGACCTGGCTGGCGCTCCGAGGCCATGGCGGCCGGATCGAAGACCTGGTGCGATGGCCGCTGACGCGCGACCAGCAGGCCTTTGCGCGTTGGGCACGGCAGGCAGAGCGCGAACTCGAACGACGGTCCGCCTGCGACAGCGCGGATCTGGCGCGCCGCATGGTCGAGGAAGCCGCACTACCGCAGCCCGGGCCGCCGCTCCTATGTGTCGGCTTTCGGCGGCCGATGCCGTCTGACGCAGAGCTGTTCCGGGCGCTTGCGAAGCGCGGCTGGAAAGTCGAGTTGGACGAGTCGGGGGAGACTCACGGCTCGGTGTGGCGGCACGCAGCGGCTGACCCGGGAAGCGAGCGCGATGCTGCTATCTCCTGGTTGCGCCAGCGGTTGGTGGAAAATCCGGATGGCGTGCACGGACTTCTGGTTCCGGATCTCGCAGCGCTTCGGGGTGCGCTCGAAAGGGCTCTCGAATCCGCGCTGCAGCCGGCACTCGAGCTGCCGGACGGACCGCGCGATCGCGTGTTCGACCTCGCGGGCGGCCCGTCGCTCGCCGCGCGACCCGTCATCGAAGCAGCCTTCGACGCGATCCGCTTTGCGCTCGGCCTTGGAGACTGGACCGACGCCACGCGGCTCCTGCGCAGTCGCCACCTCGCTGCAAGCCTCGCGGAACAGGAGGCACGGGCGCGGCTCGACGTGCGGCTGCGCAGCGACGGCCGCGTACATCCGGCGGAACCCGCCGTACTTGCGCGCGAGGCGCGCGCCCGGGGCGCGCCGCTCCTGGCCGTGGCGCTCGAATCCTCGGCCGCCTGCATCGCGGGCGCAGGGCGTCGCAGTGCCGGGGGCTGGGCGGAGGACTTCGGCGCATGCCTCGCGGCATGGGGCTGGCCCGGCGAAGTCGCCCTAGAGTCCTCCGACTGGCAGGCGGCCAATCGATTCGGTGAGCTGCTGCGCGACCTCGCTGCATTGGCGTCGATTGCCACGGACCTGACCGCCGAGCAGGCTCTCGCGCAACTCCACGAGCTCGCGGCTGCGCCGTTCCAGCCGGAGAGCGGCGAACCGGCGGTGTTCGTCATGGACGGCTGGTCTGATCCGGGAATCGGCTTTGACAGCCTTTGGGTAGCTGGCTTGACCGCGACAGCCTGGCCGCGCCCGGTCCGCGTGGATCCATTCCTGCCGATCGAGGCGCAGCGCCGGCTCGGCATGCCGCGCGCCACCGCGGAGGCGGCAATCGGCGAAGCGCTCGCGACGGTGGCGGCGTGGAAATCCTCCGCAGGATCGCTGGTGCTGTCCTGGCCGCAGAACGAGGACGACACCGAGGTGGACGGCTCGCTGCTCGTGCCGGCGAGGCTGCCCGCACTGCCTGCGCCGACTTCATTCAAGCCGCGCGCGGTGCTGCAATTTGAAGCTTCGGTTCTCGAGCCTGTCGCCAACGACGAGGCCCCGGCGCTCGAGGACGCACGCGCGGCCGGCGGCGCACGCGTGCTGGAACTGCAGTCGCGCTGCCCGTTCCGGGCCTTCGGCGAGCTTCGCCTGGGTGCACGGCCGCTCGAAGAGCCGCAGGCGGGAATCGATCGGCGGCTGCGCGGCCAGGTGCTACATCGCGCGCTGCAGAGGCTGTGGGCCGGCCTTGGTAGTCAAGCTGTGCTCCTCGCGCTCGCGCCGGCGGACTGCGAGCGCCGCGTTGGCGTCGCGGTCGACGAGGCCCTCGCTGCGATGGCGCCGTCCCACGCGGGTCCCCGCGCCGTCGCATTGGAGCGCGACTGGCAGTCACGTGCCATCGGCGCGCTGCTCACGCTCGAACGAGCCCGACCTCCTTTCGTCGTGGTCGAGACGGAGCGCGAACTGAAGGGTCACATCGGCGGGCTCGAGCTCAGCCTTCGCGTCGATCGGGTCGACGATGCAGGCGGCAATCTGGTCGTGATCGACTACAAGTCGGGTCGGACGCGCGGTGCGCCGTGGCGCGGTGCGCGCATGGACGCCCCGCAGCTCCCGCTGTACGCCGTCCTGCACCCGGGGCGACCGGCTGCGATTGCGCTCGCCGAAGCCGGCGGCGCGGGCGCGCGTTTCCTCGGCGTCGGCGAGGAATCGGTCGCGATCGACGGGATCGAGCCGGCTGCTGATTTCGCGCTGACGGAAGACAAGGACAGGGGCTTCGACTGGCGTGTCATTGCCGAGCGCTGGTGGGCCTGGCTCGATGCGCTCGCGCGTGATCACGCGGCCGGACGCGCCGTTGTCGACCCGAAGCTCGCGGCGGAAACCTGCCGTCATTGCCACCTCGGGGCATTGTGCCGCGTCGATCCGGCAGGCGCGCGCGATGAATCGGCGGAGGAGGCCGGCCATGGCGGCTGAGGGCATTCTTGACGACATCGCGCGCCGCGAAGCGATCGACCCGCGGCGCTCATACATCGTGCAGGCGCCCGCCGGCTCCGGCAAGACGAGCCTCCTGACGCTGCGCTTCCTGCGGCTGCTCGCCACGGTCGATGTCCCAGAGGAGATCGTGGCGATCACGTTCACGCGCAAAGCGGCCTCGGAAATGCGCCACCGCATCGTGCGCTCGCTCGCATCCGCCGCAGGCCCGCTCGAGTCCGGCGCCGAACCGCACCGGCAGGAGTTGCACGCGCTCGCGGCCGCTGCACTGGCGCGAAGCCGCGCGCGTGGCTGGGACCTCGAGCGCAACCCGGGGCGCCTGCACGTGCAGACGATCGACGGCCTCAATCACTGGCTGGCGCAGCGCCTGCCGCTCGCCGCGCGCATCGGACTCACCGCCGCGCTCGTGGACGATGCGCGACCGCTCTATCGTGAGGCCGCGCGCAGGCTTCTGACGTCGCTGGAGGCGGGCGACGCGCGCGCACGCGCGCTCGAGCGACTCGCGCGCGCACTCGACCATGACCCGCGCCGGCTCGCGGCGCTGGTCGCCGAGATGCTGGGGTCGCGCGAGGTCTGGCTGCCGAAGCTGTACGGTTCAAGCGGCGGCCAGACATCGCGGAAAGAATTTGACGGGCTGCTGCGGGCGGCATTGGAGGCGGAGCTCGGCCGGATCCGCGAGGCGATCGCGGATACGGTGAAGCCCGGGCTATTCGCAGTCCTCAGGGATGCGGCGGCCGCGGCCGACGCTGGCAGCGTGCTGGCGCCGCTTGCGGACCTCAGGTCATTGCCGCCCGCGCAGGCCGAAGCGGTCGCCGAGTGGTGCGCATTGGCCAACGTGCTGCTGAAGGCGAGCGGCGACTTCGGGGTGCGCAAGTCGGTCGACAGGAATATCGGCTTCCAGGCGGCATCCGCGGGTCCACCCTGGCCGAAGCTCAAGCAGCGGATGAAGGATGAGCTCAATGCGCTCACCGCGGTGGATGGCTTTGCGGCGACGCTGGGCCGCGTGCGTCGGTTGCCTCCGCCCGCGCTCACCGATGGCCAGTGGGAGCGCATCGAAGCGCTGCTCGCCGTGCTCCCGCCCGCGGTCGCGGAGCTCATTGCATTGTTCGCCGAGCGCGGCAGCCTCGACCATCCCGCCGTCGCGGCCGCAGCCCGCGAGGCACTCCGGGATGACGCAGCCCCGACCGAGCTCGCCCTCGCGCTCGATTACCGGATCCACCACCTGCTCGTCGACGAATACCAGGACACGTCGCCTGCGCAGGAACAACTTCTCGTGCTCCTGCTCGCCGGCTGGCAGCCCGGCGACGGCCGCACGCTCTTCTGCGTCGGTGACCCGATGCAGTCGATCTATGCATTCCGGGAAGCCGACGTGACGCTCTTCCTGCAGGCGGCCGAGGAGGGCATCGGCGGCGTCGGACTCCTTCCGCTCCGCCTCGGGCGCAATTTCCGTTCGAGCCGCGCGATCGTCGACTGGGTCAACACGGCGTTTTCTGCGCTGCTGCCGGCCGCCGACGATTTCGAGCGCGGCGCCGTGCGCTATTCGCCGGCGGAGCCGGTGCGCGAGATGGATGCGGGCGACGGCGTGAAGGTCCATGCGCTTCTCGACGCCGACGAATGCGAGATGGGCGAAGCGGTCGCGTGCATCGCTGCCGATGCGCTGGCCGCGGCGCCCGCGGACCGCAAGCCCGGCATTGCGATCCTCGTGCGCGGCCGGACGTCGCTGCCGCCGCTGCTCGCGGCGCTCCGCCGCGCGGGAATCGACTACCGTGGCATCGAGCTCGAGTCGCTGGCGGACCGCGCCGCCGTCCGCGACCTCGTGGCGCTGGCCAAGGCGATGCTGCACGCGGGCGACCGCACGGCCTGGCTTGCCACGCTGCGGGCGCCGTGGTGTGGCCTCTCGCTTGCCGACCTGCACGCGCTCACGGAAGGCGACGCGGAATCGAGCATCGGCGCCCTGTCCTCGGATGCGGCGCGGCTCGCGCGCCTGTCGTCTGACGGCACTTCGCGGCTTGCACGGCTGCAAGCCGCTGTCCTGCCGGCGATCGCGGGCCGCGGCCGCCGCTCGCTGGGCGGCTGGCTCCGCTGCGCGTGGCTCGCGCTTGGGGGCGCCGCGACGATCGAGGATGCGTCGGATCTTGCAAATGCCGAGCTTCTCTTCGCTGCGCTCGACCGGCTCGAAGCGGAGTCGGGCGCCTGGCCGGAAGCGTCCGACATCGATGCCTCGGTCGAAGGCATCAAGGCGTCGCCGGTCGGCCGCGACGACGCGCCGGTGCAAGTCATGACGATCCACAAGGCCAAGGGGCTCGAGTTCGACGTCGTGATCGTGCCGGACCTGCAGCGCTCTGCGCCGGTCGGCGATCGCCGGCTTCTCTACTGGTCCACCATTGCGACAGGGCCTGGCCTTCGCGGCGTCGTGCTCGGCAGCCGCAGCGAGACCGGTGAGGCGGCAGGCGAGGCCGATGCGCTGGAATCCTGGATGCGCAAGCTCGAGTCCGAGCGCGCGGAACTCGAGCTCGGGCGCGTCGCCTACGTCGCAGTGACGCGCGCGCGCCGGGCACTGCATCTCGTCGGCAGCGCGCACGTCCGGACCACCGCGGACGGCAATGTGCTCGACCGCCCGCGGTCCGGGAGCCTCTTGCGCTTCTTCTGGCCGGTGCTCGCCGCCGACTTCGAGCGGGCGCTCGCGGCGCGATCTGCGAGTGCGCCGGAGGCGCGGCCCGACAAGGGGCGACCACGATTGGCGGCGCCGCCGCTCACGCGCCTGCCGCTCGCCTGGTCGGCGTCTCTGCCCGATCCGCCGCCGCGCGCGCCGATGCTTCGCATCCTGGGCGAAGCGGAAGGGTCGATCCGCCCGGATTTCGACTGGGCGGGAACAGTCGCCAAGGCCGTTGGCGATGTTGTGCATTTCGAGCTTCACCGGCTCACGCGCGCGGGGCTGCCGAATACGGCGCTGGTGGCTCGTCCGTCGGCGTGGCGTCGATTGTTGCGCGAGGCGGGCGTCGACGAGGCGCACATGCCGGATGCCCTCGCGCGGACCCGATCTGCCATCGAGGCCTGTGCCCGAAGCGCGCTGGCTGGACGGCTACTCGATCCTTCGGCGGGCGAGGCATCGAGCGAGCTAGCGCTCACCGCGCGCATCGGCGGCGCCGTGCAAAGCCTCCGGATCGACCGGAGCTTCGTCGACGGCGAAGGCGTGCGCTGGATCGTCGACTGGAAGACGAGCGTGCACGAAGGTGGCGATCGTGAGGCCTTCCTCGACAACGAGCTCGAGCGCTACCGCGGACAGCTCGAGCGCTACGTGCACGCGCTCAGGGCGCGGGAGCCGGACAGGCCGGTGAGGGCGGGACTCTATTTCCCGCTGCTCGACGCCTGGCGTGAACTCTGATTCGGGGCCCGACCCCGATTCAGAGCGTGCCTTCGATCGTGAAGGGGCGACGCCCCTGGCTGTCGGGCGGACCGAGGAATCCGAGGGTGTCGAAAATGGCGGGACCGGCGCCGGGTCCGGGAGCCGCATCACCGCTCAAGAGGAAGCGGCCATTGCGATCGAGCTCGATGGCACCGCGGACGTGCAGCGGGCCGCCGAGATCGCGCAGCCGCCCGTTCAGGGACTCGCCGCCGACGGATCCTTCGCCAACGACCAGCTCGAAGTCGCCGAGCGGTTGGGACCTGTCGCCCGGCGGATGCAGGGCGCGTACGTGCATGGTCCCTGTCGCAGCGACCGGCCGTTGGCCGACGAGCCGGACCTCGCCGAGGTCGAGCTCGAGCGTGCCTGACCAGCCGCGCGGTGTCGCGATTCCCTGGAAGGCCGAGATCGGCAGCGATCCCTGGACATCGCGCGCGAGGATCTCGTCGTCGAACTTGCCGGACAGATCGCCTGAGACCTCGCCGCCCGCGGGGCGAAGGCGCAGGCGACAGGACCATTCGAGCAGCAGCAGCCGCCAGGGACGGCAGGACCATTCGATCGCGCCGAGCGGGCGCCCCTGCACGGAAAGCGAGCGCGCATGTCCCGACCAGATCGTGCCGCCGGCACTTTCGAGCACGACGCCGGGCGGCAACCGCTTTGCGAGCTGGCTCGCCGGCACCATCGCAACGAGGAATACGAGGAATGCGGCGATACCCGCCGTGATGAAGGCGCCGCGCCTCGCCATCGGGTCAGCGGCCGCGGATCACGAAGGTCGCGTCGACGAGGCCCGCCTCGCCGGTCGCGGAAACGCTTGCGGTCTCGGCCTGCGCGCCGCGCTCCTTTTGCAGCCGGGCGAGGAGGAGCGTGATCGCGTCGAACGAGGCGCCCGTGAAGCGGGCGCGCAGCGCGCCGTTCGAGGCCGGCTCAATGCCTGCGAGCTTGTCCGCGAGGCCGCCCTCACGCGCCATGCGGTCCACGGCGATGGTCAGCGACTCGCCGGGCCGTGCGGCCGGCATCGTCTGGATGCGCGGCGTGGCTGCCTCGATGAAGGCGAGATCCTCGCGCCGCCGGGCGACGCGGTCCTCTGCGACCTTCACGGACGTGCCGAGCTCCCAGATAAGTCCGGCGAGCAGCAGGACGGCCGCGGCACATCCGCCCCAGAGCACCATGCGCTGTTCGCGCTCGGCGAGACTTTGGTACCAGGTGCGCAGCTTCATCGCGGCGCTCCCGCGGCGACGTGAACCTTCGCCACGATCCCTTTTTCGCTGTTCGACGTCGAGGAAACGTCCGCGGTCAGTCCGCGCTCGCTGATGCCCTGCGTGAAGCGCGCAATCGCGTCCGTATTCGCCGCCACGAGCTCGAGCTCGAGCGCGCGATCCCGGAACCCGAGGGACTCGAGCTTCGGGCCGGGGGCGCCTGCGAGCGCGCCGCCGACCGCGGCGAGCTGGGCGAGCAAGCCCGCGGGGTCGCCGCTGCCGGCACCGGCGAGCCGCTGTTCCACCTGGGCGCGCGCATCCTCGATGCGCTGGACATCCGGCAAGGCAACGTGGGCGGCGCGCTCGATCGCGGCGTCGAGCCGGCGCTGCTCGGAATGCAGGCGGACGAGGTCGTAGCCGCGCACGCCGACGTGCAGTGCGAGCGCGGCGACCGCGAGGAACGCCGCGATGCGCCAGCGCTGCCATTCCGCGCGCCAGCCAGTGCGGCGAGCGAACTCGCCTTGCAGCAGCGAGAGCGTCCCGGCCTTGACGGCCGTCGTCGCGAGGAGCGGCAGGGCTCCGTCCGGAAGTATCTGCAGATCGAGGCTGCCCGTGACTTCGCGCAGCGCCTCGATCATCTCGCGCGACTCGTGCCAGTCCTGTTGCGAGACGAAGAGCTGGACGTGCTGATCCTCGCCTTCGAGTCCCGCCAGCGTGAATGACTCCGTGAGCGGCTCGGCATCGAGCGTGACCGGCAGGCCGCCGGGCGCGCGCACCAGGAGCTGGCCGGCGTCGATGACCGCGACGGTCTTTCCAGGATTGTCCGGAAGGCAAAGCGTGTCCGGCACCACGGCGACGGGCTCGATGCCGGCCGAGGCGAACGCCTCGAGCCAGCCGCGGAGCTCCTCGCGCCGGAGCGCCGCGACCTGCGTCGCACCGGTCTCGTCGGTCGCGCCGATCGCGAAATGAAACTGCTCAACCTCGCCGGCGAGCGACTCTTCCATTGCGTACGGGACGACCTGCGCGAGCTTCGCGCCCGCCTTCACGGGCAACTCCGGGCGCGCGAGCGTGACGCTGGAGCCCGGCACGATCGCGACGACCTGCCGCTCGGCGGCGACGGGTGCGGCGTCCGCGAAATCACCGGTGGAAATGGGGCCGAGTCGCCCGCCGTCGGCGCCGACAATCACCCAGCTGATCGGGTTCGCGAGCCGGACGACGAGGAACTGGTTCATGGGGATTATTCGGTGCCGGTCGAGCGAATTACCGTCCGGATCGCGGGTCCACTGCGATTCATCAGACTGTACAGCGTGAATTCCGAGGTGCCAATACGGACCGCGGTCACAGCGCGAAACCAGTCACTCTTTTGGTCGACGAGGGTCTTGATTTCGTTCCATCTCGGCTCCCTCTCAAGATCCTGCTTTATCGGGTAGCAGCCCTCCTTGCGGTTCGAGGCGAGGAGCTCCGCGTCGCCAAAATCGGTGCCCCCCTGAAAGAGCGCGGCAAGCACCGGCGCTTTGGCCGTGCACAGGTTGATCGTCGTGCCGACAGGAAGCGCAGCGACGTAGGGCCGGATCCGCTCGAACTCGTCGCGCGTCATGCCGGGCAGCGCCATCATCTCGGTCGTCGTCGTCACCAGGACGTTCGCGGCGCGATACGGCGGGCTCTGCGAAAGGTAGGTCCCGTCCTCGGCCCCATCGACGCCGTGCGGCACGGTGTCGGCGTCGAGCCAGTCGGCCATCATGCCGGCCCAGCGTTCCTGTGCACCGACCTGCATGAGCAGTGCCTTGAAGATGTTGACCTGCGCCTCGTTGATGTTGCGGTCGGCGTTGACGAGGTTGTTGAGATTGAAGCGGCCCTGCATGTCCTCGAGCGCGCCGCGCACCTCGCCGCCGTCGATCGGCAGCGCCGGCAGCGGCTGCGCCCAGTTCTCCGCGAGGTTGTCGGAGTCCTGATCATCGTCCTTCAGCACTTCGGCGGCCCAGGCCTCGGCGCCGAGCGCGACCTGCCAGCCCTGGTCGAGCGCGGCGAGCCCGGTCGTGCGGCGCAGGTCCAGCGCCGCGCGCGTGCCGATGTGCACGGCGAGCACGGTCGCGATTGCGACCAGCACGATCGCCGTGATCAGGGCGACTCCGCGCTGCCTCATCCGGAGACCTCGACAAGGCGGCGGATCTCGCCGTAATCCGTGAGCACGATCGTGACTTCGACTGCCAATGGTCGCGCGAAGAAATCGCGGTCCGTCGAGTTCCCGAATTGCGGCCACTCGGTGATCCACTCGCGGCCTGGCGTCATGTAACGGATGTCGACGCGCTCGACGCCGTCGATGAGCTCGCGCCTGACCGGCTGGGTCGCGAGCGTCGCGTCGAGCACGGTCCAGTGCTCGCGATAAAGCTTGCCGTCCTCGAGCCGGTAGACGACGCGCTGCACCGTCCCGCGTGGCGTGCCGGCGCCGTTCGGCCACCCCGCGTGGGACAGCTCGACCAGCGAGCTCGCATTCGGGTCGCGCAGGAGGGCCGCCCGGTAGCCGTCGCCGATGCTCTCGCGCACGGGGCGGCGCGTGAGCGTGCGGAAATCGGTGGCGACGAGCTGCATGGTGCGCTGAACCGCCCGCAGGCGCTCGAGGTGGCTTTCTGCGTTTGTGACGGCGACACGCGCTTCGCTGACGGCGCGGTAGGCCATGAGACCCATGATGGCGAGGATGACCGTCGCGACGAGGATCTCGAGGAGGGTGAAACCGCGCTGCGGCGCCTGCGTCCTCATTCGACGGGCTCCGGCTCTTCCGTTTCGTCAGCATTGTCCTGGTCGCCGGTCGCGTCCTCGCCACCAGTCCCGCCCGGGCCGTTCTGGTTGTACCAGTCGGGGATCGTTGGCGGGGACGCGGTCGCCGTCGCCCCGACGAATCCGGCGAGGGTCAGGAGCGAGGAATCCTCCGGGTCGCCGTCGCGCCGCACGCTGACGTCGATGCGGCGCATGCCCTGGACCTGCGTCTGCGAGACCTTGGTCACCCAATGCCACTGCCGGCCGGCGAACTCGATTTCGCCCGCCGTCTCCTCGACCGAAGGCAACTGGCCGGACAGGCGGATCTCGGTAATGCGGTTGTCGGCGATCCAGCCTGCGAAGCTCCGGTCGCGCAGCGCCTCGACGTTGTTGACCGAGTCACCGATGGTCTTGAACACGGCGAGCATGCCGATCGCGACGATCGCGAGCGCGACCACGACCTCGATCAGCGTGAACCCGCGCTGCTCAGAGTTTCTCATTGTCGCCACGCTGGATTTCGATGCTGCCGTCGACGTTGCCGACGAGCGTGATGCGCGCGCCACCGCGGCGGACGAGCGACAGGCGATAGGGCGTCATCTCGCCGCTGCCCCAGGCGACGAGCTGAGGCAGCCGGGCGTCCGGGTTCGGCTCGTGGCGCAGGAGGATCGGGCGCCCCTCGAGGACGAGCTCAATGCCGAGATCCGCCGGCAACTCGCGCGGTCCGAGCGTCGGGTCGCCCTCGACCGCGACCCAGCGTTGCTCGAAGGCATCGAAGCGCTGGAACTCGTAGCGGGTCGACTCGAGCAGGATGCCGTAGTCGCGGCCCTCGAGCTGCGCCTGCTCCTGGAGCAGGGCGATGGCGTCCGAGAGCCGCGTGATCTCGCGCTCGATCTCGCGGTCCTCGCCGAGCAGGCCGATGGAGAGGGTCGCGATGGTTGCAAGGATGCCGATGATGAGGAGGACAACGAGGATCTCGATGAGCGTCAGGCCGCGCACGGCGCGGCGCGAACGGGCGACGGGCATCGCCGCGATCCTTCAGTCCGTCACTTCGAGATTCCAGCTGCCGATATCGGCGTCGGCGCCTTCCCCGCCGGTCTCGCCGTCCGCGCCGAGCGTGTAGAGGTCGTAGGCCCCGCCCTTGCTGCCGGGGAAGAGGTACTTATATTCGTTGCCCCAAGGGTCCTTTGGCACGCTGGCCGCGCGCAGGTACCCGCCGGCCCGCCAGTTCTTCACGTCATCCGGCTTCTTGACCAGCGCCTCGAGACCCTGGTCAGTCGTTGGGTAGCGGAAGTTGTCCATCTGGTAGAAGTCGAGTGCCGTCTCAAGCGTGCGGATGTCCTGCCTGGCGGCCGTCATTCGCGCGTCGTCCACGCGGCCCATGATCTGCGGCGCGATCAGCGCCGTCATGATGGCGATGATCACGAGCACCACCATGATCTCGATCAGCGTGAAGCCGGTTTCGCGTCGGGAAATCAACATGCTGTGCCTCGTTGACCTTGACCGGATCATAACAGAGGGGTTCCCCGATCCCGGCCGGCGGGACCGGGCGGTGTGACGCCGCGCTCACCCTATAATCCGGCCTGCCGCAGCGAGGGAGGCTCCGTTGAAGCTTGCGATGATGTTCCCCGGCCAGGGCTCGCAGTCCGTGGGCATGTTGGCCGCGCTCGGTGCCGCAGAACCGGTCGTCCGGGATACGTTCACCGAAGCCTCGTCTGCACTCGGCTATGACCTGTGGGCACTCTGCCAGGAGGGGCCCGAGGAACGGCTGTCGGAGACCGAGCGAACGCAGCCTGCCATGCTGGCGGCTGGCGTGGCCGTCTGGCGAGCCTGGAACCGTCGTGGCGGTCTCCCGCCGTCGATGTTGGCCGGCCACAGCCTCGGGGAGTACAGCGCCCTGGTTGCGGCCGGCGCCGTTGAATTCCGGGCAGCGGTGGCACTTGCGCGTTTTCGCGGAGAAGCCATGCAGCGGGCCGTACCGGCCGGCACCGGCGCCATGGCCGCGATCCTCGGGCTCGACGACGCCGTCATCGAGGCGGCCTGCCAGGAGGCGGCGCAGGGGGAGGTCGTCCAGCCCGTCAACTACAACGCGCCGGGCCAGCTTGTGATCGCGGGATCAGCTCCGGCGGTCGCGCGCGCGATCGATGCCTGCAAGGCAAAGGGTGCCAAGCGCGCCGTGCTGTTGCCGGTTTCGGTGCCCTCGCACAGCGCCCTGATGAAGCCGGCGGCCGAGGCGCTCAAGGAGCGGCTGCGCGCGCTCGACATCCGCGCGCCGGACATCCGCGTTCACTCTTTCGATGCGGGCACGTACACCGACGCGGATTCGATCCGCGACGGCCTGTATCGCCAGTTGTTCAATCCCGTGCGCTGGTCCGCTATCGTGGCCGCGATGATCGGGGAGGGCGCTACGCAGCTTGTGGAATGCGGGCCAGGCAAGGTACTCGCGGGCCTCGCCCGTCGAGTTCCAGGCGGGCGCGATCTCGCGCTGCAAGCCGTCGAATCGCCGGAGACGCTCGAAGCCGCCGTCGCGGCCGCGGCAGGGAGATCGGCAACATGAGCCAGTCATTGGCGGGGGAGGTCGCGCTGGTGACTGGCGCGTCGCGCGGCATCGGCCATGGCATCGCACTCGCGCTCGCCTCGCGCGGTGCCACGGTCATCGGCACCGCGACGGGTAGCTCTGGCGTCGCGGCCATCGAGACCGCGATCAGGGCGGCCGGCGCGGCAGGGCGCGGGATCGCGCTCGACGTGGCGGACGGCACGGCCTGCAACGCGGCGGTCGCCGACATCGAGGCCCGCGAAGGCGCGGTGACCATCCTCGTCAACAATGCCGGCATCACGCGGGATACGCTGCTGCTTCGCATGAAGCCCGAGGACTGGGATGCCGTCATCGCGACCAACCTGGGCTCGGTGTTCCGCCTCAGCAAGGCGGTGCTGCGCGGCATGATGAAGGCGCGCAAGGGCCGCATCATCAACATCTCCTCGGTCGTCGGGCTGATCGGCAACCCCGGCCAGGCCAATTACTGCGCGGCCAAGGCGGGCATCGGCGGTTTCACGCGCTCGCTCGCGAAGGAAGTCGCCTCGCGCGGAATCACCGTCAATGTAGTGGCTCCGGGCTTCATCGCCACCGACATGACGAAGTCTCTGCCGGAGGCTCAACGTGAAGCCCTGGCCGCCCAGATTCCGCTCGGCCGGCTCGGTACGCCGGCGGACATCGCCGAAGCAGTCTGCTTCCTTGCAGGCCCGGGCGCCGCCTGGATCACCGGCGAGACGCTGAACGTCAATGGCGGCATGCACATGGCTTGAAAAAGTCATGCGAAACAGCGTGTAACAAAGGCTTCTGGTAGCCAGTAAGGGGTCCGTGGCATAGAATGGCGACCCCCGCGGGCCCGCGAGCGCCCATGGGCATCACAAGGTGAGGGACATCAAACCGATGAGCACAGTCGAAGAACGGGTCAAGAAGATCGTCGCCGA
>Ga0111538_10002845_pt1 | contig 24291 bp, 21 predicted proteins | sample SoiMethybrSBSTD1_FD_79669 | JGI IMG/M metagenome (GOLD analysis project Ga0111538, IMG submission 79669) | Bulk soil microbial communities from a Populus tree surrounding site in Tennessee, USA - Soil MetaG P. TD hybrid SBSTD1 (version 2)... | ecosystem: Environmental > Terrestrial > Soil >...
CACTGGCACGAGCTCGTCAACACCGCCCATCCGAGTCAGCGCGTGCCGCGCGGCACGACGATCCACGTCGCGCCGCACTCGCTGGTGCTGCTCGAGCACCAAGCGCCGTGACGGTGTAGACTGAGCTGGTGCAAGCGCCAGTGGGTGGGCTCAATCAAGACGAAGAGCATCTGCGTCTGCTCGCGATTTTCCACTACGTGCTGGCGGGGCTCGAAGCACTGACGGGGCTGATCCCGATCATTCACGTGGGCATGGGGATCGCCATGCTGAGCGGTCGTTGGCCGGGGATGGGGCCGGGTTCTGCTGCGACGCCGGTCCCCGATGTCATGGGCTGGATGTTCATCGGCATCGGCGGAGCGATCATCGTGTTTTCGGAAACGCTGGCGCTGGTGACGCTGCTCGCCGGCCGCTCGATCGCCACGCGCAAGCGCCACACCTTCTGTCTGATCGCCGCTGGTATCGGCTGCCTGAACATGCCGATGGGCACCTTGCTCGGCGTGTTCACGTTCATCGTGCTCTTGCGGCCGAGCGTCAAAACGCTGTTCGACGCCTGAGCGAACGGGGCCGCTGGGCCCCGGGTTGTGTGATTTCCCCGTCGTGGGAAGCCGGTGTACCTTCGATTTTCTTGGGCGTTTCAGCTCCGGAGTTTTTCATGGACGACAATACGCGGCGCAAGGTTTGTCAGCTGATCGCAGGCATCGTCATCACCGACGAGGATCTCGACCCGAGAGAGGAAGCATTCGTGGAGCGGATGCTCACCAAATTCGGGCTCGATGCGTCCGAGCGCGACGTGATCTATCCGCTGGTCGACGGGGAGGAAGCCGCGAAGACGATGCGGACTCTTCCGCCCGCGATCCAGCGTGAGGCATTCGAGTTGCTCATTGGTGCCGCAGTGGCCGACGGCAAGGTGGTCGCCGAGGAGCGCGAATACCTGGGTGCCGTGGCGCTGGCGCTCGGAATTGCCGAAGCGGACGTGGAGCGCAGTCTTTCGGAGGCGCTCGCGCGCGTAAAAGTTTGAACCGGATGCGCTAGAGCCGGCGCTACGAGTCTGCTACCAGAGTCGGGATGTCCGAGTCCGAGTCCCGAGGTCTTGCCGAGGCGCTCGCCGGCGACGTACGCGACCACGACCGTCTGCGTGGCACGGACCATTCCGATCCACACAGCTGGCTGGGCGCTCACCCGATTCGGGTCGGCAACCAGCGCGGCGTCGTGGTTCGCGCTTTTCATCCGGATGCAGTGCGCGCGGATTGCATCCTCGAGGGCGCCGATGCTCGTGAGATGAGATCTTACGGCGGCGGTCTGTTCGCGCTGTACCTTCCAGACGAGCTCTTGCCGCTGGTGTATCGGCTGCGCTTTCACTTCGCCGACGGCGCGAGCTGGGAGCGCGACGATCCGTATCGGTTCTTGCCGACGATCGGCGAATTCGACCTGCACCTGTTGGGGGAGGGCAAACACCGCAGGCTCTGGGAAATGCTCGGGGCGCGTCCGCTCACGCTCGACGGCGTGCGCGGCGTCGCGTTCGCGGTCTGGGCGCCCAACGCGAGGCGCGTCAGCGTGGTCGGCGACTTCTGCGGCTGGGACGGCCGGCTGTTTCCGATGCGCTCGCTCGGCAGCTCGGGCGTGTACGAGCTGTTCGTGCCCGGCGTGATGCCCGGCGCCCTCTACAAGTTCGAGATCAAGACGCAAGAGGGCGTGCTGCGATTGAAGAGCGACCCGATGGCGCAGGCGATGGAGGCGCCGCCGCAGACCGCTTCGCGCGTTGCGAGCTCGGACTACCGCTGGAACGACCAGCAGTGGATGAATGCTCGCGCACGAGCCGACATCACGCGAGCGCCGATGGCGATTTACGAGGTCCACCTGGGGTCGTGGGCGCGCGTGCCCGAAGATAGCAATCGTTCGCTGAGCTATCGAGAGATCGCGCCGCGCCTGGTCGAACACGTAAAACGGCTCGGTTTCACCCACGTCGAGTTTCTGCCGCTCGCGGAGCACGCGTTCTACGCCTCCTGGGGTTATCAGGTGACCGGCTACTACGCTCCGACCTCGCGTTACGGGGAGCCGGACGACCTCAGATTTCTCGTCGACTACTGTCACCAGCACGGCATCGGCGTGATCGTGGACTGGGTCCCGGCGCACTTTCCGCGCGATGATTTCGCGTTGCGGCGCTTCGACGGCTCCGCGCTCTACGAGCACGAGGACCCGCGCCAGGGCGAGCACCCCGACTGGGGAACCTTGATCTTCAACTACGGCCGCGCCGAGGTCCGAAATTTCCTGATCGCCAATGCGCTCTACTGGTTGCGCGATTTTCACATCGACGCGCTGCGCGTGGATGCCGTCGCCTCGATGCTCTACCTCGATTACTCGCGCAGTGAGGGGCAGTGGATCCCGAACCCCTACGGTGGCCGCGAGAACATCGACGCGATCCATTTTTTGCGCGAGTGCAACAGCGTGATCGGCGAGGAGGTTCCCGGCGCCTTCACCATCGCCGAGGAATCCACGGCCTGGGGCGGTGTCACGCGCTCGGCGCACGAAGGCGGCCTGGGGTTCGCGCTCAAGTGGAACATGGGCTGGATGCACGACACGCTGACCTACTTCTCCAAGGATCCGATTCACCGCCGCTACCACCAGGACGAATTGACGTTCGCCATGCTCTACGAGCACAGCGAGCGCTTCATCAACGCGCTCTCCCACGACGAAGTGGTTCACGGCAAAGGCGCGCTGATCGAGAAGATGCCCGGCGATCTCTGGCAGAAGCTCGCGAATCTGCGGCTCCTCCTCGCGTATCAGTACACGCGGCCCGGGAAAAAGCTGCTCTTCATGAGCACCGAGCTCGCGCAGCACCGGGAATGGAACCACGACACCAGCATCGACTGGCACCTGGCCGAAGATTCGCGCCGCCAGGCGTTGATGCAGTACATCGCCGATCTCGGGCACCTCTATCAGGACACGCCCGCGCTCTGGCGCGGCGATCCGAATCCCGAGAGCTTCGAGTGGATCGATTGCGCCGATCGCCAGAACTCGGTGGTGAGCTACATCCGGCGCGACGGCGGCGATCAGATCGTGGTGGTGTTGAACTTCACGCCCGTGCCGCGCGAGAGCTATCGCATCGGAGCCCCGCGCGCGGGGCGCTGGTACGAGCGGCTTTCCAGTGACGACCCCGGCTATGGCGGATCGGAGTTCGAGACGCGCGAATACGTCGATGCCGAGCCAGTGCCGCACCACGGCCGCCCGCAGTCGATCGTGCTCGAGTTGCCTCCGCTCGGCGCGCTGATTCTGTCGCAGAAGCGCTGAGCGGCGCCGTCTCGACCAGGATTGGCGCATTCGCGCCAAGAACGCCGAGCTGCGCGGCGATGAGCCGCGAAAAACGCCGGAATTTCCGCTGGTATGCCGCTTGCTCAGGGGGCCGGCCCAGCGTCGTCGGCCGGGGCCGAGCGGCGGCCACAGGGAGCCAAACTCATGAATTCGAACCAGAGCCACGCATCGAGAAAATTCTTTCGAGGGGGAATCGGTCTCTTGCTCTCATCGCTCGTCGGGCTTGCCGCGGCGTGCGCGAGCAGCGATCCGGCGACCGGCGGTCAAACGAGCGAGGAAGCGCCCGAGGGGCAAGAAACGACGCCTTCGACTGCGCCTGGAGCCGCGGTCGCTTTGCCGCAAGGCGGACTCGCGATCGGGTCGGCCCAGCGCTTCACGGGACGGGCGATCGACTTGGTCCGAAGCCGGCAGTTTTCCCAGGTAGCGCGTCAGAGTCCCGATCCGGTGCTCCGGGCCAAGCTGCTTCGCGCCCATCAGAAGGCGTCGGATGCGAAGCACCAAGTAAGCTACGACGGGGCCATCCCGATCGCAGACAACGCGCAGCACGCGCTGGCGATGCGCTGGGAAGCAGACGGCGTGAACCTGTCCGCTCGGTCCGCCGACCCCGATGCTGCTGCCAAGACGGCCACGCTCAGCTTCGCGGGCATCGGCCGCGCGGGGCAGCACGCTCTGCCAGCGGTTTCCAAGGTGAGCGTCCAGGGCGCGAAGGTCCAGTACGAGCGGGACGGCGTCGAGGAGTGGTACCTGAACGGACCGCTCGGTCTCGAGCAGGGTTTCACCATCGCTCAGCCGCCGCCCGGAAGCGGCCGGGTCGAAGTAGCGGTGGCGTTGAAGGGCGAGCTCTCGCCGCGGCTCGCGGAGGACGCGTCTCACGTCGTGCTCGAGGACGCGTCGGGACAGTCCGCGATGCGCATGAGCGAGCTCTTCGTGCAGGACGCGCAGGGCCGCGCACTGCCGGCCACGTTCGCCGTCAAAGGCAGCCAGATCATGCTCGAGTTCGACGACGCCGGCGCTGCGTATCCGGTGCAGGTCGATCCGCTGGTCGCGACCAACGTCGCCGGCCTCGCGGCGAGCGACTCGCAACAGTATGCGCTCTTCGGGTGGTCGATCGATTTCGACGGGTCGCGCGCCGTGGTGGGCGCTCCCAACCACGGCAACGGCCTCGGCGCGGCCTACGTCTTCGTGCAATCGACCAGTGGCGCCTGGCAGCAGGAAGCGAAGCTCGTCGCTTTCGAAGGGGAGATCCTGCCGCTCGAAACGCCGCAGCTGTTCGGTTTCTCAGTGTCGATTTCCGGCAGCACGGTGGCAGTCGGCGCCCCGACGACGGGCAGCAATTCGCTGGGCAGGACGTACATCTTCACCCGCTCGGGATCCACCTGGACGCGCCAGACCACGCTGGTCGGCAGGGACCGGCAACGCGACGGCACCAATCTGCACGGGTTTGCCGTGGACCTGGACGCGAGCGGAACCACTCTCGCCGTCGGCGCGCCCGACGGCGGCGAATCCGGGGTGAACGGCAACTCGGGCGACGTTTACTTCTACACGCGCAGCGGGACGACCTGGAGCGGTCCGCAAATCCTGGCGCAGGCGGGCGTCAACATCGACCTCGGCCAGGCCGTGGCGCTGAAGGGCTCGACGATGATCATCGGAGCACCGGGTAGCTCGACTACGGACCTGGCGGGGGGCGTCTCCGGGGCGGGCCGCGTCCTCGTCTACAACCGCTCCGCGACCACGGGAACCTGGTCGCGAGTGCAGACGATGATCTCGCCGGTTCCGGTACAAAACGGCTACTTCGGGTCGGCCGTCGCATTGGCCGAGGTCACCTCGACGACCACCGGGACAGCGCTGATCGGTGAGCCGGGCGCCGGTAACATGGGGCCCTCGAGCGGCATCGGCAGAGTCTACCGTCGCTCCGGCGGCTCGACGTTTGCCCACGAGGCGCAGCTGGTACCCCCCGGATCGACCTCGAACAGCGTGTACGGCCAGTCGGTGGCGTTCTCGTTTGCGAGCTCCGGCGGCACGACACGCAACATCGCCGTACTGGGTGCGCCGGGCTCGAACATGCCGCCGGCCATCTTTTCGCGATCGAGCAGCGGTAGCTGGAGCCACCAGTCCACCCTGCCGGCCGAATCGCTGGTCTCGGGTTACGGCCAGTCGCTCTACGTCGACTTTGCCCGCTTCATGATCGGCGCGCCGATCACGATCGTGACCGGCATGGTCCTCGTGGACCGGATCGGAGAGCAAAACGGTACGGCGTGCACTGCGCCAAACCAGTGCTCCAGCGGATTCTGCGTCGACGGCGTGTGCTGCAACAGCGCATGTGGCGACGGCGCGGCGGACTGCCAGGCTTGCAGCCGGGCTCAGAACGGAAAGACCAACGGCGAGTGCACCCCGCTCCGCACGAGCGGTGTCGTTTGCCGCGCCGCGGCCGGCACCTGCGACGACGCCGAAACCTGCTCGACCTCGAGCACGACCTGCCCCGCCAATGCGCGCAACACCGGTCGGGTCTGCCGCGCTGCGGCGGGTGTGTGTGACAAGGCCGAGACTTGCAACGGCAGCAGCGACAGCTGCCCGAGCGACGCCAAACTGTCTTCGAGCACGGTTTGCCGTGCCGCGGCCGGTGCGTGCGATCGCGCCGAGACCTGCAACGGCAGTAGCAATAGCTGCCCGAGCGACACCAAGCAGCCGTCGGGCATGGTGTGCGGCCCGACTCCGAGTCCGAACGAGGACAACGTGGCTGCGTGCACCGGCTTCGACATCTGCACGCGGCACTGCGACCTGACGGACATCTGCGACGGCGCGAGCAACAGCTGCCCGAACCGGGTCAAGCCGGCGGGCTACTACTGCCGCTCCACGAACAACTTCTTCGACCCAGTGGAGGCCTGCGACGGCACGTCGCCTGCTTGTCCGCCCAACATGTGAAGACCCGATCAGCGGATAGCTCGAAGACGCCGCCGACGTCCCGTGCAGACGTCGGCGGCGTCGCCTTTTCCGGAGGTCAGCCCGACACCAAGAGCAGCCACGCGACGCCGAGCGCGGTCGTGACGAGCGCCAGCGGAAAGCCGACCCGCAGGTAAGCCCAGAAACCAAGCCCTCCCAGGTCGCGCGCGTTTTCCGCGACGATGATGTTTGCGACCGAGCCGAGCAAAGTCAGATTGCCGGCGAACGTCGAGCTCATCGCCAAAAGCTCCCAGCCCAGCTCGGGGCGCGGCAAAGCGGCGACTTGCTCGCGCACCACGAGAATGAAAGGCACGTTCGAGACGACGTTCGATCCGACCAGGAAAAGCCCGCCGAGCCGCCACCACGCGAGCTCGCCACCGCCGCGCCACAGCGGCCAGCGCTCGAACAGCCACGCAGTCGCGCCGCTCGCGACGAGCCCCTCGACGACCACGAACAGCCCCGCGAAGAACACGAGGATCGACCAATCGATCCGCGGCCAGACCTCGGCGGAGTCGCGGCGGTGCACGATCAAAAGCGCGGTCAGGCCGGCCACCGCGACCCACGCCAGATCGAAGCCGCCCAGATAGAACGCGATCGTGCAGCAGATCACGGCGAGCGTGATCGCGATCGGCCTCGTGACGAGCGGCGGCGCGTCGCTTGCCGGCTCGAGATCGCCCTCGAGCTCGCGCCGGAACATGAAGTGAAGGAGCGCGTGATTGAGCAAGAGGCCGACCACCGCCACCGGCAGCATCAAAGCGAGATGGCGCCGGTAGCTCAGCTCGCCGAGCTGAGCGCACAGCATGTTCTGCGGATTGCCGACCAGCGTGGCGACGCTGCCGGTGTTGGAAGCGGTAGCGAGCGCCATCAAGAACGGAAACGGCGGCAGGCGGTGGCGCCGGATCAGCGTGACCAAGAGCGGCGCGCCGAACACGCACACCGCATCGTTGGTGATCAGCGCGGCCGCCGTGCCCGAGCCGTAGACGACCAGAGCGAGCAGCCGGGTCCGCCGGCGCACGCGGCGCGCGATGAACGATTGAGCGCGCTCGGGAAAGCCGTCGAGCGCCAGAAAGGCGCCCATACCCATCATCCCGAACAGCAGCACCAGGGTGTGGCCGTCGACGGCGGCCAGGGCCTGCTCCGGGGTCAAGACCGAAGTCACGACGCACGCGGTGGCGCCGAGCAGCGCCGCGCCGGGCCGCCCGAGCGGCAGGAGCCCCAAACGGCGCGCCGAGACCAGCAAGTACGTCGCCGCGAAAATCGTGACGGCTAAAAGCATTTCGCCTTGTCGAAGCGCTTCGGCGCGCAATCATACTCGGACGTTGGTTACTTCGTGTCGGTGGCGGCTGGTCCGCACCGCGCTTCTGACCCTGCCGGCGCTCGGCAGCTGCCGGGAGCCGCCGAGCGGCGGGAGGAAAAGCGAGGACGCCGCTCCGCCGGCGAGCGCGCCCGTGGCTTCGGCCGCTCCCCTGGCGCCCGTAGCACCGGCGCCGCCCGCAAAGCTCGTGATCCTCGCGGGCGGGGACGTGAATCTGGCGCGCGGCGCCGGCCAGCACATTCTCGACGACCCCAAGTACGATCCGTTTCGCGAGCTCGGAGCCTGGTTTTCGAGCGCCGATCTTCGGTTCGTCAACCTGGAGTCGCAGCTCAGTGATCGCGGCGGGGAGCTGCAGTCACCGGACAACCCCTTGATTTTCAGCGGTCCGCCGGGCGGGGCCGACGTGCTGGCGCGGGCGCGCGTCGACGTGGTCAGCCTCGCCAACAATCACGCCTGGGACTACGGCAAATCGGCGTTCCTCGAAACGATCGCCAATCTCGAGCGCGCGCGCGTGCGCTACGCCGGCGCGAGCGCGCAGCAGGGCGAGCAATACGAGCCGGTGATGGTCGAGGTCAAAGGCTTCAAGGTGGCCATCTTTGCCGTGACCAACATCTGGAATCAGGGAGCCTTCGCCGACCACGCCGGCAAGAACTACGTGGCCTGGGCGTGGCTGAACCGGCTCGAAGCGCCGCTCAAACGCGCGAGGGAGAACGCGGACGTCGTTTTGTTGAGTTACCACGGTGGGAGCGAGTATGTGGATGTTCCGATGACCTGGACCCGCGACTTCGTCCGGGAAGCGATGGAGCTCGGAATCGACGCGGTGATCGGTCACCATCCTCACGTGCCGCACGGCGTCGCCTGGTTCGGCGCGCGGCCGGTTTTCTACAGCCTGGGCAACCTGGTTTTCGCCATGCACAGCGACTACACGTGGACGGGAATCAGCTTCATGGCGAGGCTGACCTTCGAGCGCGGCCGCGACCTCGAGGTCGAGGCCTGTCCGTACACGATCGACGGGCACGTGCCGCGGCCGTTCGCCGGCGCCAACAAGGCGATGCTCGAGCGCTCGTTCACGCGCAAGCTGAAGAACCTGTCGCTCGGTCTCGGCGGCACCGTAGTCGCCGAGCCGGACGGCTCGGGCTGCATGCGGCTCGCCCCCGTGCGCCGCGAAACCAAGGTGGCGAAAACGCCATGAAGCGCTGGATTGCGATCGCGCTGGTCGTTGCCGGTGGCTCCGGCTGTAAAGAACGGCAAGCGCCGCCGGCTCCGGCCGCGCCGACCGCGAATTCGAGCGCCCCCGTGAACGTCGCCAAGTCCGGCGCCACGCGCTGTTCGCCGGCGTGCTCGAGCCTCGAGCGCTGCGAAGCTGGCCACTGCGTCGCTGCGTGTCCCGAGGGCGAAGTCTTGATCCCCGCGACGGGGCCCGGCGGTTTCGAGATGGGGCGGGGCAAGCCGGGTGACAACGACCGCGCGCACCGCGTGGTGCTCACGCGGCCGTTCTGTATCGACGCGACCGAGGTCACCGTGGCCGCCTATCAGGCGTGCGTCAGCGCGGGCGCTTGCACGATCCCGCAGCTCAATGACGCGAACAGCAACTATCGAACCGAGTTTCACCGCCCGAACCACCCGATCAACATGGTGAACTGGGGTCAGGCCAAGACGTACTGCGAGAGCCGCGGGCAGGCGCTTCCGACCGAGGCCCAGTGGGAGTGGGCTGCGAGCGGCGGCAAGGGCTACAAGTACCCGTGGGGCAACGAACCGGAGCCGACCTGCGACAACGGCTACGCCGACTTCACGCCTGGAGGCTCGCCCAAGACGGATCCCGCGGGCAACGTCGGCTGCCACGGCGGCGGCACGAGCGAAGTCCGAGCGCACCCCAACGGGAACGCGCACTGGCAAAGCGGCGACGTGTTCGATCTCGCCGGAAACTTGTGGGAGTGGACGGCCGATTGCTACCTGCCGTATCCGGCCGAAGCTCAGGTCGACCCGAGCCCGCAGGCTCACCCGAAGCTCGCGGGCGACTGCTACGTGCGCGCGCTGCGCGGCGGCGGCTGGAACCGGAGCAGCACCGCGCTCCAAACCTTCCAGCGCGCGGCTTCCAAGCGCACGTATCGCGTGCCGGGTCTAGGCTTCCGCTGCGTGCGCAACGCCGCGGATCCCGCGACCACCGCGGCGGTCCTGAAATCAAAGTAGCTGTCGCGCCTTGATCTCGAGGTAACGGTTGATCAACGCGCCCGTGAGGTGGTGGGCCGCGACGTCGAGCACCAGTGCACCTGCCCGCTTCAGATCGCGAAGCACGCCGTCGCGCCAGCGTACGACCTCGGCCGCGGCACCGCGCGTGAAGAGCTCGAGATCGTTCGACGCGTGGCGCTCGAGCAGACGTTGGACGTCCGTGTCGCGGAACATCACGATCAGCGGCAAATGGCGGCGTAGCAGCGCTCGGGTGCGACGGACGATGGCGGCGGCCGCGACCTCGTCGACGACCTGCGTGAACAGGATCACCAGCGAGCGCTTGCGCACGCGCAGCGCGACCTGCTCGAAGGCCGCGTCGTAGTCCGGCTCCACCAGCCGCGGATGCAGCCCGTAAGAAGCCACGATCAGCCGCTGGCCCGCCGAAGGTCCGCCGACCGGCGGTACGAAGGCGCGCACCACCTCGTCGAAGCCGACGAGGCCCACGCGATCGCCGCCGCGTGCCGCGACGTGAGCGAGCATCAGTGTCGAATTCAGAGCGTGGTCGAAGTGCGACAGGCCGCCGACCTCGGCCGTCATCAGCCGGCCGGCATCGAGCATGAACACGATGTTCTGATTGCTTTCGAGCTGATACTCGCGGGCGATCAGCTTCTGCCGGCGCGCCGTGGCCTTCCAATCGATCGCCCGGTACTCGTCGTCGCGCGCGTAGTCGCGCAGGCGCGCGAACTCGTTTTCGCCGCCCTTGAAGCGCGTGGCGCGCAGAAACGCATACTCGCGGTTTTGCCGCGCCAACAGATCGAAGGTGCGGATCTTCTTCAAATCCGGATAGACGCGGAGCGGGCTCGTGCCGCGCGTCCGCACCTGTCGCGTCCAGAGGCCGAGCGGCGAGCCGTAGCGGGCGATCTGGTCGCCGAGCTCGTAGGCGCCGCGCCGGCGTGGCACCACGATGTACTCGGCGCTGGCGGTGCCGCGCGCCGGCACGTCGAGCTCGATCGGTAGCCCCTCGGCGCTCGCATGCTCGAAAAGGTCGTGCATCACCTGAACGCGTAACCGGCGCCGCGCGGTCGAGCGCACCGTCACCTTCACGCGGTTTTCGCGACCCAGTGAGAACACAGCGGGCACCTCGCGCCGCAGCGTGACGAGCGGTTTTCGCGCGAGCAAGGCGTCGAGCGCCGCCAAGAGCCCGACGGCGCCGTCGCTCATGAGCATCGGCCAGAGCAACGTGCGATCTAGCAACGTCAGGATCGCCAGCGCGAGCGGCACCAGCATCAGCCAAACGAAGACACGCGCCGGGACCAGGCTCATCGCCGACCTAGTTGGTACACCGAAAAAGCCTGGAAGAGCCTTGGCAAATTCCTCCGTTGTGCAAAAATCGGAGGGTCATGGGGAGACAAAACGGGCTCGTGCATTGGGTGATGGTGCTCGCGACGACGGTATTGAGCGGTTGCAGCTCGACTGAGGAGAGGTCGAACCCACCCCCGCGCCCGAGCTACCAGATCAGCGGTCAACACGCGGAGCAGGCTTGCTACGGGCCGGTCGAAAAGCTCGATCTTTACGCTGTCGAGCTCTACCCGGAGCACCCTTCCGCGGGGCTGACGCAGGTGTGTTTGGTGTCACCGGCCAGCGAGCTCTACCTCGCAACGCTGGGTGACAGCACGGAGCTTGCTACTCCGGGTTGGACGGTGTCGGCGTACGGAAATGGAGTGTTCCCCGGGACGCTGAGCGAGCAGGACGTGGCGCGCTGCTTTGACGCCTTCGCGTTGACGGGCGGTCCGGCGCGTGACCCGAATGGCACGTGTCCGAAAGCGTCCTGACTGTCACCGCTGGTTCGACCACACTCCTGTTCAACGCCGCGATTCGAATGCTCGACGACGCCGGCAGCGTCGCCGACGCGTTGGCATGGCGCGACCAGCGCCTGATCGCGGTCGGTCGGCACGCCGATGTGGTACGCGAAGCGGGACCGGGTGCCGAGAACTACGACGCGCGCGGCGCCACGGTACTTCCGGGATTCATCGACGCGCACCAACATCCGAGCATTGCGGCTCTTTACGGCGGCGGGGTGCTTTTGACGCCGCCTGCGGTCAGTGACATCGCGACGCTGCAACGGACGCTCGCCGACGCCAGCGCTGCACTTCCAGCTGGCGAGTGGCTGGTCGCGACTGACTGGGACGAGGGAATGCTCGCCGAGCGGCGGCCTCCGACGCGCCACGAGCTCGACGACGCGGTGCCCGATCGCCCGCTTTTTGCGCTCCACTACACTTGTCATCGCGCGCTCGCCAACAGCCGTGCGCTCGAGCTCGCCGGGATCGACGCTGCGACCCCCGAGCCGGCGGGCGGCGCGATCTCGCGCGGTAGCCGGGGCTTGCCGGACGGCCTTTTGATCGAGCGCGGCATGAGCCGCGTCGAGTCGCTGGCTCGCGCGAGCCTTTGCGCCCGCGACGTCGAAGGATTCTTTGCGCGCCTCGGGAAGCACTATCGGGATCTGGCCGCCGCCGGCATCACTCGCGTCGTCGACGCAGCCGTCCCCCGCGATCTCGCCGAGCTCTACCGCGAAGCTCAGCGGCGCGGTTTAGTGACGATTCCGACGCTGCTGATGCCCGTCTCCACTGCAGGATACCTCGAGCCGCCGTGGGACGCGCTCGAGGGGCCGGTCACCGGCGCTACCGATGGGCTCTTGACGGTGGGTCCGCTGAAGCTGGTGCTCGACGGTGCTCCGGGCTGCGCGATGTGCCTCGATTGGTGGCAGCTCGCCGGCGCTTCGCTGAGCAGCTTCGCGCTCTCGGTCCAGCGCGGATCGCTGGATCCGCTGCGGCTCGCGTTGAGCCTGAAGCCGCGGTTCGGCCGCAAGCTTCGCACCGGCATCAAGCTGTGTCCGCCCGCCGAAGCTCGAGACCTGGTGCGGAGCGCCGCGGAGCGCGGCTTTGCCGTCGCCACCCACGCCGAGGGGAATGAAGCCATCGCCGACGCGCTCTCGGCGTACGAGGGATCGGCGAGCGCTCTCGATCGCGGGGGTCCGCCGCGGCTCGAGCACATGATCTTCGCCGGCCGCGAGCTGTGCGGGCGGATCGCGGGAACCGGAGCTGCGGCCGTGGTCCAGCCGTACTTCCTTTCGCTGCCCGCGTTTGCCAACGCGCCGAGCATTCCTGGACTGGCGACGAAGCCGTTGCGCTGGCTGCTCGACGCCGGCGTCGTCGTCGCGGGCAGCTCGGACTTTCCAGTGACCGGTTTCGACCCGCTCGACGGCATCCGCGCCGCCGTGCGCAGAAAGCGCGAACCCGATCAGGAGCTCACGATCGAGGAGGCGCTCGCGCTCTACACGCGAAACGCCGCTCGAGCGATTGGCGCCTACGGCGAGTGCGGATCACTCGAAGCGGGCAAGCGCGCGGATCTGGTCGTGATCGACGGCGGGCTCGCATCTTACGCCGACCTGCAAGCGGCGCGGGTGCGCGCGACAATCGTCGGAGGTGCGGTGGCTTACGGTCGGATTCAGCCGCATCACTTCTCGCGGTAGCGCTTGGCTGCCGCGAGATCCTTTTCGAGCTCGTCGGCGTTGCGCCGGGGCCCGTAGCCCGGCGTATCGCGCTGGATGCGCCACCCCTCCTCGAGCGGACCCATGTCGACGGTGTCGAAGCCGAACTCGTCGAGCAAGCCCGTCACGGTCGCCTTGGCGTTGCGGTCGTTCCCCGCGATCGCCAGCGCGCGGCGGTTCCTGGTGCCGTGAGGCTGGCCGTCCTTGGTGAGGTCCGCGGCATAAATGTGATTGAAGGCTTTCACGAGCTTCGACGAGGGCAAATGAGCCTGAAGGAGCTCGGCGGTGGTGGTGCTCTCGTCGTCGAGCTCGCGGATATGTCCGTCGCGCTGCGGGTAGTAGTTGTTGGTGTCGATCACCACCTTGCCGGCGAGGGGCTCGACCGGAACCTGCCGATAGTTCTTGAGCGGTACCGACACGACGGCGAGATCGCCGGCCTCCGCGGCCTCGGCTGCCGTCGCCGCGCGCGCTCGCGGCCCGAGCTCTTTCACGAGCGCGGACAGCGTTTCGGGCCCTCGTGAGTTGCTGAGCACGACGTCGTAACCGTTGGCGACGGCCAGGCGCGCGACCTGGCTGCCAATGTGACCGGAGCCTATGAATCCGATGGTCGTCATGGAAGCTCCATGGGTCCAGCGAAGCGTCCCGTCACCGCTCATTTGTGAAACGGGGCGGCGTTGCCCGGGGCGCGATCAACGCCGCGCCGGCTCGAGCGAGTCGAGAAAGAGCTTGCCGACCTTGAGCCACGCGCAGTGCTCGTCCATCTTCTTGGGCACGATCGTCTGCGCCATCACGATCCCGACGATCGGAAAGATCAAGAACAGCACGAGGCCGCCCAGCAGCGCCTCCGGCGTGTCGGCGGCCAAGCCCGCCGTGCACGCCGTCAGCGAAATCGCGGTGCCGATCCAGCCGATCAGCAGACCGTTTCGGCGCCGCTTGCGATGGTCTGGACAGAGTCCGATTCTGACCGTCGCGTTCTTTCGGATGATCATGGCGACGATCACGTAGACGATCGGCGAGATGAAGAGTGCCACGTACGCCGCGGGGTGATGCCAATAGAGCTTTCGTTGCAGCCGAAAGCCGCCCGCCGGTTGATTGCAGCGCACGCACCGATCCGGGAGGTCGGCATCCGGGCGGTAAACGACTGCAGCGTCACCATCGCGCCAGCAGCCGCCCGCGGGAACGGGCGCCAAGGCCCTCGGATCGTGCTCATGAGCCGGCGGCGCGTACGGATTCGCATCGAAAGAACGCACCGAGTGGAGCGTATCACGCTCGATGCTCCTGAACTACTCGTAGTAGCGCGCTTCGATCACGTTGTTGTCGGGATCGAGGAAGTAGAAGGCTTCGGCCGCGAGCCCTCGCGCGCCGAAGGAATTCACCATCGTTTTCGACACCGACACGCCGTTCTCGGCGAGCCGCTGCCGGAGCGCTTCGACTTCCGCGCGGGTCATCGCCAGGCAGACGTGGTTCACCGAGTGGCCGGCAGTCCCGGCCACCCCGATCATCGCATCGATGATCGGCGCCGCGGCGCGGGCCATCAGATCGATGATCGCGTCCTCCGCCACGCGGACGCTCGGAAAGGGGGCGTTCCCGGCGCGGAACGCTTCGGTTCGCACGCCGGGTAAGCCCACCACCTTTTCGTAGAACTCCACGGAACGCAGCGGATCGTCGACCCAGAGCACGACGTGGTCCATGCGCGCGGGCATGGCCGGCTAGTATCGCCGTTCGCGTTCCTCGGGCCAACGTTCCTCGCTGCGCGGGGCGTAGCCTCGTTCCTTGCCGTTTCCGCGGGCGCGCGACTCGTCGTACCAGTGCCGGGTGACGCTCGCCGCCACGTCGCGGCTGCCGAGACCGAACGCGAGCGCCGCGGCCAGGGCGATCGCGCCCAGCACCAGCGAGAAGCCGATGGTCACGATTTCCGAGCCGATCTGCAGCTCGCGCAGCGCCATGAAAGCGCCCAGAGCGAGAATGCCGCCGCGCACCGCGGACGCCACGATCCGCTGTTGGCCGTGCTCGGGGCCGCTCGTCGCGGTCCCCATCGCCGGTGTTGCGCCGGTACCGGTAGTAGCGGTGGTCGTGCCGCCGTGCAGAATTCGGTCGCGCACCCAGTTTCCGAAGAACAGGGCCGCGCCAAAAATCACCACCGCCCCGAGAACGTGCGGAAGGTAAGCCAGGAGCGCCGCCAGACCTACGGCGACGAATCCGAGATTCCAAGTTCGAGCGACTTGCATCAGGGTCGCCACGATGGCGATGGCGAACACCACCGAAGCCACCATGCTCGAACCCGCCTCGGCGTCGTACGGATCGCCCAGTCCGAGGCGTTGCATCAGCCGATCAAAGCCGACGCGGTGCAAGAGTGGACGTGTCACACGGCGCAACAGCGCCGCGGCTACCCAACCAATGACGAGAATCACCAGGCCGCCGATCAGGTTCGGTAAAAACCCGACCACGCCATCGAATCCTCGAGTCAACCAATGCGGTGCCAGATCCATGGGTTTACCTCTCTGCCCCGAGCAGCACGCAAGCGATGTGCCACGCGTGAGCAAAGGCGGAGGATTGCGCAGCGCCGAGTGACGCGGTCAAGCGGCCGTCTTCGGCACCGGCGCCTCGCGCAGGATCAGCTCGACCACGTCGTCGGACGACGTGCCCTCGAGCTCTGCGTCGGGATGGAGCACGAGCCGATGGCGCAACACGGCGGGAGCCAGCGCCTTGACGTCGTCGGGGACGACGAAATCGCGGCCCTCGCTGGCGGCGCGGGCCCGCGCCGCGATCAAAAGGCCGATTGTCGCGCGCGGCGACGCTCCCAGGTAAATCGCGGCGTTCTGGCGCGTTCTTGCCACGATGTCGACCATGTACTCGAGGATCTCGCCCTCGGCGCGCACCTGGCTCAGATACTCTTGCATCCCGAGCAGCTGCTCGACGCCGACCACGCGCTCGAGCCCGATCCGCTCGAGCTCGGCGGGGTCGAAGCCGTGGAGGTAATACTCGAGCACGGTCTTTTCGGTCTTGCGGCTCGGGTGATGGACCTGGATCTTCATCAGGAAGCGATCGAGCTGCGCTTCCGGCAGCGGATAGGTGCCCTGGGACTCGACGGGATTTTGCGTCGCGATCACGAAGAACGGGTTGGGCAGACTGCGTGTCACGCCGTCGGCCGTGACGCTGCGATCCTGCATCGCCTCCAGCAGCGCGGACTGGGTCTTGGCCGGAGCGCGGTTGATCTCGTCTGCCAGCAAAAGCTGGGTGAACACGGGACCGGGGACGAACAAAAACTGCGCATCCTTGACGTTGAAGACGTTGCCTCCGGTGACGTCGCTCGGCATCAAGTCGGGCGTGAACTGGATGCGCTTGAAGCTCGCGCCAATCACGTGCGAGAGCGCGCGCACGAGCAGGGTTTTCCCGAGGCCAGGCACGCCCTCGATCAAGACGTGGCCACGTGCCAGAATCGCAATCAAGACGTGCTCGACGGTGTCGCGCTGGCCGACGACGGCGCGTGACACCTCGTCGGCAGCGCGCTTGAAGAGCTGGGAGAAGTCGCCGGCGTTCATCGTTTTTTACCCGTTTCCTGAAGCAATAGTTCGAGCTCGCGCATCACCGACAAGTCTTCCGGCGATCCGTCGGCGCGCACGGAGGTGTCGCGAGCGGTGCGGGCTTCGACCAGGATTCGCATCACGTCGCCTTCCCCGCGTCCGGTGCGCTCGGCAACCGCGTGAGCCAGTGCGTGCAACGTGCTGTCGGTACCCGGTTGCAGTCGCTCGCGCAGTCGATCGAGTACCCAGCCGGCATAAGCCGACAGCACCAGCCGCGAAGCGCGGGCCTTGGCGTAGACCACGCCGAGCGCGCGCACGTGCTCTGCGAATGCGCGCCGCGACTCGTGCGGAGGATCGCGCGGAGTGCCGAAATGAGCTCCTCGCCACAGGTATGCCACCAGGAGCAAGAGCAGGATCTGAATCAGCACCGGCGTCAACCGGGTGTTCGACATGGCTTCGAATGGCGTGGCGGCCCCGGCTCCCGTCCAGGGACCGACCAGCTCGACGACGCTCGCGTGGCCGAGCAGCCCCGTCCAGAAGTAAGCGTTGTCTTTGGCCACCAGTGCGGCGTTCGTCATGAGGTCGGCGTCGGGCAGCGCGACGAACGCGCCTTTGCCGATGCGGCCGGCGACGATGTAGGGCTGGTCGTTGCACAGCGCGATCGGCCAGTTGTCCGAGTTCTCGATCAAAAGCCCCGCTCCCGGTGTGGTCAGGAGCGCGGCGTCGCCGAACAGCTCGTGGGTACGGTAGCCGTCGGTGAGCGTCAGCTTGCCATCGCAGGCCGAGCCGATGCGACGAACGCCGAGGCGCTTGGCCTCTTTGGGATGGTAATCCGCCAGCACCAGAAGGCCGCCGCTCTCGGCGAATGCGAAAAGCGAATCCCATTCCTTGGCTTCGAGATTGGGATCGAAGTTGATGATTGCGCCGACTTCGGACTCGATGTGCTCGAGCGAGCGCACGCGGTGGCGCACCTTGAGCCCTTGTTGCTCGAGCGTCTTGGACAGGAGCGAGAGGCCGCCCAAGCCGCTGCCCCAGTCCACACGGCTCTCGCTGTCTTCCTCGATCTCGTCGACGAAGTCGCATCCGGTGAGCCAGGGCAGCGCCGTGGCCGCGCACACGAGCAGCAGGACGGCTCGGCTCACGATCGGAGCGATCGAGCGCAATATGCGCTGGAAGATTTCGTCGCTGGCCGCCGCGGCGCCGAACTGAACGCGCTCGACGTCGCGCACCGTGCTCTGCAGGGTTCCCTGGAGCTCGGGGTGCTCGCGCAGCGCACGCACGTATTCGCCGTTGGTGCTGGCGCTGTGCAGGCTGATCAAGCCGCCTTGATCGAGGTGGCGCAGCAAGGCCGCGTGCAGGTCCTGGAGGCCCCCTGTGTAGTCGCCCCGGGCCGCGCGGCTCCTTGCCCGTGCCAAAAGCCGTTCGGCGTCGGTCTCGACCGGTCCGCGCACCGGTTCGGGTGCTCGTTCGGGGCTGGCCGGCTCGTCGGGAGCGATGCTCGGCGTTGCGCGCTCGGCGGGCGCCAGATTTTTCGCGATCGCGATCACGAGCCCGACCAGACCCGAAAGCAGCAGCACCCAGAAGATCGCCTTCGCGAGCCCGCTCATCGCCGACGGCACCTCGACCTTCGTCCGGTCTCGGTCGCCTTCGACCCTCTTCCGGGCGCTCATGTCGGGCGTTCGCTTGCGGTCGGGGTCCGCCGCACGCGCGCACGCGCGCTCCATCTCCGGACAACGCTCGGCGGAAGCCTTTGCCAGCACGCACAGGTCGCGATCGGAGTGGCGCACCCGAAACTGCGGATCGTTGCAGAAGTGGTACTCGCGATCGCTCACGATCGTGCGCACGCTGCGGTCGACTGCGCCGCGATCGGCCATCACCCGTGTCGGAATCGGCGCCGCTTCTTCCGCGACCTCGGGGGTTTGGTCGGTGGTTTCGTCGTCCGGTTGGGCCGACGCCGGCAGCGCCAGCGCAAGTGCGGCCAAGAGCCAGTACCTTCGGCGTGCCGTATGTCGGGCTGGCGTCACCGGATGCTCTGCTCCGCTTCGGCCTGGATCGCCATGAAGCGCACTTGGATGTCCCACCCGTCGCGACGCGTGCGGGCGTCGATGTACGCCAAAAATCGCGTGGTCGCGCAGAGCGGGATGCTCGCGAAGAGCCCCGCGATCGCGTACAGCGAGCCGCCCTGCTCGCGCAGCGCGCCGAACGGCTGCCCGAGCTGCAAGACGAATTCGACGATACCGTGACCGACGGCTTCGCCGACGACCACGGCGCCGATCATCATTCCGCACAGCACGATCAAAAGCTCGAAGGTGCTCCTGCCGTGGTGGCGCGAGAAGCTCGTGCTGCGGCGCACGGCTTCGATCCAGCTCGCCGCGCCTTCGAGCAGCACCGCTTCGTGGACGAACGCCGCGGAAACCCAGGCCAGCGGCGCCAGGAGCAAGAGCAGCGACCCCAGCGCGATCAGCACTCGCGTCGCGATCAAGGCGCCCAGGTAAGTCGGCAGCCGCCGCAAGAACTGGCGCAACACCGCGCCCGCGCCGATCGCCTCCGAGAACATCAAGCGCCCGACCGCAATCGTGAAAACGCCTTGCATCAGCGTCGCCAGCGCGAGCGCAAGCAGCCACAGCGAAAGCCAGCTCCACTGAAGGAACCAGCGCGCGAACGCGCACAACAACCAGCAGGGCAAAAGCGTCGCCGCGGCGAGTCGGACGAAGAGCCGCGGTGCGACTCCGGCCACGAAACGAAACGCGAGGTCGACGACCTCGAGCAAGCCGCGGCGCCTGACGACGATGCTGGCTTCGCCCAGATTCACGCGTTTCCCCGCCCCCGAAAATCGCGGCCGCCCAGCAAGATGTAGAGCAGCACGAACCCGCTCGCCACCGCCGAAAACACCCACTTCGCGAGCGCCGGAAGCGCGGACGGTGACCAGAAACCCTCGATCAGGGCGGCGATGATCAGCATCAAAGCCGCGCCGACGATCAGCGCGGTAAGCTCACGCGCTTCCGCCCTCAGCGATCCGAGGCGCGTGCGGCCGCGGGTCTCGATCAGCGCCCAGCCCATCTTGAGCCCGCCGGCTCCCGAGATCACGATCGCGGTGAGCTCGAACGGACCGTGCCCACAGACGAACGTGAGGATGTTGCTGCCGCTTCCCGACGCGATCACGTGGCCGAGCACGGTGCCGATCACGAGCCCGTTGTAGATCAGGAAAAACACGCTGCCGATTCCGAACAGAATGCCGGTTGCGAAGCAGCGGAATGCGATCCCGACGTTGTTGTAGACGTAGAACCCGGCCATCATCGAGTCCTGACCTTCGCTGCGGCCGCCCGCGAAGCCCTCGGAATAGCTCTCCGCGGCTTGCTCGAGCGCAGCCTGCGGCAACACGCTGTAGGCGAAATCGCGCGAATGCAGCGACCCGGCGAGACCGAGCGCCAGCGGCAAGCCGAACAGCAGCGTGCTGATCACGAACGCCAGCCAGTTGTTGCGCAGCGCGCGCGGAAAATCGCGAGCCACCAGCTGCCACGCGGCGCGCAGCCGATACGGCTCGGGTCCGTACAGCACGTTGTGAGCGCGGCCCGCGATCGCATCCAGGTGTCCGGTGACGTCGCTTCCGCAGCCCAGCGCGCGGGCGCGCATCAGGTCCGCGCACACCGAACGATACAGGGTGGCCACGCGCGAGATCGAAGCAGCCGGTAATGCGTGGAGATTGCGACCGTCGGCCAGCAGGTTCTCGAGCTCGTGCCAGCGCGGACTGCACCTGGCCACGAATTCGTCTCGGGTTTGCATGGTGCCGACCTACGCGCGCTCCGTGGCGCGATGGTAGAGCAGCGCGAGAAAACGCGCGGCGTCGCGATAGCGAACCCCGAGGCGCCGCGCGTAGATCGGCGCGATCATCTCGGCGAGCTCGTTTTCGCGGGCCGGCGAGAGCTCTCCGGCCCGGCGCAGGAACAGCTCGATCGCCTCGACGTCTCCCGGCGACAGCGGCGGGCGCTCCGGCAAGCGCTGAAGCTCGGTCGGCGTCGGCTGCGGCTTGATCTGCAGCGCTTGCTGCATCAACACCCGCTCCTCGGAGATCACCAGCGTGCCCGCCACCATGTCGCCGAGCCGGCGAAACCAGCGGTCGTTGCCCATCACCAGGAGGCCGATCGCGTAGAAGCTCGGCAAGAAATCAGCGGCGCGCAGCAGGTTGCGCAGCACGCTGTCGCCGAAGCCGAGCGGCAAGCCGCCCCGTTTGACGACGCGCAGCCGGAGCGCGCGTTTGCCGATGCTGCGTCCCGAGGTCAGCGTTTCGAGCAATACGTAGTAGCCCCACTCGACGGCGAAGATCACGAGTAGCATGGCGCCCATGCCCGCGCCGGCCAAACCCTCAGAGCCCGTTATACTGCCTATCGAAGCGACGATCGCGATCCCGAACACGATGGCGCCGCGGAACAGCAGATCGATGACGTAGGCCACGATGCGGCGCGCGGGTCCGGCGAGCTGATAGTGGAAGCGAACGTGCTCCGGAGTTTCGATGACGGCGGTGGTATCGAAGGGCTCGCGTTCCGCGCCGTGCGATCCGTCACGAGCCACCCGCTGGATGCGAGCATGACGCGCCGTGCGCCGTCAATTTGCGAGCCCGCATGGCTAACTGATCACCCGCGCAGCACCTTTGACGATCGATGCGAATTTTACCGCGGATCGACAGCCAGAGTGCCAATTGGAAGGCTCGATGTTTACTCTTAACTGGAGTTTGTAAACGCGACGAACGAGCGTCTTTCTCCCCGAAACGGTTGACGCGGGCCCGCTTCGTGGGAAGACTACGCGGCGCGTCGCAGTAAAGTTGTAAACTGCCTTCGCAGCTCGGAAGGAGAGCTCTCGAATGATGTCCGCCGCACACGCTCCCCGCTCTGACAGCCGTTCGACAGCACCGACTGGTACACCCGTGCGCCGCATCGAGCACGTCGTCGTGCTCGGCGCCAACGGTACGATGGGGTACGGCAGCGGTGCGCTGTTCACGTCGGCAGTGCCGAAGGTGACGTTTCTGGCACGCACGCGTGAAAAGGCCGATCAAGGTCTGGCGGCGGCGATCAAGGCCGTGCGCTCGCCGACCGTCGGTGAGCGCGTCACCACGGGGTCGTACGACGATCTCGAACGCGCGATCGCCAACGCCGATCTGGTGTTCGAAGCCGTGACCGAACAACTCGATCTCAAGCGCGAGTTCTTCGCGCGCATCGATCGCGCGCGGCGATCCGACGCGATCGTGGCCACCGTGACGTCGGGGCTTTCGATCAACCAGCTCGCCGAGGGCTGCAGCGAAAGCTTCAAGAAGCACTTCCTCGGCCTGCACCTGTTCAACCCGCCGAACGTGATCGTCGGCACCGAGTTGATCGCGGGCATGAAGACCGATCCGAAGCTCGTCGACTTCGTCGAGAACTTCTGTGTCAAAAAGCTCGGCCGCGTGATGATTCGAACCGCGGACACGCCGGGGTTTGCCGGCAATCGCGTCGGCTTCAAGGTTCTGAACGAGGCGGCGCAGCTCGCGGAGGAGCACGGTCCGCTGTTGATCGACCGCGTGGTCGGTCCTTACACCGGGCGCGCGATGCCGCCGCTGGCCACCGTCGATCTCGTGGGCTGGGACATTCACCGCGCGATCGTCGACAACATCCATGCGCACGCGAAGGACGAGGTCCACGCCACGCTGAAGCTGCCGGCGTACATGGAGAAGCTCATCTCCGCGGGCACGCTCGGCAACAAGAGCGGGCGCGGCTTCTTCAAGACCGAGGGCAAGAAGCTGTTCGTGCTCCGCCCGAAGCAGGGCGACTACGTCCCGGCGAGCGACGTCAAGCTGCCGAACCTGTCGTTCATCGACGAGATCAGCGAGCTCCACCGGATCGGCCGCTACGAGCAGGCGATGGCGGCCTTTTTGGCCGCCCCGGGCGACGAAGCCGCGCTCGCGCGCAAGGTCGTTGCCGGGTACATCAGCTACGCGTTCCACCGCGTGGGCGAGGTCACCGAGACCATCACCGGCATCGACCTGATCATGGGCTTCGGCTTCAACTGGGCGCCGCCGAGCGTGCTGGTCGATACGTTCGGGATCAAGCAGGCGCTGGCGCTGGTCGAGCAGGCGGGGCTGCCCGTACCGAAGGCGCTGGTCGATGCCTCGCGCGGCCCTATACGTAAACTGTTCACTCATCCCACGGCGAACGTCGGCAAGTACTTCGTCGCTGGCTGATCAAGCTTCTACCGAAAGGGAACGACAATGGGTCAGACCCCTGATGTTTTCGTGCTCGGCGGCTTCCAGACCGACTTTGCCCGCAACTGGACCAAGGAAAGAAAACACTTCGCCGCGATGATGCGCGAGGCCGTGCTGGGCGCGCTCTCGGTGACCGACGTCGACCCGAAGGACATCGAGGTCGCGCATGTCGGCAACTTCGCGGCCGAGCTCTATTGCAAGCAGGGCCACCTCGGCGCGTTCTTCGTCGAGGTCGATCCGGTGTTCAGCGGCCTGCCCACCAGCCGTCACGAGGCCGCGTGTGCCTCCGGCTCGATCGCGATCCTGGCGGCCTCGGCCGAGATCGAAGCAGGTCGCTACGGGCTCGCGTGCGTGGTCGGAATCGAGCAGATGAAGACCGTCAACGCCACCGAGGGCGGCGACTATCTCGGCACTGCTGCCTGGTACGACCTCGAAGCGAAGGGCGTCGAGTTTCCGTTTCCGAAGTTGTTCGGCAAGCTCGGTGACGAGTACGACAAGCGCTACGGCTTGAAGGACGAGCACCTGGCCGAGATCAGCGCGATCAACTACGCGAACGCCAAGCTCAACCCCAACGCGCAAACGCGCACCTGGTACATGAACAAGCAGCATGCGATGTGCCGCACCGACGACAACGCGGCCGTCGGCGGGCGCATCCGCATCAGCGACTGTTCCCAGGTCACCGACGGCGCGGCCGCGGTGTTGCTCGCGTCGCGCGAATACGCGAAGAAGTATGCCGAGCGCCGCAACATCCCGCTCGAGTCGATCCCGCGCATCAAGGGTTGGGGTCACCACACGGCGCGCCTCTGCTTCGCCGACAAGGTCGCCGAAAGCAAAGGCAACAAGTACGTGCTGCCGCACGTCCGTGCCACCGTGACCGATGCACTGCGGCGCGCCGGCATCGCCGATGTTAAGGGCATCGACGCGATCGAGACCCACGACTGCTTCACCACCTCTGAGTACATGGCGATCGATCACTTCGGCTTGACCGCGCCCGGCGAGAGCTGGAAAGCGGTTGAAGAAGGGGTGATCGCGCTCGACGGACAGTGCCCGATCAATCCGAGCGGCGGCCTGATCGGCGCCGGGCACCCGGTCGGCGCCACCGGCGTGCGCCAGCTGTTCGACGCGCACCGCCAGGTCACGGGCGTCGCCGGCGACTACCAGGTCGAAGGCGCGAAGAACGTCGCGACTTTGAACATCGGCGGCAGCGGCACCACGAGCGTCTCGTTCGTCGTGGGTCTCTAATATCCCACCCGCC
>Ga0111538_10002846_pt1 | contig 24274 bp, 19 predicted proteins | sample SoiMethybrSBSTD1_FD_79669 | JGI IMG/M metagenome (GOLD analysis project Ga0111538, IMG submission 79669) | Bulk soil microbial communities from a Populus tree surrounding site in Tennessee, USA - Soil MetaG P. TD hybrid SBSTD1 (version 2)... | ecosystem: Environmental > Terrestrial > Soil >...
CAGTCGACGCGTACCGCACGGACTCCAGAAACAATCCAGCTCCAGGCGCAGTCCACGCCGCGACATCCAGCTTCGGATCGGGATGCCCTTCGACCAGGCGCTGAAAATCCTTCTCGCGAATTTCGCCGGTCCCCACCTTGACCAGACACCCCACGATGCGCCGGACCATGCGCCACAAGAAATGTGACGCTTCGATCCGGAACTGAATGATGTCGTCTTCGGCTTCGATGGTCGCACTCTCGACCACGACGATCGTCGATTCATCAGGCCGCGCCTCATCGGACGCGCGAAAGCAGATGAAATCATGACGTCCGACAAGCAAGGCGGCAGCCTTGCTCATGGCAGCCACATTCAATGGCTCCTTCACCCACCACACCGTCTTTTTCGTGAACGCCTGCTTGCGCGTCGAGATTTGATAGATATAAGAACGCGCGACGGCATCGTGGCGCGCATGAAACGTTCGAGGAGCGCTGGAGAGTTGCAAGACCACGATGTCGGCGGGAAGAAGGTCATTCAAACGCCGGAGCAGCAACGCGGGCTTGTCGCTTACCTGGCGGGCAACCCTGATGTGCGCCACTTGTCCGAGCGCATGCACGCCGGCATCGGTACGACCCGCCCCATGAATCTCCACGTCGCCGTGAAAGACAACGACGGCAGCTTTTCGAAGCTCACCCATAACGGTGCGAGCATTCTTCTGCTCCTGCCAGCCGCTGTATCGCGAACCGTCGTATTCAAGAAGTAATTTGAAGGCAATCAAGGTATGGACATCAGAATAACGTCGCGCTGATCGGCAATTCTACCTTCACGGTATGCGGTCAGGACGTGCATGATCGAGCTCATCATCGGTGTGAGATTACCTCGCCCTCCGACAACGGGAGCATTCCCCGAGCGAATAAAGGTGCTCGACTCATCCAGAGGCAGCATGCCCACGTTCTCATAGAACTCTGCGTCGATGGAAGGCCCACCCTGAGGGGGCCGGAACAAATACTGCTCTACATTGGATAGATAGAACGCGCTGACGGTAGCGCCATGATCCGTGAGGTACTGCGCCACGGCGCGTATGGCCTTTGGCCCTCCGAAATTGCCTACGACCGGAATCAGCAGATTCTTCTGCTGCAATTCCTTCAAATAACGGAAGCTTTCTTCCGAACTGAGGTAACTCCGATTGACTCCGTTGTCGTCGACAAGGGCCATCAACTCTCCATACTCGACGTTATTGCCTCCGCCTCGAGACGGTCTTGGATTTCCGCTGCCATCGATGTTCGCGGAATAGTTCAGGGCGGTTCCGTAAGCCGCGAAAACATCGAAGACGTGATCGATCGTCGCTTCGTCGTCGCTGGAAAGCTTAAAACCGTGCCTCTTTAGAAGGGTGTCTTTGATCGCTTTTCGGTTGGCTTCTGCAAACTCGTCGTCTTTTGGCGCATACCGGTACGCGGCGATCAATTGGTAGGCGCTCGCATCATCGCTCAATCCTTCGGGTCGTTTTCGCGAGAACAGGATAGAGAGAAACTCGGTCCGCGTCGCGGACATTTCGAATGCGGCCTTGTACATCAAATGCTGGATCATGTTTTGCCGGCGGATATCGATGATGAAGGCGATCTTCGGCTTGAGGCTTGCGATGTACTGGAAGTTCTGTTCGGGCCCCACCCCCAGATACACTCCACCGGACTTGACGACAGTCTGAAGTTTCGGGATCAGGGTCTGGTATCCGCGTTCGTTCGACGAAAAATTCTCCGAGGTGAAGAAGCCTCCGTCTTCAGAGAAATCTTCAACCATTTTCCAATACGTTTCATCGCTGATCTGCGTGGGGAGCGTATCGGCAGCCTTGAATTGCGGAACGGCAACCAGCAGGATGCCCAGGGCGGCAACAGAAGCCAGTAACCTCGACAGGAAGCTGCGATCACGCACGAACATGTGTTATCTCCGCGATGCAGGGTTAAATTTCGGTGCCCAGTATATCCAAAAGAACAATTCTTCATGGTTCACTGTTCGAAGTTCACTGTTCATTTAAGAAGGTCAGATAAGGGCATCGAGTGCTTCGTCCCCTTATCTCCAAGTTTTTGTTAGGGATTGGGCTCCGATTTGTGCGATAAATATGGCCGTTTCTGACAGGAGGAAACCCATTCATGAGTACTACCGAGACCCCAAAGGAAGCCGCGCCGTCCTTTCGTATAGACGTTGGTCTTCACGACATGCTGAAGGACAGCCACGCTCTGAAGGACCTCGATGACCCGATTGGCCTTGTTGAAGGCGGTTTGCCCGAACCAGGCTTCCCTCAACATCCGGAAGCGGACGTGCGATGGCCGACGCAACGAAAGTACAACAATTTCAAACGCCTGAGAACGTGGAAGGGCTTGGGTGCTCCCTATTTCAAGTCGAAGATGATGCCCTGGGAACTTCGACCGCTGATTGCCTATCTCTTCAGTGAATGGAAGTGCAACCTCGATTGCCATTACTGCTGGTCGTACGACAACAGCATCAAGGGCATGACGGAACCGGTGGCAAAGAGATCCATCGACTGGCTGCATGAGACCGGAAACCGGTTCCTCGCGCTGATGGGTGGCGAGCCACTGCTGCGTCCCCACTTCATCCACAAGATCACAGACTACGCGGCAAAGAAGGACTTTCTCGTCTATCTTCCAACGAACGGGCGTCTGATGAAGCCTGACGTTGTCGATCGTCTCGGCGACGCAGGGCTCGCGACGGTGAATCTCGCCGTGGACACCGTGCGCGAAAAGCCCGGACTGGCGAAAGCACTCGAACCCATCCGACCGTACTTCGATCACCTGATGAAGGTTCAAAAGAAGTATGCGATCTCCACGTTCTTCAACGTCTGCATCTGCCGCACGAACATGGATGACGTGAAAGAGCTCACGCAGATCGCAAAGGATCTCGATATCGGTATCGACTTCCACATCGTCGAGTCTCCGCTGATCGATTCGCCGCATTTCAAGCACCTGAACAAGAACAGCACATTCCTGACACCGGCGGATTACCCGGCCGTAGACGATCTGATCGACTGGATCGTTGACCAACAGCGTCAGGGCGTGAAAGTCGTCAACCAGCGCGATCGACTGCTGCAGATGAAGACCTTCATGCGCGGTCATACCGAGCCCTGGGGATGCCGTGCCGGTATCAATACCCTGATCATCCGGACGGATGGCACGCTCGCTCCGTGCTTCCCGATGTATTCAGCAACGTACGACTGGGGCGTCGCCGGTGCTCCGAAATTCGATCGCACGCAGCTGTCCACAATGAAGAAGGAGTGCGAATTACACTGCTTCTCCACGCTGAATCACATCGTTGCTTATGTGTACAACAACGGGAACGTGATCAAGTGGATCGTCAAGAATGCGTTAAAGAACGGTCTGACGAAGGCGGAAGGAACCGTCGAGTAGGAAAATCCGGGGAATCGTTCACCGTCCAGTGAACGATTCCCCTCCCGCGATCTCTCCCCGCCCGAGTAAGCTTTTTCTATGGCAGCTCTGTGGAGCACCCTTCTCGCGATCTCCTTTGCCTCGGGCCTGAATATCTACGCGACGATTCTGACCCTCGGACTTCTTGGCCGATTCGAAGTCGTCCAGCTTCCAGGGGAATTGACCGTTTTAAGTTCGACGCTCGTGCTCGCGGCGGCTGCAGTGCTCTATGCAATCGAATTTGTCGCGGACAAGATTCCGTACGTTGATAGCGTCTGGGACATGATTCACGCGATTGTTCGGCCCCTTGGCGGCGCCGTGCTGGCTTACAGCGCCGTGGGCAAGGTCGATACGGAGTGGCAGATGCTGGCGGCACTGCTCGGAGGCGGTATCGCCCTCACATCGCATACCGCCAAGGCTTCAACACGAGCGGCAGCCAACCTGAGCCCTGAACCGTTCAGCAATTGGATTCTGAGCTTTGTAGAAGACGTTACGGCCGTAGGTCTCGTGTCGCTGGCTCTTTTGTATCCGTGGATAGCCCTTGCGATCGTCACGGTTTTGTTCGCGCTTGCCGTTGTGATCATCGTCAAGTTCTCGCGGCTGGTCCGCAGGTTGTGGAGCCGAAAGTCGCGGCCTGTCAGGGAATCCGCTTGATCCCCTGATAAAAGCAACAGAATCCGGCGATCTGAATCAAATGATAAAGATCGTTGTGATTGAAATGTGGCGAAGGCGCCAGACCGATCTTCTGAATGACGAATCCGGTAACGCTCAGCAATAAGCCGCGTTTCAGCCACGGAACATACGGCATCTCTTTTCGTCGCAGAGAAGAAACGATTGCCGCGGAGATAAGGAAAGCCGCGGTTGCGCCGATAAAGGACATGGCGATGTCCCAAAGCCCTTTTTCGAGGCCTGCACCGAGATAATTCCTGAAGCCATGAACGGTTCCACCGGCAAGCGCAGCGATAGCACTGCACGTAAACGCCAGAATCCACAGCGCCATGGCACGATGGGAGCTTCGCAGGCGGAATGTCAGAATGGCAAAGGTGATTCCTGCCGCCGCGAGAAGATAATCTGTCACAAGCGTGGCAGGTTCGGTAATCATCATGTCGCGCCGTGAGGATAGCGCAGTTTGCACGGAAAGCCCGGGGGGATTTTGAGACCCGCGCTTGAACAGAAGATGCGGAATGAATAAGCTGTTGCGGGCGTTTTCCCCACAAAACGCCGGACTAAACGACGAGGAGAAAAAATGCCGTCCACTCATCCTGCCATTGAAACGTGGGTCAAGGAAGTCGCCGCCCTGACCACACCCGATCGGATCGTCTATTGTGACGGTTCTGCGGAGGAAGGGGCGCGGATCACCCAGGAGTGCGTGGCATCAGGGGAACTCCTCGAACTGAACCAGAAAAAGATGCCAGGTTGTTATCTCCACCGCAGCGCCGCGCATGATGTCGCACGGACCGAACATCTCACTTTCATCAGCACGGTACAGCAGGAAGACGCCGGTCCGAATAACAACTGGATGTCCCCGGGGGACGCCCAGGCAAAGTTGACTCCGCTCTTCAAGGGCGCCATGAAGGGCCGCACGATGTACGTGGTTCCGTTCCTGATGGGACCTCCGGGATCGCGTTTTTCAAAAGTGGGCGTGGAAATCACCGACAGCAAATACGTCGTCCTGAACATGCGGATCATGACGCGCGTCGGCAAGGTTGCTCTGGATCACCTCGATGGTGACGACTTTACGAAGTGTCTCCATTCTTTGGGTGATCTCAGCCCGGACCGTCGCTTTATCGTTCACTTCCCCGAGGCGAACACGGTCTGGTCGATCGGGTCGGGTTACGGCGGCAATGCTCTCCTTGGAAAGAAGTGCATGGCGCTGCGGCTGGCAAGCTGGATGGGTCGCAAAGAAGGCTGGCTGGCCGAGCACATGCTGATTTTGGGATTGAAGAATCCGAAGGGGGAAATGCACTACGTCACGGGCGCATTTCCGTCGGCATGTGGCAAAACCAACCTGGCGATGCTGGTTCCCCCGGCATCCATGCCGGGCTGGCAGGCATGGACCGTAGGGGATGACATCGCGTGGATGCGCCCTGGTCCAGATGGACGGTTGTGGGCGGTCAATCCAGAAGCCGGCTTTTTCGGAGTCGTGCCCGGCACAAGTCGCCAAACCAATCCCAACGCGTTCGACATGATTCAGAGAGATACGATCTACACGAATGTTGCGTTGCGGCCTGATGGCACACCGTGGTGGGAAGGCCACGATGATCCGAAACCCGCCGAAGCGTTGGATTGGCAGGGGCGGCCATGGACCCCCGAATCGAAAGAAAAAGCGGCGCATCCCAACAGTCGCTTTACCGTTCCCGCGGCGCAGTGCGCATCGATCTCACCCGAATTTGAAAATCCCAACGGCGTTCCCATCGATGCCATGCTTTTCGGAGCACGCCGACAACGGCGCGTGCCCCTGATTTACGAGGCGCGCGACTGGCAGCACGGAACGTTTCTGGCTTCGACGCTTTCTTCGGAAACGACCGCGGCAGCAACAGGCAAAGTCGGTGTTCTGCGGCGTGATCCGATGGCCATGCTTCCCTTCTGCGGATATAACATGGCGGATTACTTCCAGCACTGGCTCGAGATCGGCAAGAAACTCACGCATCCGCCCAAGATTTTCCGCGTGAACTGGTTCAGAACGGACGAGCATGGAAAGTTCCTCTGGCCCGGCTTCGGCGATAACCTGCGCGTCCTCGATTGGGTATTGGAACGTTGCGCGGGACGCGGCGAAGTAGTGGACACGGCGATTGGCTACCTCCCAACGCGGAGCGCCATCAATCGCCAGGGTATCGACGTCAGCGATAGTGTCATGGACACGCTCCTGAACGTGGACTCCGCGGAGTGGGTGGAAGCCGTCGCCGGTCAGGACGATTTCCTCCGATCCTACGGACGTCGGATGCCAAAAGCCATGTGGGAAGAGCACGAAGCTCTTGCCCGCCGCATCGACGACAAGGCGACAAGCGCCGCCGCTCCGATAGCGGATTAACAAACCGCGATTGCGCGGATTCCACAGATCAAATAGTCTCCGTCTCCGTAGGGCACCGGAACAAACCTATGGAACTCCACGGCAAAAGCATCATCGCCGGCGAAACTATCTCGTCGGGAGTCATCCTGCAGCGCCACTTTACAGCGCGTGGAGAACTTGCGCGATTCGAAGAGGCGAACGAAGAACACATCCACCTGGCATTTCAGGCGGCGGCGAAAGCAGCTCAGGAATTTCATCAACTCGCTCCTGAGCTTCGCGCAGCATTCCTGGAGCGGATTGGCGGAGAACTCGAATCGCTCGGTGACGAATTGCTTAGCACCGCGAACATCGAAACCGCACTGCCGATTGCGGATCGCCTTGCCGGGGAACGCGCCCGGACAATCAACCAGCTGAAGATGTTTGCCGCACTGATCCGGGAAGGCTCATGGGTCGACGCGCGCATTGATCGCGCCGTCCCCGATCGAAAGCCCGTACCGAAGCCCGACATCCGCCGGATGCTGATTCCCCTCGGCCCCGTTGCTGTTTTCGGTGCGAGTAACTTTCCACTCGCTTTCTCGGTCGCAGGTGGAGACACCGCTTCGGCGCTCGCCGCTGGATGCCCTGTCGTGGTCAAGGCGCACCCGGCACACCCCGCGACGTCGGAACTTGCGGCGCGCGCTGTGGCTAAAGCGGCGAAGGATAGCGGCATGCCGACAGGCGTCTTCTCCATGCTGCAAAGTTCGCGCAATGAGATCTCCCTCGCCGTGGTGAAACACAGGCTGGCTCGAGCTGTTGCGTTTACGGGTTCTTTTCGGGCAGGACGGGCGCTGTTCGATGCCGCTGCCAGCAGACGCGATCCCATTCCTGTGTATGCGGAGATGGGAAGCGTCAATCCCGTCTTCATACTGCCCGGCGCGTTGAAAGAACGCACGAATGGGATTGCTCAGGGAATGAAGAACTCGATCACGTTGGGAACCGGGCAGTTCTGCACGAGTCCTGGTTTAACTGTCGGTATCGGCAATGATTTCGCACGATTCTCCGACGAATTGACCACGCTTATTCGAAACGCACCGCCCTCGGGAATGCTTTCCCCTGGAATCCTTGAAGCGTTTGAAGCCGGAGTGGAGCGACTGGGTTCGATCAAGGGTGTCCGCGTCATGGAGTCTTCTTATGCTGCGGATCGAACGAGAACGCAAGCCCGTCCCGTTCTGTTCGTGACAGACGCTGAGACGCTGCAAGGACATCATGAACTCGGCGAGGAGCTTTTCGGGCCTTCGAGTGTCATGGTGCGATGTGATTCGCGCGACGAGTTACTGACCGTTGCGCGGAACCTCAGCGGCCATCTGACGGCAACAATCCATGGCACCGCCGCCGACCTGACCGAATACGGGGAGCTGGTTGCCGTGTTGCAGAGCAAGGTGGGGCGCTTGATCTTCAATGGTTTCCCTACAGGTGTCGAGGTCTGCGCGGCTATGCACCATGGCGGGCCATATCCGGCGACAACGGACTCGAGATCGACGTCGGTGGGAACCGCAGCCATTCTCCGCTTCGCCCGTCCGATTGCGTATCAGAATTTTCCTACGCACACATTGCCTCCGGAACTTCAGGATGCAAACATTCGCGGCATCTGGCGGCTCCTGGACGGACAGTGGACAAAGGACCCCGCATGAGCGCAACCGGACGGCCATACAGAGGCGTCTTCCCGGTCGTACCGACAACGTTCAGCGAAACTGGGGAGTTGGATCTCGAAAGCCAGAAACGATGCGTCGATTTCATGATCGACGCTGGATCGCAGGGCCTCTGCATTCTTGCGAATTTCTCCGAGCAATTCGTTCTTTCGGACAAGGAGCGGGAAGTGCTGACAACAGCGATCCTGAAGCATGTGGACGGGCGCGTCCCGGTCATTGTCACTACGACGCACTTCAGCACCCGTGTTTGTATCGAGCGCAGCCGCCGTGCCGAGGATGCGGGCGCCGCGATGGTGATGGTGATGCCTCCGTATCACGGAGCGACGATTCGCGTCTCTGAAGCACAGATCTTCGAGTTTTTTGCGGAGCTTTCGGGTTCACTTCGCGTTCCGATCATGATCCAGGACGCTCCGGTCAGCGGAACCGTTCTGACGGCTGCTTTCCTCGCCAGGATGGCGAAGGAACTGGAGAATGTCACCTATTTCAAGATCGAATCTGCCGGCGCAACCGCCAAATTGCGGGAGCTTGTCCGCTTGGGTGGCAGTGCTATCGAAGGCCCCTGGGACGGCGAGGAAGGTATCACGTTATTTGCGGACCTCGAGGCGGGTGCGACAGGAGCGATGACGGGTGGGGGCTATCCGGATGGAATCCGCCAGATCATCGATCCGTATTTTCTCGGAAACCGCGACGAGGCATTCGCTGCCTATCAACGCTGGCTCCCACTCATCAACTTTGAAAACCGACAATGTGGGCTGCTCGCCTGCAAGGCGCTGATGAAGGAAGGCGGCATTATCGACTGTGAGAAACCGCGCCGTCCTGTGGCGGAACTACATCCCGCGCTGCGTTCGGGCTTGATTGAAACCGCACGTCGATTGAACCCGAGGGTGCTGCGAAATTAGTGACGTTGACGAATTTCGGACGAAGCTCGGGGAAACTTCGTCCGCTGGGAATTCGTCAACGTCACCGAATTTCTTCTCCGCTAACCCCTCGCGGCGAGGCCGATCCCGTGTTTCTTCAGTCGCCGGTACAGTGTTCTTTCCGACATTCCGAGAGCTTCGGCTGCTTTGGACTTGTCGTTCTGATAAGTCCGCAGCGTTATGGACACGAGTTGGCGCTCGAGATCGTCCAGAGTGCAGCCGGGCCCGTACACTGACGGCGCGGAAGGTGTTGCCGGGGAAATCGTTGGCAGATCGGACAGAGAGATCTCCTTCTCTGCGCCCAGCGTGTATGCCCGTTCCAGAAGATTTTCGAGTTCTCTGACATTTCCCGGGAAATGATAGGCCATCAGGGACGCCATGGCGTCCGGCGCGATGTGGCTGACGCCACGCCTGAACCGTCTGTTCAGCCTTCGAACAAAGTGCATCGCGATGAGCGGTATGTCCTCCTTGATAGACCTCAACGGTGGGGCTTCTAGCCGTGCCACGTTCAGCCGGAAGTACAGGTCCTGTCGAAATCTTCCGGCATCCACAGCGGCTTTCAGGCTCTGATTTGTTGCAGCAATGATACGGACGTCGACGTGTCGAGGGTCCGCACTCCCGACCGGGCGAATTTCCCTCTCTTCAAGAGCGCGAAGCAGCTTGGGTTGCATCGACATTGGCAGTTCAGCGACTTCATCAAGAAAGATCGTTCCGCCTTCTGCAAACCGGAAGAGCCCGCGTGAATCAGAAGTGGAACCTTTCACGTCGCCAAAAAACTCGCGCTCCATCAATTCGGCAGGTATCGATGCGCAATGGACGGGAATGAACGGGCGTTTCTTGCGGCTGGATATTCCGTGTATGGCGTATGCGAGGAGTTCCTTGCCGGTTCCGCTTTCACCTTCTATCAGCGCCGGGGAATCCGTGGCTGCAACGCTGGCTATGAGGTCCCGCAATTGTTGAACCCGATAGGACATTCCGATGAACTCGCCCACTCCGGGGGCTTCGGCAAGCCGGCGGCGGAGCATGAGGACTTCCTCGCGGAGATATCGTCGTTCAGCCAGACGCTGGAGCAATCGATCCAACGAGGTCCATTCGACCGGCGTGGTGATGTAGTCATAGGCGCCAACTTGAAGTGCTTCTGTCGCACTTTTGGCCTGAGCATCGCCGGTCATGATGACGGCGTCCACTTCCGGATCACGCTTCTTCAGCTCATTCAGAATCTGGATTCCAGTCATGTCTGGAAGATGAATGTCCAGAAGCGCCGCGTCGAAAACTTCGTTTTGGATCAGGTCGAGGGCAGTCCTCCCACCATGAACCGTTCGCACCTCGTACCCGCCCTGCTCAAGGCGCCTGTGGAGGAACTGGCAAACTTCATGGTCATCCTCAATGAGTAAAATCCTTAAAGGCTTCAAGTCTACCTCCGGTTAAAATGCTGGTTCACTTTTCCGATCTGTTAACTGGCAGGCTGCAAAAAAACGTTGCTCCTTCGCCGGCGGCGCTCGCAGCCCACGTTTTTCCACCATGCTTGTGAATGATTCGTCTGACGGTCGCAAGACCAACGCCCCTGCCTTCGAAGTCTTCCTCGGAGTGCAGGCGTTCGAACACACCGAAAAGGTTTTCCGCGCTGTGCATGTCAAACCCGACACCGTTATCACGGACGTAAAAGACGACATCGCTTTCGATGGGACTGGCAGCCGAACCGATTTCGATATGCCTCTCGTCGCGGCGAGAAGCAAATTTGAGGGCGTTGGACACAAGGTTTACGATTACGACGCGGAGCATCGAGGCGTCACCGAGAACTGCCGGCAGCTTTCCAATCGTCCAGTGTGTCAAGGGGCCGTTGTCGTCCTGCTTGAGGTGGTCGACGACGTCTTTCGCAAGACTGGAGAGATCGACCGTGGTCTTCCTCATCTCCGCCTGGCAGACAAGCGAAAAATTCAGGAGATCTTCGACGAGCGTATCCAGCCCTTGCACTGCGGATCCGATGCTTTTCAGGTATTGTGCGCCCTCGGTATCGAGAGAAGAACCACTGTGCTTCCCCAGCAGCCCTATCAAGCCGGAAATTTGCCGAAGCGGGACTCGCAGGTCGTGAGAAACCGTGTAGGAGAAGGTTTGCAGCTCCTGGCTTCGCGCCTCGAGTCGATCCACAAGGGCCGCCTGCGCGGCGTTGACTTCCTGCAGTTGCCGATATGTTGCCAGCAGTTCCTCCGAGCGATTGAACGCTTCGGCTTCCATCCTCATCGCGAGAGTTCGTTGTTCGTCGAGAAGCCTTTCACAATCGCGCTCGGACTTCTTCGCACGAACCAGGGCAGTAACGTCTTCAACGCGATGAATGACGGAGGTGATGTTGCCATTGGAGTCGAACACGGGAGTGTTGATCGGAACCCAGTACCGGTCCTCGAATTCCTCGTGCGAATCCTGTGAGCGTGTCTTCCACTTCTGGATCGGCATCGTCTCAGGAACGCCGGTATCGAGAACTGCTTTTACCGAGGTAATCAAACTCCGCGGGTGGGCCATGACCGTTCCATCCGCGCTTTCGGCGAAGGCAGTAATGAGGTCCTTCCCGACGATCTTTTCTCTCGACGTCATGGTTATCGTCAGGTAGGCGTCGCTGGCGGCAACAATGGTCATGTCCGGCGCCAGAACCAGGTAAAGGCCGGGCGCCGACTCAAAGAGCTGGCGATAGTCCGGCGCAACAATTGAACGTGCTCGTTGTGTTGCCATTGCCTAACGTCCCATTCGCTTCTTCAGTTGATTTCGAAGGTTCTGGAGGATTGCCTCGATCGCGGGTGCTGTGAGATCGAAGCCGGGGTATTGCGAGATTTCGCGGACCGTAAGCCCTTCGACATGGTGCAACTTAAAGATCAGCACGTTCCTCGTCGCATTTCTGCGATCGGGCTCGGACTCAATCAGGCGATTCACGTCAATCCATGAAAGCATTGAGCTGACATCGACATCATCGACGCGGCTTTCCTCTTCGTGGCGGCGAGCTTGATCGATCGAGATAATCTCGGCGGGCATCCTTTTCCCGGCCTGTCGCGAACGGAAATAGTCAGAGGAAACACCCATGCTTATCCTCCCTAAAAAGGCCAGAACGGAAAAGTCCGTCTCTCCGCGAAAGCTGCTCATCAGCCGCGCCTTGTCTTGCAGCAACCGAAGATAAACTTCCTGAACAAGGTCGCACGCGACGTCCGTATCCGCCCTGCCCTGAATTACGCGAAGGGCGCGCAACACGTAATTCGTGATATGTCGATGGAACCGCTCCTCAAATGTTTGCCAAAGTTCAACGTCCGTGACTCTGCGGCCGCATTCCCGCATGAGGTCCGCAGACGAAAGATCGGGACTGTCCCCACCCTGGTGAAACGCGTTGCCTTCAGTCATTACGTCTAACGGTCCTTTGGCGAAATGCGATTACGCAATTCCTGTGCCCAGTCGGAGTCTGGATCCAACTCCAGATACCGAATGATTTTCTGATTCGCATCCGCGGTCAGGCCCTCGACTTCGTTAAGGAGCACGAGATTGAACACTCCAGGTTTAAACGTGTTGTCCAGTTCGATAGCGGCCTCTAGATTTTCCCTGGCCAGCTTGAGATCTCCGTTTCGGTTTCTGTTGAAATAGGCGACGCCGAGATCGTTAAGGACCTCAGGAGCCTTCTTTTCAGAAGCTGCAGTCTTGAGTTGCTCGACGGCTTCGTCATACTTCCCGGCAAGCAGCTCAAAGCGTCCCCGTTGATAAGAGTCCGCAGACCTGCGTGCCACCTCCTTGCGGAGGGACTCAAAGTCCCGTTCGTCAACGGGGGCGCGTTTCGCGGTGAACGCCACATGCGGTTGGTCGCTAAGTCTGGCTTCAAACGGTCTGAATTTCGTCAGGGCCGTGTAGACGAGCTCATCGAGGCTTGCGCGGAAACCTCTTCCACCCATGAAAGCGACCAACGCGAGAACGGAAGCGATCGCACCGTACGTCAGCAGCCTCTTCCATCTGGAAGAAGGTCGGGGGAGAGGCATGGGACGGAGATCCCGATGGTCCCATTTGGCCAGGACCTCTTCGATGGCGTTGTTCTCCTGAGGAGTAATTTCGGGCTGCAGGACCCGCATGAATGCGGCGAGGTTCTCTCTGCAGTGGTCGCAGGCAATCAGATGAACCTCACAGGCCGCCTTGACGACCGGCGTCAACGCCCCTTCGAGGTACTCGGCCATAAGTTGGTCCGTCAGACAGTCGCCGGGTCCGGTTTCGCTTCGGCTGTTCACGGGTAAAAAAGCCTCCTATATATGTAAGTCGTAAAAAAGGACTCAAAACCCTTAAAATATTTTTGGATTTTTGAAGATTTTTTAGGCACCCTAGGGTTCCCCCCGGAAGGACTCCAGGGAAATTGCCCGTCGGACGGGCAAATTCCGAGAACAGGCGTTTAAAAGGACGGCATTCCCGGAACACGTGTTTCGCCTGGAGATCCGCAGCTTACTTTTAGGGCCGTACGCTGTCTACAACATCCCTAATTAGTCACCCAACTACCGGCAGCTCGCGAAGCACGCATCCGAAAGTAATAAGGAGATTGATATGAATCGACGTCACTTCCTAACGACCCTGAGCGGCGCTGCAGCCGCTGCGGGGACCCTGGCCCACGTCAACACGGCTCTCTCCGCACAAACAAGCTCGTTTTATGTAAAAGGCCTGGTTATGGCTTCCTTCGAGGACCCGAAGATCCTGCGCATCGGCCTACCGAAAGCGCCGGGCCACAAGGGGACGCTGCAGATGATTCCGCAAAGCGGCAGCCAGCAAGGGATCCCCCTCAAAGGGATTTACTCGGTGGAAACGTTTCAATCCCTATCGGTCAAACCCGAATACAAAATTCCCGAGCTCATTCGCCTCCAGGAAATCTACGGCAACGACGTTCACTCGAGAGTGCAGGATTGCCCAACGGTAATCCATATTCCTTACGCCGCCATCCGATCGATTACGGCCGCTGAAGTTAGTCCTGCAAGATACACATTCGTCCGCGCGGACAATGGACAGGAGATTACGACCTTCCGGCCACGCAAGATTGCAGAAACTTTAAAGATCGAGCTGTCCTCGGACGCCGTACTCAGGCTCGCCGGCGCGAAAAACGCGATCAGTCTGAACACGATGAAGGAAGTCCACGCTGAATATGCGCCTGAGGACCCGGCAGCGATCTCGGGAATCGACGCATTCACGGCGCATTTTCCGCATTACAACGCGTATCTTGACCGTCCTGCAAAGGCAAACTTCGATGTGCTTCCCAGGAATCTCGACCCAATGCCACAAGCAACACCGAAGATTGGAAATAACTTCGCGGGACCACTCTGGCCGTACTACGCCTGTTATGTTGTCGGTCTCTAGTTCCCGTTGATGACGAAAAACATCTCTGTAGACCGCCGAGCTTTTAAACGCCAGTACGCCTTGATACTTCCGCTGCTAGCGGCACTGTCGGCGGTCTCAGCAGGACTGTTCGTATTCACAGACATCCCAGAATTCATCCAGAAAGAACAGCTCATACGGGCACTCTCGCAGAAACCGATTAATGGAATTCGCTTCTTTGAGGCTCCCTCATTTGACCAGGCAGAATATGATGAAGCATTAGTCGAAGCGGCGGTACTCGAGCTAACTGAGAATAACCCCAGAATTCGAGCTCTTAAATACGCAGGACGTGAGAACGTCAGCAGCAAAGATCTACAGGAAGCGGCGCACCTGCTCGAGAAACTGGTAAGGACCCAGCCCTCGAACCCGGCAGTCCTAAATGATTTGGGTGTAGTTTACTGGGGCCTGGGAAACGTAAGTCCGTGGAACTATTTCAAGGCTCTGCAGTACTTCGAGCGCTCGGCTCAATTGGCCCCCGGTGCAATTACTCCCCTGCTGAACCTGGTAGTGGGTTATAGCAAACTCCATCTCCGTGATCTGGCGAGCAGGGCCATAGACCTTTACCGCAATTCCGCAAAATCGCTCTTGTGGAGTTGCAACCTGATTGATCCACCCCGGGACTTCTCGATACGCATCAAAGAACTCCAGGACGCTTTGCAGCTTCACGACAAAACGCTGGCGAGAGAGTTACTGCATCGGTACGCGGACACATACCGCACGATGGCACTGGAATTCGCTCTCCATCCGACAGATCAGGGTTCGTTGAATGCTAGTGGCGAATTCGTTCTGGATTACTTTGGAAACCAGCAGGGCGATGCGACGATGAAAGCGATCCTCGCGCCGCTGAGAACGAAGTCACGTCAGAGTATTCTCGAAACCCGGAAGCTCGTCAGCGACGGGATCAAAGCGTATGCCCGAGCAGATAACCTGGGAAGCCTGCGCTTATACGAACTGGCTGAAGCGGCTGTCGCGAACACCGGCTCCCGGTTTGACCAGCTTTGGATCGCCCTCAACCGCGCGGACACCCAGTTGCGAACTGTACGCGGTAATCCTGCAGAGCGAGAAATCGACTTTGCGGCTGCAATTCAGCTTCTCGAGAGGGTTTCCAGTGAAGCAGACGCATTGAACTTGAATTGGCTCTCAGCGCAAGCGCTTGTATCGAAGAGCGCGGCCTCAATGACCTCGCGCAAGTTCGACGAGATCGTACCGCAATTGAATAAGACCCTGAAGATGTTCAAGGAATGGGGCACGCCCACAGACACCGCCCGGCCGCTCTACTATCTCTCAATGATCCACTCGTTTTCAGGCGACAGGGAGACAAGCCTTGCCCTGGCGTATGAGAGCTTGAAAGCAACTCCGCCGGACGATCATATTCGCCTGATGCAGCTATATATGCAGATTGGTGCGGAAACGTACCGGCACGGTTTCAAGGATTACGGCACCTATCTCATACAGCAGTCCGTCACCGAAGCGGAGAAATCTGAGAACGTCGGCCTTATTGCTGTCGCCCTCTCCAACCTGGCTACGATAAAGGTCGGGAACTACAGCGAGACAGACGGATATCTGACCCGGGCAAGAGCATTGCGAGAACGCCTCGCAGGGTCGGGAGAGCGACGCAGTCTAGACCTTTCTCTGAATCTAATCTGTGGCCAGGTCCGAGTAGCGACAGGCCATTTTGCCGAAGCCGAGAAATGCCTCACGGAAAACGTGGAGATGCTGCGCGCCGAACCCGGCACAGTCCCGGTAGTGTTTACCCAATCCCTCCAGGGCCTGGCCCAGATCCATTCCGCGCGGGGCGATTTCGACACCGCAAGGCATCGTCTCGCCGCAGCAATTGAAGTTATTGAGAGCAACGATGCGTACTTTGCGATCGGCGCGCTTCGGATGTCCTTCGAAAACGAACGGCGCAACGGCTATGACGCAGCCATTGGTTTTGAATATGATCATAACGGCCATGATGCCGCCTGGAGCTACACTCAGCGCTATCGATCCAAATTGTTTCTGGAGTTCCTTCAAGGAGCAAATCCGGCAATTGCAGGCGTCCTCAACAAAGCGATCGATCGCAGCGCGGTGCAGTCTCTGGTACCAGACGACGTTCAGATCCTTGAATACGTCATTCTAAAAGACCGCTTGCTCATCTGGCTCTTGTCGAAAGGCAAGATGGATTCCATTGCCGTTTCTATTACCCGAACCGATCTGGATTCCCTGGTCGCCACCTTTCTTGAGCGCATGAGCAACCAGGAAGACATAGGCACAGCAGCGGAAGATCTCTACAAAATATTGATTGAACCCATCGAATCCAGGCTTGATCCGCATCGCGCTCTTGCCATCATTCCGGATCAGACACTACATCGATTGAACTTTCCGGCGCTTCGCTCGCCTTCCTCGAAGAAATTCCTTATCGAGCAGTTTCCGATCCTCGAAAGTCCGAACCTGACAACATTGCTGGCCGGACGGTCAGGCGTCCCGTCTCGGAGCGGAGCTGTTTCTTTCGGAGCGATTACGGGCAACACTGCGGCCTCACGGGAGTTACGAGAGTTAATGGAAATTTACCCCGGCATAAATAGTTTCAACGGAGAATCCGCCGTGAAGACCGCGTTTCTGGAAGCGCTTGGTAGGGCTCGGATTTTCCATTACGCGGGACATTCGCAGGACGCCTCTGATCCGGCGGGTTCATCGATTCTGCTTGATGGTGAACGTCAGGGCCCCAATAGCGTGACGGCAGCAGATATTTCGAGCCGCCGCATGCCGACGAACTCTGTGGTCGTGCTTGCCTCCTGTGACTCGTCGGTCGGAAACTCACGCGATGGTGTGGAAGTGCGCGGACTCACTTCCGCCTTTTTGATCAGCGGAGCAGGATCTGTTGTCGGATCACTCTGGCGGGTCGAGTCGGACAGCACCTCGCGACTCGTTCTCGATTTTCACGAGAACTTTGCAAAGCGTCATCTTACTGTGGCTGAATCCCTGCGTCAGGCCCAGCTTTCCTCTATCAAACGAGGAGATCATCCCTACTATTGGTCGGGATTTGTGGTTACGGGAAACCTCAGCGCGCTATGGTAGCGATCCGCTAAAAGGCTGCTTTAACACCAAACTGGATCTGCCGCTCCGAACCCGCAGTGGCAGAAATCAAGCCGAGCGTCGGACCCATCACACTGTTTGGCAACGTGAAGTTCGGATGATTGAAGACGTTGAAAATCTCCGCACGGAACTCTATTTGAGCTTCGCGAAAGTCTTCGGTCTTCATGAGAGACAGATCGAGGTTCTGCAATGCAGGTCCTCGCAGTGTATTCCTGCCGAGGTTGCCGAACGTTCCAGCGGCGGGAAGGGAGAATGCTGCGGGGTTAATCCATCGGTCGGGGCCCTGATTTTCCGGCTTCCAGTCGACTCCGGGAACAATGTTGGGCCGTTGGGCGGGTAGTCCCGTCGGCGGCAACGTGACGGTAAACGGCCGCCCGGCTTGAACCATCCCAATGGCGCTGACGGTCCATCGTCCCCACGGCTTGGTGGTTCCCCACGGGAGCCTCAGACTCAGGGTCGACGTCCAGGTCTGTCGAACATCAAAGTCCGCATTCCCTCGCTCCGCTCTCATATCGCTGTTATTCGCCGCCGCGCCGCCTCCCTGTCCCGGCCTGTCGTCAATGGCATGTCCCCACGTATAAGCAGAAGTGAAGCCGAAGTTTCTTGAAAACGGACGCTCCACACGAACCTGGAGGGCATGGTAGTTGGAACTCCCAGCCTGCTCGAAGAAACTGATAATGCCAAATCCTGGATAAGGAGGAGGACCATTTAGCGGCAGGTTGAGGAGACGAAGCCGGCGTCCCTTCGCCGAGTGATTGCCCAGATAGGCAACTTCTCCGACGACACCGGGTAAAACTTCACGCTGCACACTCAGGTTCCAGTGTTCGACATACGTGTCGCGGAATTTCTTTTCAAACGCCGCAGCCCGCAACGCCGAGGAAAGCTGACTCGCAGGGAAAGGATCACTCAGCGAGAGTGGGGCGCCAAACTCCCGGATGAAGAAAAACGGCGGGTTCAGCACCACTTCCGAATTGTGCCTCTGGTCGTTGTCGTAGAAGACGCCTGCGGAGGCCCGAATCACGGTCTGCTCATCCATCGGCCTCCAGGCAAAGCCGAGTCGAGGCGCAAAATTATTGAAGTCGTTATCAACAAGTCCTTCACTGGCGTCCACACCTGCGATCCTCATGCAGTTGCACTCGGAGGCCCAGATAGACTGTTTATTGACTCGTTCCTTCATGCGGCCGTAGAACTCCCAACGCAGCCCGTAATTCAGTGTCAACCGAGGAGTCGCCTTCCAGTCGTCCTGCGCGTACGCCGCAAATTCAAACTTTCTGGTGTTCGCGGTAGGAGATCCTTCAAACGACACGGTCGCGACCGGCAAGCCCAGCAGAAAGTCTCCCATCGGGTTGCCCGTAAAGGGGCCTCGGAAGATAAACCGGTTTGGATTGACGTTGTATGCGTTGAATAGATAGCGACGGGCATCAACACCCACTTTTATTTGATGGTTTCCTTTCGCATAGGAAAGGGTATCCGCGTAGTTGTAAACGTTTACCGCGCGCTTGAACTCGGCGTTGCTTCCCGGGAGAGTCGCTGTATTGAAATCGAAGACCGGAAACGTTTTCAAAACACCCATCAGAGGCTGCAGAGACGGCGTTCCGGGGTTCAAGGGAATCTGAGGCTGCCTGAAGCGATTGAAGCCAGCACGAAATTCATGAACGATTGCCGGACCGATGGTGCTCGTCAAACTCAAGCCGAAGTTCGTTCGGAAACGGTCGGCCGTCTGGCCGAAGTTCGAAAGGTCGGATATACCGGTCGTTTCAGTCCGAAAGGGATCGAGCACGTGCGCCACATTCCTGCTGAAGCGCCCGCTAAGCCGTGTTTTGTCCATCAAACGATGGTCGAGCCGGAATGAAAAGTCGTTGGCATCTTCGATCTTATTCGCGATCTCAATGCGATTACCGGAGATGCCAGGTAGATTCGGAAGCGGATACGCCTTGAGAACCTCACGCGAAATGGGGTGAAAGCTGGACTCCGGGATAATCGGTCCTCCTAACTCCGTGAGATCACCCGATCGCATACGCTCCGTGGGAACGGTGGCGCGACGCGTCTGCCCCGTCTTTTGTCGGAGCCCTTCATAGGCTCCGAAAACGAATGTCCGGTCCTTCTTCAAAGGCCCACTGATCGTTCCCCCGAATTGATTGCGAATCAGCGAGGGCTTCGTGAAGCCCGAAGGCGCAAAGAAATTCCTCGCATCGAGGTTGTCGTTTCTCAGGAATTCCCAGAACGACAAGTGCAGATCATTGGTGCCGGACTTCGTCGTAACATAAACAGCGCCTCCACCATTTCGGCCGAGATCGGCGGCATACCCACTCTGTTCAACCCTGACCTCCTGAATCGTGTCAATTGGCGGACGATACGAAGCGATGCGAACAACGGGATCCACGTTATCGAAGCCATCGACAAAAAATGAAATGTAATGCTCGTCCAGGCCCGCAATGTTAAATCCGCTACGATTGCTCAAATGAGAATTGGGTGCTGAGGCCACCACTCCTGGCAGTTGAAGAATCAGGCTCTCATACTGTCTGCCATTCAATGGAAGACGCTGTAATGCGTCATCGTTGATCGTGCTGCTGATGGAGGAGGTGTCTGTCTGCAGCACTGGATACGGCGTCTCAACGGTCACCGTGTCCGTGGAAAGTCCCGGTTCAAGCAGCGCGTTGACGCGTAAAGTCTCATTGACTCGGACCTCAATTCCGTTAAGTGCGAGAGTCTTGAACCCGTTCTTCTGGAATTGAATCCGGTAGGATCCAGGCGGCAAGTTTGAGACAGAGTAGGTTCCGGTGCCGGCGGTAACCGCTTTTCGTTCCTGGTTCGTGCTGGTCTCGGTTACAACTATCGAGGCCATTCCGACGCCCCGGCCGCCATCGGTTACGTTGCCAACCAGCGAGCCGCCGGTCGTTTGTGCCCATGCAGCGGAAGCAAAAATAAGAATGACAGTCGAGAAAAAAGCCGCGGATTTCTTCATACCGTTTATTCCGCGACATTCTAGCGTGAATCTGAGTTATTGCTGCCAGGTCAATACGTTAGTCGGCTTTTTTGTGTGCGCGACTTGACATAGTGGCAATCTACTTGCCGGCATTTGTGCTGACGGACACAGGGACCTTCGGCGTGTTCAGACCCAGCGGGTGAGTCCATCGAATCAGCTTCAGGAGATTGGGTTCCGTATCGACGACGCAAAGACGGCCATCCTTGACTCGATCCACGGCTACTCTCTGGAGTTCATCTTCCTGCCAAACCGTTTCCGGGAAGTACGTGACCTCGTGTTCCTCTGCGAGTTTTTTCATGCGTTCCTGCATTGCCGGTGTGATGAAGAGTTGTGACGTAGAGACTCGGAAGACCCGGTTTCCCACGGTCCGCAGCCAGTCCCGGGTAATGGGATCGGGGATTTGCATGAACTCGACTCTTCTAGCGGTTGCCAACATGTTGCGACTTCTCCTTTCCTTCAGACGACAGGCTGTCAATAGATATCGGCAATCTAGCCTTGAGGCATTACTCCCATGCTGAAAGTTATTGATTCAACGGTCTCTCTTACTGGGGACAGAGCGAAACATTGCCAAAATTGTCGGATAGGGTTGTCGAAAGGTTAGCGCCGCGACCTGGGAATACAATCGGCGATCGTGAGCCTTTCAAACGTCTGCTTTCGAGTCTCTCAAATCACTGCTGTCCTGATGACGTCGGGATGGATCGCCGTGTTTTACACGGCAGCTTTCCTGAGGGGAGGACATCCTCCGATGTCGGCTTACGTGGGCATGATCGTGATTCTCTCGTCCTGGGTTCTCGGATCCCTCGGTTCCCTTTGCAGTCTCGCCGCGATCGCACAAAAACAGAGGACTGGCATCAGACTGTTGTTCCTCGCCCTGAATACACTTCTACTGGCGTGTTCCGTGATTGTGAATTTCGTTTAGCGACCGCTACTCGACCAGCGGGTGTTCAGGGACAGGATTGTCGGCTGGCGGACTCGTCGGAGCAATTGGAGGTGATGCTTCAGGCGGAAAGACGTAGAACTCCAGGAGAGTTAGCGCAATGGCGAAGATAAGTGGTCCGAAGAACATTCCCAGAATTCCGAAATAGCCAATCCCGCCGAGAATACTGAAGAAGACCAGCAAGGTATGCATTTTCACGCTGCCTTCGATGAGCAGCGGCTTGAGGATATTGTCGATTCCACCCACGATAACGAGTTGGCACACCAGAAAGATTGTTGCCTTAGCGGGAGAGCCGACAGCAAACAGGTAAATGGTCCACGGAACCCAGATCAAGGCCGTCCCCACCATCGGCACAAGGGAAAGCAATGCGGTCAGTGCTCCCCAGAGGACAGGATTCGGCAATCCGAGAATCAGGAAGATGAGCCCACTTATCGTGCCCTGGATCAGTGCAGTGGCCAGATTGCCGAGAACGGTTGCACGTGTGACTGCCCGGAAACGCTCTACGAACAGGATTTCCTGCTCCGAAGACAAGGGACTGACAAGACGCGCGCGGCTGGCGAAGTATTCAAAGTCTCGTAGGAGAAAAAAGAGGACGATGCTCATCAAGAAGTAATCGACCAACACACCGAACACTCCCTGCGCGAAATTACCCGCAACCGCAAGGACTGCAACGCCGATCTGTTGTGCCTGAGCGCTGAGCCGACTTCCTATCTGCAGTCGGTCGAGCCGAATGGATGCGGGTAGCCATGCTTCAACACGGCTGAGCACAGCGCTGCCTGGTTCAAACCAGGATTCAATCTTGCGAAGCGTTTCCGGATCCTTTAACCGCTGATAGGCATCATTGGCTTCATTGGCAAGCGACACCGAAAGCAGAACGACAGGTACGAGTATTACTGCCGTGAGGCCCAGGCAAATGAGAAGGGCCGCGATGCTGCGACGGCCCTTAAGTTTGAGTTCGAGGACGGTGTAAAAAGGCGCAAGTAAAGTGGACAGGATCAGCGCCACGAAAATGGGCACCAGAAATGGCTCAAGTATCCTGAAGCAGAAATAGAGAACAACGGCCAGGGCCGCCAGGAGAACCCAGTCTCCCACTTTTTTGCCGGTCATGCCGCGATTATGAAGAGAGCGCTGGCGCTTGTATAGCCTCGATTGGAATCCGGCATGCCAGTCGTTTTTACATGGGAGGACTGTTATGAGCAAAAAAACTCTCGAAATCTGCGAAGTCTGTGGAAACGATTACGACAAGACATTTCAGGTGACGCTGGGTGGCGTCACGCACATCTTTGACAGCTTTGAATGCGCCATACACGCCCTGGCGCCGACCTGCAATCATTGCAGCTGCCGGATACTGGGCCATGGCTCTGAAAACGAGCACGGCGTGCTGTTTTGTTCGGCTCATTGCGCCAACCAGCAAGGTGTTAAAGAAATCGTCGATCGTGCTTCTTGACCGCAACCGCGGATAACGCAGACTACAGCGTTGACCTGGCCCACGCGTTATCCGCGTACTACGCACCGAATGTCCTTGACCCGAGATTGGTGACGCCTTAGCTTTCGTCGGCAAGGACAAACTACATGAGACTTCGTGACGCCATCTGCTTGCCGGTTTCGACCTTGTTAGTCGCTTCCATTGTCATTACTGGGACTGTACAACAGCCGCCCGCAGGTACTGCACAAGCGCCGGCAGCAGGACGCGGCGGCAATGCGCCACCGCCAATCGTTTGGCCGTCGCCGCCGCTGCCGGCAGGACCAATCGTGCTGGATACTGGCGTCCAGCACCAGGTACGTCTGTTTGTCACGCCAGGCTTAAACCAACCCTGGAGCATGGCGTTTCTTCCCGACGGTGCGATCCTCGTCACGGAACGTCCGGGACGATTGCGGATCATTCGCAATGGCGTTCTCGACCGCACTCCGGTTGCAGGTGTACCGACAGTTCAGGCGCAAGGTCTCGCGGGGCTCATGGACCTTGCGCTACATCCGCGTTTTCAGGAAAACAAATTCGTGTATTTCACCTACCACAAGCCGTCGGCGACTGCCGCGCCGGCCGGTGGCCGCGGAGGCGGAAGTCCGGGAACTATCACGTTGGCGCGCGGGCGTTGGGATGGCGCGGCGCTCACAGACGTGCGCGACCTCTTCTCTGCCCTGCCCAGCGGTAATGCTTCGCGCATCATCTTTGGCAAAGACGGGATGATCTACATGTCCATTGGTGTCGGCGATCCCCCCGCCGCGGCTCAGGCTCAGGATCCCAACACGCTTGCCGGCAAGGTGCTACGCCTGCGCGACGACGGATCGGTACCTCAAGACAATCCTTTTGTCGGACGTGCCGGGTATCGTCCCGAGATTTTCACCCTAGGCCATCGCAATGCTCTCGGTCTTGCCTTACACCCTCTGACGGGAGAAATCTGGGAGTGCGAGGACGGACCCAACGGCGGAGACGAAATCAATGTTCTGCAGGCTGGAAAGAACTACGGTTGGCCCGTTGTGAGTTTTGGCCGCTTCTACATGGGGCCGCGCGTTTCCGAAAGACCGTGGCAGGACGGAATGGAACAGCCCCTGGTGTTCTGGGTTCCGGCAATCGCGATCTCCGGCATGACGTTCTATACGGGCGATAAATTTCCAAACTGGAAAAACAATGTCTTCGTGGGTGGGATGCGTACCGGAGAAGTTCCGCGGTCCGGCCATTTGGAAAGAATAGACTTCAACGACAAGTGGGAGGAACTTCATCGGGAGGGAATGTTGCGTGAACTGCAGAATCGTATTCGCGACGTGAGACAGGGACCTGACGGTTTTCTATACCTGCTGACTGCCGAGAACGATGGCGCACTGCTACGAATGGAGCCTCATACGCCATAGAGGGGTGAAACAGGCAGGG
>Ga0111538_10002847_pt1 | contig 24263 bp, 22 predicted proteins | sample SoiMethybrSBSTD1_FD_79669 | JGI IMG/M metagenome (GOLD analysis project Ga0111538, IMG submission 79669) | Bulk soil microbial communities from a Populus tree surrounding site in Tennessee, USA - Soil MetaG P. TD hybrid SBSTD1 (version 2)... | ecosystem: Environmental > Terrestrial > Soil >...
CGCCTCTCGGGCATGGCGATCGGCACGCAGATCGGCTACGCGATCGGCGGCTTCGCTCCCACGGCAGCGAAGTGGATCGAGGGCGACGGGCCTGGGGGCTGGGTCCCCGTCGCGGGGTACGTGCTGATCTCCAGCCTGATAGCCGCGGGCGCCGTCCTCACGACGCGCGAGACCGCGAAGGTGCCGCTGGCCGAGATCGACGGCCACCTTGTGGCCGAGCAGGCGCGCCGCGGGGCCACACGCGAACTCAGCGGCGCCGGCGTGTCGTAGCGCGTCTACGCCGTGGCCGGCTCCGCCACGCCGAGCCGGCCACGGACTCCCGCGACGATCGCGTCAGCCAGCGGCAAGAACGCGTCCTCGAGGGTCGGGCTGTAGGGGATCGGGTGGTCGGCGGTCGTCAGACGCCAGGCGTCGTCGAGGTCGTGCAGCGCCGCCTCGGTGGCGATCGCCAGGATCTCGCCCGACCAGCCGCCCGTGCGCGGCCCTTCCTCAACGACCACGAGACGATTGGTCTTGCCGACGGAGGCGAGGAGCGTCTTGGAGTCGATCGGGCGCAGGCTGCGCAGATCGATCACCTCGGCCTGGATGCCGTCCTCGGCGAGCGCCTCCGCCGCGGCGAGGCAATCGTGCACGGACTTCATGGCGGAAACGATCGTGAGATCGTCCCCCGCGCGGCGCACGACGGCCTTGCCGAGCTCGCCCACGTCTGGGCCCTCGAGCTCGCCCTTGGTCGAGTAGAGCCGCTTGTGCTCGAGAAAGAGCACCGGGTTGTCGTCGCGGATCGCCGCCTTCAGCAGTGCCTTCGCGTCACTCGGTGTCGAGGGCGCGACGATCTTCAGGCCCGGGACGCCGAGGAACCACGTCGCGGGGTTCTGTGAGTGGATCGCGCCGAAGCGACCGCCGGCGCCGACGGCCGAGCGGATGACCAGCGGCACGGGTGCCTGCTCGTTGGACAGGTACCAGTACTTCGAGGCCTGGTTGACGATCGCGTCCATGGCGATCGGGAGGAAGTCGCCGAACATGATCTCGATCACGGGACGCAGCCCGTTCACGGCGGCACCGAACGCTGCGCCCGAGATGGCCAGCTCGGAGATCGGCGTATCGAACACGCGATCCGGGCCGTGGCGCTCGAGGAGCCCGCCCGTCACGGCGAACACGCCGCCGGGTTTCGCGACGTCCTCGCCGAAGAAGACGACACGGTCGTCGTGCGCGAGCTCCTCGTCGAGCGCGTCGCGGATGGCGTCCCGGTACTCGATCATGGCGCGAACTCCCGGGCCGTCGTTCCAGGCTCGGGGAACGGTGCGGCCAGCGCCCGCTCCGCGATCGCTTGCAGGTCCGCGTCGACGGCGCTGTCGATCTCCTCGATCGCCTCAGGGGCGACCTCGAAGCGCTCGCGCAACGTGCGGGCGCCGACGATCAGCGGATCGCGCCGCTTCCACTCGTCGAGCTCGCCCGGCTTGCGGTAGGCGCCGGGGTCGCTGCGCGAGTGCCCGACGAAGCGGTAGGTGAGCGCCTCGACGAAGACCGGCCCGCCGCCGGCGCGAGCCGCGACCACGGCGGCCGACGCGGCCTCGCGAACCGCGAATACGTCCATGCCGTCCACCTGGCGCGCATCGACGCCCATCGCGCGCGGGCGGTCGAGGATCTCGCCGGCGGTCACGTCCTCCCACGGCGTGAACTCGCCGTAGAGGTTGTTCTCGCAGATGTAGACGACCGGGAGCCGCTGCACCGCGGCGAAGTTGAGGCACTCGTGGAAATAGCCATGGTTGGTCGAGCCGTCGCCGAAGTACGCGACGGCCACGCCGTCCGTGCGCCGGAGGGCAAGTGCGGCCCCGGTCGCCGCGGCCATGCTGCCGCCGATGATCCCGAACGAGCCGATCAGCCGGTGGTCCAGATCCACCACGTTCATCGATCCCGCACGGCCCGCGCAGACGCCCGTCGCGCGGCCGAGCATCTCGTCGAGCAGTGCCTGAGGCGAAACGCCGAGCGACAGGGCGTGCCCATGGCCGCGGTAGGTCGCAGCCACGCGGTCGTGCGGTCCAAGGACGTCGCCGACGCCGGTTGCGACCGCCTCCTGCCCGACATACAGATGCGTTGTCCCGTGCACCTCACCGCGCAGGAACAGCGACTGGACAGCCTCCTCGAAGCGCCGGATCAGGCGCATCGTCCGATACAGCGCGAGCGCGCGCTGGACGTCGAGCTCGACAGCGATCGCCATCTCAGTACCCCACGCCCGCGGGCGCCGGCTCGACCGCCGGCCCGGGCGACTCGGCGACGACATCGGCTCCGCGCGTGTAGGTCTTGCCGCACACCAGCAGCTCCTGGCCCGGGAAGCGGGTGATGACCTCCGGCCCGTCGGGCGTCACCACCACCTCCTCCTCGATGCGCGCGGCGCCGCGGCCGTTGCGCGCCGGGCAATAGGTCTCGAGCGCGAACACCATCCCGACCTCGATCTCCACCGGGTTCTCGAATGAATGCAGGCGCGAGATCATCGGCGCCTCGTAGAGCCCGACGCCGAGGCCGTGGCCGAACTGGAGCCCGAAGCACGACTCCTCGTCCTTGAAGCCGAGGTCCTCGGCACGCGGCCAGACGGCCGCGATCTTGTCGGTCGTGACCCCCGGGCGGACGAGGTCGATCGCGCTGTCGAGCCACTCGCGGCACTGCTTGTAGGCGTCGAGCTGCTCCTGGCTCGCGCTCCCGACGGAGAACGTGCGGTAGTAGCACGTCCGGTAGCCCATGAACGAATGGATGATGTCGAAGAAGGCTTGGTCGCCCGGCCGCAGCAGCCGGTCGGAGAAGACGTGCGGGTGCGGTGAGCAGCGCTCGCCCGACACCGCGTTGATCGCCTCGACCTGCTCGGACCCGAGCTCGAACAGCAGCTTGTGGGCCGCCGCGACCACGTCGCTCTCGCGGATGCCCGGCCGCAGCGCGCGGTAGATGACGTCGTAGACCCCATCGACGATCGCTGCCGCGTGGTCGAGCAGCGCGATCTCGTCCTGCGTCTTGATGCGGCGGGCACTCTGCATGACCGGCGCCGCGTCGCCGAGTTCCAGGCCGCGCGCCCGCAGCGCCACCATCGTCGGCATGTCGCTGATGTCGATGCCCACGGGCTCGTTCTCCAGCCCGTGCTCGCGCAGCGCCTCGTACACATGCGAGGCCATCAGCGCGGGCACGCCCGTCTCTGCCGGCATCGCGCCACGCATCGCCGATACGCCGGCCTGCCACGACGACTCGGGAAACCACGGCGCGTAGAGCTGGTGGTGCCGGGCCGCCGACCCGAAGTCCCACAGGATCGGATCGCCGGTTCGCGGCACGAGCGCGAACCGCGCGCTCTTGTCCCGCGCCCACTCGCCGATGTGGGTGCTGGTGACATAGCGGATGTTGTTCTGGTCGTAGAGCAGCAACGCGCCCAGGTCGGACGCCTCCAGCGCTGCCTTGGTGCGCGCGAACCGATCACTGCGGAGCCGTGCGAAGTCGACCCGCTGCTCCCAGTCCACGGCCATCGTCGCTCCGGGTGATCCGATCACGGCATTCCTCTCTTACGCGCCCAGTGCAGATGTACAGTGTTACTAGACAGTCGTTCAGGGTCAACAGACGCGAGGAGTGCAGGATGCGGGTCGCGATGCTGGGTCTCGGCGCAATGGGAGCGGCGATCGCACGCCGTTTGGAAACGACCGGCGCGGAGCTGCGCGCGTACAACCGCACACCACAGAGAGGGCAGGAGTTCGTGGAGCGCGGGGCGGTCCTCGCGGTGACGCCCGCGGAGGCCGGCGACGGCGCCGACATCGCCATCTCCATGCTCGCGGATGGCCCGGCCGTGGAGGCGGTCCTGTGCGGACCCGACGGCCTGCTGGGCGCGGACGCGCCGCCGCCGATCCTCATCGACATGAGCACGATCGACGTGCAGGCGTCCGCTCGGGTCGCCGAAGCCGCACGTGTACGGGGCGTGGCGTTCCTGCGCGCGCCGGTGAGCGGCAACCCCGGGGTGGTCGCCGCGGGCAACCTCACGATCCTGGTTTCCGGCGACCCCGATGCGTTCGCCCGCGCGCGTCCTGTGCTCGAAGCGGTCGGCCCCACGCTCCTGTACCTCGGAGACGCGGAGCAGGCGCGCGTGATGAAGCTGGCGCTCAACGTGATGGTGGGTGGGACGACACAGCTCCTCGCCGAAGCGCTCGTGCTCGGTGAGTCTTACGGGCTCGGCCGCGAGCAGATGCTCGACGTGATCGGGGCGTCCGTCGTCGGCTCGCCGTTCGTCAAGTACAAGGCCGGCCCCCTGGCCGCGGACGACTACGCCACGACGTTCTCGGCCAGCCTGATGCACAAGGATCTCCGACTCGTCGTTGAGTGCTCGAACAGCGCGGGCGTCCCGGTCCCGGTCACGGCGCTGGTGCAGCAGCTGCTCCAGGCGTGCATAGGGTCCGGGATGGGCGATCTGGACTTCTCCGTGCTCGTTCCGCGGCTCGCGCGCGAGGCGGGGCTGATGCCGGCGCTTCCCACGGCATGACCGGCAGCGCTCATTGCGCCGCCGCTGTCTCGGACGGTCGTGCGCTGTCGATCCACGGGTCGAACAGCGTCTTGACCCGCCGGCTGCGACCCTCAGCCAGCGGGCGGATGCCTTCGTCGAGCAGCGATGCGAGCGGGAGCACTTCCGGCGCCGTATCGCCCCAGCCACCGCGACGGCGCGCGATCAGGCGCAGCGCCTCGGGGAAGTCGTCGTTCACGGCGTGAGCGACCGTGCCGATGAGCTCGAGCTCGTCGAGCGTCACACGCTGCATCTGCACGGCCGGTGGCGTCTTCTGGACGCCGACGGCGACGACACGGCCGCCCCGCGGCGCAAGCGCCACCGCCTGCTCCAGCCCGGACGCGGAGCCCGACACCTCGAAGATCACGTCCGGCTGAACGTCCGCGAGCGCATCCTCCAAGCGCTCGCCCGCACCCGCACGCACGGTCGTCGCCGCTCCCAGGGCCGCAGCGATCGCCAGGCGCTCGTCGTCGAGGTCGCTCACGATCACGCGGGCGCCCCACTGCACCGCCGCGAAGATCAGGAAGCAGCCGATGCCGCCCGCGCCGATGACGACCACCGTTTCACCGGCGGCGATGCGGCCACGTCGCCCCGCGTGGACGGCGATCGACATCGGCTGCGCGAGTGCAGCGGCGTCCGGGGGTAGGCCGTACGCGCCGGCGTCGAAGCAGATGCCGGCGGGCGCGAGGCAGTACCCGGCCAGGCCACCGTCGCGGTGGAAGCCGATCGTCGCGTAGCTCGTGCACAGGTGCGTCCGCCCGCTCCGGCACGGCCCGCACTCGCTGCACGAGATGCCGGCGCCGCAGGCTACGAGCGTGCCCGGCGTCAGGTGCTCGACCCCGGCGCCGATCGCCACCAGCTCGCCGGCGAACTCGTGGCCGAGCGTCAGCGGACCCAGATGGCCGGTCACGGGATGCCGCGCGTCCAGCGGATGCACGATGACCGGGCCCATGCGGTACTCCATCGCGTCGCTGCCGCAGATGCCCGACGTCGCGACGCGCAGGAGTACCTCGCCAGGACCGGGCTCGTCCGGGCGCGGCACGTCTTCCACGCGGATGTCGCCCGCTCCGTGGAAGCGTGCGGCGGTCATGGTCGCGGTCATCAGCGCAGCCCTGCGCGACGCGCGGTCGTGTAGGTCGCCGCCGCTCCGAGCGTGAGCAGCCCGAGAAACCAGAACTGCCAGGCCTGGGAGAGCTGCAGGAACGTCGTCGCGTTCGTGATCTCGGTGATCAGGGCCGCTCCGAGCAGCGCGCCGACGAACGACCCGCGACCGCCGAACAGGCTGGCACCGCCGAGCACGACGGCCGTGATGCTAGCCAGCGTGTAGCTCACGCCCTGCGTAGGATCGCCCACGCCCAGCTGCGCCATGAGCATGATCGCCCCGAGGTAGGTGAAGGCCGAACAGGCGACGTAGGCGCCGACGATCGAGCGGTTCACTCGCACGCCGAGCCGATGGGCAGCCTCTTCTCGTGATCCCACCCCGCGAACGGCGAGGCCCCAGCGCGTGCGCCTCAGCGCCAGCTCCATGAGGATGGCCAGAGCCACCGCCACGAGGAACGCCACCGGCACCTCACCGACCTTCGCGTTGATCGCGTCGACGACGCTGGTCAGGATGTAGCCGCCCTGCTCGGGCCGCAGGATCAGCGAGACGCCCTGGAGCGCGATGTACATCGCCAGCGTCGCCGCAACCGACGTGAAACGGCCGTACCGGATGAGCACGCCGTTGATCAAGCCGACCGCGACCGCGATCGCCAGGACGACCACGAACCCGAACGCGATCGCGCCGGTGGACTTGCCGTCGACGACGAAGAACGACCACACAACGACGCACAGACCCGCAAGTGGGCCAACCGAGAGGTCGATGCCCCCGGTGAGCAGCACGATGAGCTGCCCGAAGCTGATGAACGCGAGCGCCGCGAGCAGCGTCAGCACGGACGTCACGTTGAACGGGGCCGTGAACCGCTCGTTGACCGTCCACGTGTAGAGGCCGAGCAGGACGATCACGGCTGCCAGCGTCACGCTGGGCGCGTAGTCGCCCTTGGCGAACGTACGGACGCGGTCGAGGAACGTTTCCTCACCCGTCCCCCGGCGGCGTCCCGCCGACTCGGCGCGGTGGGATGTCGCGGTGACGATCACGCGTCCGATGTTCTCCTCCGAGACGTCGTCCCCGCTCAGCTCGCCGATCAGCTGTCCGCGCGAGAAGACGACCACGCGGTCGCACAGGCCTTCCAGCTCACGACTGTCCGACGACAGCACCACGACCGGCGTCCCCTGGTCGGCGACGTCGCGCAGGATCCGGTAGATCTCGATGTGCGCTCCGGCGTCGACGCCCTGCGTGGGCTCCTCGGCCAGCACCAGCGTCGGCTCGCTCAGCATGGCCCGGGCCAGGACGACCTTCTGCTGGTTGCCGCCAGAGAGCGTCGAGATCCCTGCCTCGATGGAGGGTGTGCGGATGTTCAGCGCGGCACGCTCGTGCTCGACCGCCGCGGCCTCGCGCCGGCGGTCCACGAAGCCGCGGCGGGCGAACTGCGGCAGCGCTGACAGCGCGGCGTTCTCGCGGACCGTCAGGCTCATCAGCAGACCCTCGCCGTGACGGTCGGCCGGCAGGTACGCGACGCCGGCATCGCGCACGGCATCGGGCCGCCCGAGCTTGAGCTCGGCGTCGCCCAAGCGCGCGCTGCCGGTGGCCGACTCGAGCCCTGCGAGCGCGCGCATGAACTCGCTCTGCCCGTTGCCTGCGATGCCGCCGAGGCCGAGGATCTCACCGGCGTGGACCTCGAGGCTCACGTCGCTGAACTCGTCACCCGACAGCTCCGTAACGGTGAGCGTGGCCCGCTCATCCCCCGACCGCTCGGGCTTCGGCGGATAGGTCGTCGAGACCGGGCGCCCGACGATCAGGCGCAGGATCTCCTCGTCGGTCAGCGACTCGAGCGGCTCGGTGGCCTGGATCGCACCGTCGCGCATCACGGTCACGCGGTCCGCGATCCGCCGGACCTCGGGCAAGCGATGCGAGATGTAAACCACCGCGGCCTCGCGCATCGCGGCCTCGCGCACGGCTTCGAACACGCGGGCCACCATGTCCGCTCCGAGCGCCGCGGTCGGCTCGTCGAGGATGAGGATCCGGGGATTCAGCGAAAGCGCCTTCGCCAACTCGATCAGCGCGCGCTGCGCGACCGTGAGGTCCTGGATGCGCGATGTCAGGCGGGCGCTGCAGCCCACCCGGTCCAGCTGCTCGCGCATCCACGATGTCCCGGAGCCGTTAGCCTCGCGCAGCGCTGCCGGCACGGCGAGCGCCATGTTCTCCGCCACCGTGAGGTCCGGCAACAGCGCCGGGTGCTGGTGGACGATGGCCAGGCCGCGGTCGCGCGCCATGGTCGGCGTGAGGCGATCGAGGGTCTCGTCGCCGAACGCGATCGTGCCCTCGCCGGCCACGATCTCACCGCCCGCCACGCCCATGAGCGTCGACTTGCCGGCGCCGTTCTCTCCCAGCAGCGCGTGGACCTCGCCGGCCCGCACCGCGAACGAGACATCCTTGAGCGCCGTAACGCCGGGGAACCGCTTCCAGACGCCGGTGAGCTGAAGGAGCGTCGCTTGTTGGCGTGGTGCCTCTACCTGGGCTGACATCAGCGTGTCGTTTCCGGACGCTGCCGCCGGGGGCAAGCCCTCCGGCGGCGCGATCCGCACGGCGCCCTACTGGGCGAGCGCCGCCTTGATCTGGTCCTTCGTCAGGTGGCTGGACAGGAACGCGTCACCGGACAGCGACGGGTCGCACGTCACCGGGTTCGGCTTCTTGCTGAGCGAGTCCTCGAACGCCTTCTGCGGCACCACCGGCGACGACGGCACCTGGCCGCCGGTCGCCTTGGCCACCGCGAACTGCACGGCGGTCCGCGACATCCAGTTCTGCGAGTCGACGGTGAAGAGCTTGAACTCGGGATTGTCCTTCTGCCGCTTCTTCCAGTCGCACGCGAGGACGTTCGCATCCTCGGTCGCGACGGCCGGGATCTTGCGCCCCGCCTGGTCGAACGCGCTGAACGAGCTCGCCAGCGCCGCCCCGAAGTCCGTCGTGATCGCGTCGATCTGCGGATACTTGGCGAGGACCGCCGTCACGACCTTCTGCGTCTCGGCGGGGTCCCAATTGGTGACGTGATACGGGGTCTGGCCGATGAACTTGATGTCGGGACGATCAGCGAGGACCTCCTTCATGCCGGCGTACTCGTCGAGGCTCTGGGAGTTGGCGGCCGGCCCACCGAGGTTGATGACGTTGCCGCCCTTCGGGAGCGCCTTCTTGAGCCACTCGCCCCAGAGCTTGCCCGCCTCCTTGAAGTCGGTCGAGATGAAGTAGTCGTAGTCCTCGCCGGCCTTGCCGCCCGGGTCGACGCGGTACGGAACCGTGACGACGCCGGCCTTGTAGGAATCGCGTAGCGCCGGGAGCATCGCCTTGCCGGCGTCGGGGAACACGACGACCGCGTTGACGCCCTGCGCGACCATGCCCTTGAGGTCCGAGATCGCCTTCTGCGTGTTGCCCTGGCCGTCGGCGTACTTGTACTCGGTCACGCTCGGGCACTTCTTGGCCTCGTCCGCGGCCTCCGCTCTCGTGATGCGACGCCAGTTGTTGGCGCCGAATCCGTCGGTGAGCGCAAGCGTGATCTTCTTGCTGCCGCACCACGACGGCGCGCCGGCGACCGGCTTGCCGCTGGCGGCGCCGCCGTCGCCGCTGTCGTCGCCGCCGCAGCCGGCGACAACCAGGGCACAGATCGCACCCACGATCAGCGCTGCTCGCAGCTTTCCACCCAAACGCATCTGAGTCCTCCTCCGATGGTTGATGCCGAGCGACTCGAACGTCATTGCGGCGCCACGGCCGCCGAGCGACCCGGGCTCCGGTCCTGCAGCGAGCGGCGCACGCGCCGCCACGGAACGCTGTAGATCGCGAGGCCGACCACGAGCGCGCCGGCCTCAACGAGGTTCTGCGCGGCGTTGCTGACGCCGCTGGTGAGGAGCAGCTGGTCGAGCTGGCTCAGGAACAGCGCGGCGACGGCGCTGGCCGCCACGCTGCCGCGGCCGCCGAGCAACGACGTGCCGCCCAGCACGACCGCCGCGACCGACGGCAGCAGATAGCTATCGCCCTGGAAGGCGCTCGGCGTCGAGACAACGCCCGCCAGTAGCACGCCGGCGGCGCAGTAGAGCACCGTCGCGCCGACATACGCGCTGAGCTGGTAGCGGCGGACGACGAGGCCCGCGGCCCGCGCGCCGGAGTTACTCGCGCCGACGCCCTCGAAGCGCCGGCCCGCAACGGTTCGCTTGACGGCCACCGCGACGATCGCCGTGATCGCAACGGCGATCGGGACAGTCGTCGGAATTCCGAGCACCCGACCGCTGCCGAAGTCGTGAAGCGCCTCGGTCGTCGTCCGCGGCGTGCCGCCCGAGATCTGGAGGACGGCGCCGTACAGCAGCGCGTTGACGCCGAGTGTCGTGACGATCGCGGTGATCCCAACGCGACTGACGAGCAACCCGGTGAGCACGCCGGCCGCCAGCGCCGCCCCGAACGCGAACACGAGCGCCATCGGCAACTTGCCCGAGTCGCCGTTGGGATACCGGGTCATGATGACCACGGTCAACGAGATCATCCCCGGGACCGAGAGGTCGATCCCGCCCTGCTGGACGACGAGCGTCTGCCCCACCGCCACGATGGCGAGCACCGCGGCGAACGGCAGCATGCCGAGCAGGGAGCTATGGCGCACGCTCTGCGGCTCGACCAGCCAGCTGACGAGGAAGAGCAGCGCGGTGGCGACGACGATCGCCGTGGCCGCGCCACCGATCGGAATGCGCAGACGGCGGCGGTTTGGCTGCGGCGGGCTGTCGGGCGTGGGGGCCGCTGAACGCTGGTACGTGGTCATCCCGTTCCCCCTCCAGGGGTTCACGAGTATTACACGGTGAGCGCCACCAGTGTCAACTAGGAGCGTACGCTTGCGAGCATTCTCGACCGCACCTGAGGGAACGTCCGTGGCCGTAGAGCGGCTTTTGGGCCGTGTCTTAGCCTTGTCAAGCTTTACTTGACGACATCGGCGCGTTGTACTTAGATGCTGGACGAGCCAGCGAGAGGAGAAACGGGGCGATGAGCGTTCAGAGCGCCGTCCGCGAAGCCGTGGGCGCGCGTGATCTCGACAGGCGTGTGGCCGTCGTCACCGGCGGTGCGAGAGGCATCGGGCGCGGCATCGTCGACGCGCTGTCGGCACGTGGCGCCGATGTCGTGGTCGCCGACCTCGATCCCGGCACGGGCGACGAAGAGGCGGTGCGCGTCGACGTCACGGATGAGCGTTCGGTGCGTGACCTGGTGCAGGTCGTGATCGAACGCCACGGGCGGCTCGACATCCTCGTCAATAGCGCCGGCGTGTCGCGCAGCCTTCCCTTCGTCGACATCGAGGAGGCCGAATGGGATCGCGTCTTCGACGTCAACGTCAAGGGCGTGTATCTCGCGTGCCGCGCCGTCGTGCCGCACATGATGCAGCGGCGCTCCGGGAAGATCGTGAACATCTCCTCGATGGTCGGCAAGGAGGCCATCCCGCTCTTCGTTCACTACTCGGCCTCGAAGTTCGCGGTTCTGGGCCTCACGCAGGGCCTCGCCAAGGAGATGGCGCCCTATGACGTCAACGTCAACGCCGTGTGCCCGGGCGTGGTGCGGACGCCGCTCTGGGAGCCGCTGCTCGACCAGCTCTCGGCGACGAAGGGCATCACGCGCGACGAGGCGTTCGCCGAGTTCGTGTCCGGCATCCCGCTCGGGCGCCCGCAGGAGCCGGTGGACATCGGCGAGGTCGTCGCGTTCCTGGCGTCGGATCGCGCGCGCAACATGACAGGACAGGGCATCAACGTGACCGGCGGGATGCAGCTCCACTAGCCATGAGCATCCAGGGCGTGCATCACACCGGCATCATCGTCTCGGACCTCGAGCGATCGATCGACTTCTACCACGGGATCCTGGGCCTCGACTTCGCCAACGAGCCGAGCCCGGTGTTCGACGACCCGGAGCTCGGGCCGAAGGTCGGCGTGCCCGGCGCCGCGCTGCGGCAGGTCACGCTCAAGGCGGGCGACGACCAGGTGGAGCTGCTCGAGTACAGCGCCCCTCCGTCGCCGGTCGACGAACCGGTGCCTCAGAACGCGCTGGGGGCGCACCACGTCGGCTTTTGCGTCGACGACATCGACGGCAAGGTGCGGGAGCTGCAGGCCAAGGGCGTCGAGTTCCTCAGCGATGTCACCGCAGTCGACGAAGGCGTTCTCGCCGGCTGGCGCTGGGTGTACTTCCGCGACCCGGACGGCATCACGCTCGAGCTCGTCGAGGTCGCATACACGCGCGATGCCGATCGCCGCGCCGGCATTGCGGCGTACCTGGAGGCCCGCCATGTCTGAGCGGCACGCGCTCGTGGTCGGCGTCACCGGCATCTCGGGCTACAACACGGCCGAGCACCTGCTCGCGGAGGGCTGGGACGTTTCCGGCGTCTCGCGCCGGCCGCCGCAGGGGTTGCCCGGCGTCGCGCACGTGGCGGTGGACGTCACGGATGCCGACGCGACGCGCGCTGCGCTCGCGGGCCGCGACTCCACGCACCTGTTCTTCTGCACGTGGGCGCGCCAGCCGACGGAGGCCGAGAACATCGCGGTCAACGGCGCGATGCTGCGCAACGTGCTGGCGGGCCTCGAGGACGACGGCGCCCTGCGCCACGTCGCTCTCGTAACCGGCCTCAAGCACTACCTCGGGCCGTTCGAGAGCTACGGCCAGGTCAAGCCGGACACGCCCTTCCGCGAGGAGCAGGGCCGGGTCGACTTCCCGAACTTCTACTACGAGCAGGAGGACATCCTGTTCGCGGAGGCGGAACGGCGCGGCTTCACCTGGTCCGTCCACCGCGCGCACACGATGATCGGCTGGGCGCTCGGCAACGCCATGAACATGGGCGTCACGCTCGCGGTCTACGGCGCGATCTGCCGCGAGACGCGCCGCCCATTCGCGTTCCCGGGCTCGCCACAGCAGTGGGAGGGGATCACGGACGTGACCGATGCCCGCCTGCTCGCCCGCCAGCTCGAATGGGCTGCCACCGCACCGGCGGCGGCCAACGAGGCGTTCAACATCGTCAACGGCGACGTGTTCCGGTGGCGGCGCATGTGGAGCGTTGTGGCTGAGGGTCTCGGCGTCGAGCCCGCCCCCTACTCCGGCGAGCCGGCGCCGCTCGAGGAGCAGATGCGCGACGCCGCGCCGGTGTGGGAGCGCGTCGTCGAGCGCCACGGTCTCGAGCCGACGCCCGTCGACCGCCTCGCCTCCTGGTGGCACACCGACGCGGACCTCGGGCGGCCGCTCGAGACCTTCACCGACATGAGCAAGTCGCGCCGCTTCGGCTTCCTCGACTACCAGCAGACGGACCGGTCGTTCCTCGACCTGTTCGAGCGCCTGCGCGGCGCGCGGATCATCCCGGCGGCGTGACGCCCTGTCGCTCGTAGCCGGCCTGCTCGAGGCCGGCGGCGCCACCGTACGTCCACAGCATCACGGTCTCGCCGTCGGAGGTGTTCTCGAAGCCGTGCCACTCGTTGCGCGGCACGAACACGGTGTCGCCGGCGTTCTGGACGATGTCCGTGTCCCCCACACGCGCGAGGCCGGAGCCCGAGATGAGGTACTGCGCCTCCTCGGCGTGCGGGTGGCGGTGCGGGTGATGCCTGGCGCCCGGAGCGAAGACGGTGAGCCCGACGACGTGCTGGGTGGCGCCGACCGTCGCCGCGGTGACGATCCACTGCACGGCCATGCCGGACCAGCCGCCCTCCTCCGTCAGCGAGTGGTCGACGGGGACGTCCGCGAGGCTGCGCTTGAACGGATGCTCGGAGACGATCTCGATCTCAGCCATCGGCACCTCCTGCCGGGACGAGCTGTGAGCGCACCCACTCGAGCTCGCGCGAGACGTAGTCGACGATGTCACCGGTCTTGAACTCCTCCGGCAGCACGTCCCACGTGTACGTCTCGATCTCCAGCTGGCGTGACTGCGGCACGGCGCGGTGCAACGCGAGCGCCTGCTCGATCGCATCGCGCGTGGTCTGAGTCTCGCCCAGCTCGGCGAGAAACACGGGCACGTGGAAGTGGGTCCGCCACTCGCGCGGCCCCGGGTCGGACTCCCAGGCGGCCAGCGCATCCTCCAGGTTCAGGTAGCGCGTCAAGCGGCCATCGCGCCGCTCCACGGTCTGGGTGAGGTAGATCGACTCCGCGAACGGCCGCAGCCGCTCGACCTCGGCGTCGCTGACGTGCGGGACCCGAAGCGCCGCCGCGAGCTGCAGCTTGAGGACCGGGATGCCGGCATCGAGCAGCCGCTGCAGCGCGTCGCGCGGCTCCTCGTACTCGACCGCCTGGTGGCAGACGTCGTAGACCACGCCGAGGTGCCTTCTCAGTGCCGCGTGAGCTTCGGAAAGAGCCAGGTCCGCACGACGGGCGAACTCGCGCACGGCCGCTCCGCCGTAGAGGTGTTCCTCGAAGTAGGCGATCGTTTCGTCGGTCGTTTCCAGCACGCAATGCGGTTCCGGCTCGATCGCGAGCGTGACGGTGACGCCGGTGCCGCGCTCGAGCGCGACGAGATGCGCAGCGACCTCCCGGATGTTCTGCGTGACCAGATCGAGCGCGGCGGCGTCCACGACGGCCGCCTTGAAGCCGAGCGGCGGCGTCTGGATCGAGGGGTTCAGGCCCTCCGGCGCCAGCTCCGCGAGCACGTCCGCGACGTCGAGCGTATAGCGGACGCGCTCGGCGGTCCGCCAGTCCGGCTCGTACACCCGCTCCTTGACGACCGTGTCCTTGAAGTCGCCGTACACGAAGGCATTGACCGTGTAGACGTAGAGATCGTGGGTGGCCAGGAAGTCGCGCAGCCGCGCGCGCTCGTCGGCGCTACCGGCCAGCGTCCGCGCCGACGCCGCGGCCAGCCGCAGCGACACACCGAACGGCGCGTCCGGCGACACCCGCGCCTTCACCTGCGGCAGATAGGTGCCGAGGCTCCAACGCATCGCCTCCCACGTGTCGCCCGGATGAACCAGCGTCGAGTAGGACAGGTGCCCGAGCCCGCCGCCGAGGTTCACACGTCCGCCCCGGTCCGGATGTGGACCTTGACGTTCGATGCGGTGTCGCGGGCGGCAGCGAGCGCGTCGAGTGCCTCGGCGAGCGGGAACGTCGCCGTCACGATCGGTGCCGGGTCCACGACGCCGCTCGCCAGGAAGCGGATCGTCTTCGGCCAGATGCCGGGCGATCCGATGATGCCCCGGATCTGCAGCGCCTTCGACTGGATCAGGCCAAGCTGCGCCGGCGCACGCGAGCCGACATCGATGCCGACGTACACGAGCCGGGCGCCATGGCCGGCGATCTCCAGCGCGCCGGCCATCGCGGCCGGCGCGCCGGCCGCCTCGATAACGACGTCGAAGCCACGGCCGGCCGTGACGTCGGCGACCGCGTCGCCATAGTCGTGCGCGGTCGGGTCGAGCGCGGTGTGGGCGCCGAGCCTCTGGGCGAGCTCGCGCCGGTGCGCCTGCGGCTCCACCAACACGACGCGCGCGTTGTTCGCCGCAGCCGCGATGACCGTCAGGAGTCCGATCGGGCCACCGCCCATGACGGCCACCGTGTCGCTCGGGTCCATGCCGCCGGCGGCGAGCACCGCGTTGTACGCGACCGAGAACGGCTCCACGAGCGCACCGACCGTGTGCGACATGCCGTGCGGCAGCTTGTGCAGCCACTCGCCGCGCGCCTTGAAGTACTCGGCGTCCGCACCGTCGATCGAGAAGCCGAAGTGATCGCGGCCCTCGGGGCCGACCACGCACTCGCCGACGACGGCGTCGCCCGGCTCGAGCCCCTCGACCGCCGAGCCCACCTCGACGACATCGCCGGCCCACTCGTGGCCGGGGACGACGGGATAGCTCACCGGGATGATGTAGTGGCCGTCGAGCAGCTCGAAGTCCGAGTGGCAGATGCCGACGGCGCGCGAGGCGATGAGCACCTCGTCCGGGCCGATCGCCGGCTCGTCACGATCGAGGACGGCCGCCCGCTCGGGCGCTTCGAAGACGAGCGCCTTCATGCCTGCACCATCACCTTCATCTCGTGGCCCTGCGGATCCAGCAGCGGCTCGAAGGCGCCGGGCACCACGTCATCGGCGTCGATCTGCGACGTGACGACGCGCTCGACGGGGCAGCGGCCGCTCGCGACGAGGCCGAGGATCCGCGGCCAGTCGTAGATCGGGTAGCACCAGGTCCCGGAGATCGTCAGATCCTTGAGCGCAACCTGCATCGGATCGATCGCCGCCGGCTTGGTGTGCAGACCCGTCTGAACGACCGTTCCGGCACTGCGCGTCGCATCGATGCACGTGTTCAGCGCACGCTCGTTGCCCGAGCATTCGACGCACGCATCCGCCCCGAGCCCGTCCGTCATGTCGCGGATCCGTTCGACGGGGTCGCCGTCGGTGGGATCGAGGACGTCGCCGACGTCCAGCGACCGCGCGAACGCGGCGCGGTTCGGGTTCGGCTCGGCGACGATCACCCGCACGCCGTTGGCGAACGCGTACAGGGAGGCCAGCGCGCCGATCGGGCCGCAGCCGGTGATCAGCACGGTGTCGCCCGGGGTGACCCCCGCGCGGTCCACCCCGTAGGCGGCGACCGCCGTCGGCTCGATCAGGGCGCCTTGGACGTCTGTGACCTCGTCCGGGAGCCGTGTCACCTGGTAGTCCGGGACGATCGCCAACTCCGCGATCCCGCCCCATGGCGAGCTGAGGCCCGTGCACGCCATGGACACGCACAGGTGGTTCTTGCCGCGGACGCAGTACGCGCAGCGCCCGCACACCAGCAGGGGCATGATCGAGACGCGATCGCCGGCGCCGACCTTCGTGACGCCGGGACCAACGTCCACGACCTCCGCCGAGAACTCGTGACCAAGGATCTGAGGAAGCACCGACCCGTTGAGGGGATGCGGCTCGGCGGGGATCACGATCGGACCCTGGGCGAACTCGTGGAGATCGGTCCCGCAGACGCCGCACCACAGCGGACGCAGCAGCACCTCTCGATCGCCGAGCCCCGATGGCTCCGGAACGTCCTCCACCCGGACGTCACGGGCCGCATGGAAGACGGCTGCGCGCATGGCTAGACGCTATGCGCGCGACGCCATGCTGTCAAGCACTATGCGACGCCCGTCCGCTGCTACTGGATGAGTCGTCGAGCAGGAACCAGACGGCGTGCGCGGGCTCGCTCCCCGAGGCGCGGAGGTGATGGGGCGCGGTGGAGGCGAACGAGATCGCGTCGCCTGGCCCGAGCTCGTACGTGTCGAACCAGATCGACACGCTCAGCCGCCCGCTCAGCACGATGCCGTACTCACGGCCGGCGTGACGCATGAACTCGCCCTCGCGACCCGACGCGGACCCAGGCTCATAGGTGAGCCAAAGCACCTCGACGGGGTCGCCGGGAGCGTTCAGCTGCTCCCAGCGGACGCCGGAGGTGAACTCGAGGCTCTCGCGGCCCGTCGCGCGTCGGATGAAGGTCTCAGGCGGCGCCACGGCCGCGTCGCCAAGCGCTGCGGAGCCATCGCCCCGAGCCTCCACTCTGGCGCCGTCACGGCCGGCGCCGCGGTCGCCGTCTTCCGTGAACAGCGCGTCCAGCGACAGCCCGAGCGCGGAAACCAGCGCGTACAACGTCGTCACGGAGGGACGCGAGCGGCCGGTCTCGATCTGCGACAGGGCGCTGGCCGAGATCCCGACGTCGCGCGCGAGCCGGCGCAAGCTCACCCCGCGCCGCTCGCGTTCGGCGCGCAGGCGGTGACGCATCGCCCCGCCGGGCTCGGTGTCGGGTGTTGAGAGCGGGCGCGACGACTGCGGCACTGTACAGTCGCACTCTACATGTGGTGATGGTCGCGGTCTAGCTCGGGGACATGCGGGCGTCGCCGCCGCGGCCGACCACGAACCAGATGCCCTTGGCCGGCACGTCTCCGGCGTTGAACAGACGATGCGGGGTGGTCGAGTTGAACGAGATCGAGTCGCCTGGCCCGAGCTCGTAGGTCTCGAAGCCGACGGTGACGCCGAGCCGGCCCTCGATGACGTGCCCGTACTCGCGGCCGGCGTGACGCATCAGGGAGTCCTCGGCGCAGGATGCGCCGCCAACGTCGTAGTCGACGAAGAGAAAGTCGACACCGTGCTCGGTCACGGACGTCAGCCGCTCCCAGCGGACGCCGGAATCGAGCTGGATCGCCTTGCGCTCGTCATGCCGCACAACGGGCTCGGCACCCTTGAACGACCGTCCGCCGTGGCCGCTGGTCACCGGTTGCATGCGCCCGCCGCCGAAGCCGTCACCGTCCACCGGTGCCCGGTCGAACACCTCGTCGAGCGAGATACCGAGCTCGTTGACGATCGCGTAGAGCGTGCCCACCGACGGGGTCGCCCGACCGAGCTCGACCTGCGAGATCAGGCTGGCCGAGACATCGAGCCGGCGGGCGAGCTCGCGCAGGCTGATGCCCTGGCGCTCACGCTCTACGCGTAGGCGGCTGCCGACGGTTTCGGGCCCACGCTTGGGAAGCGGGACCGGGTCGTCGTCAACGCGAGCGGTGGCGCGTTTGCGAGCCATGTTCAGTGCGAGTCTACGGCAACCCGTGGAAATCGCTGTGTCACCATCCAATGGCACTGTACGGACCAGTGCGTACAGCACTGCGATGCGGGCCACTTCAGGCTCGTGAGCGAGCGCGCAGGGCCTCGACGAGCCCGCGCAGCGCAACCTCGTACCCGGCTGCGCCGAAGCCGCAGATCATCCCGAGTGCCACCGCGGTGATCACCGACCGGGCGCGGAACGGCTCGCGCGCGTGGATGTTGGAGATGTGCAGCTCCACGACCGGTGGCTCGATGGCGGCGATCGCATCGCGGATCGCGTAGGAGTAGTGGGTGAAGGCGGCCGGGTTGATGATCACGCCGTCGGCCCCGTCCCAGGCCTTATGCAGCCAATCGACAAGCTGCGCCTCGTCGTTGCTCTGGCGCACCTCGCACGTGCACCCGAGTTCGGCCGCGACCCGCTCGAGTTGCGCCTGCACGTCGACGAGCGTCTCGCTCCCGTAGATCGCCGGCTCGCGCCGGCCGAGAAGGTTCAGGTTGGGGCCGTTGAGGACGAGTACGCGTTCGCCGGCCACGGGTTCAGATCCCCAGGTAGATGCGCCGGACATCGGGATCGTGGCGAAGCTGCGCGGACGGCCCGTCCTTGACCCGGCGCCCGTTCTCGAGGACGAGGCAATGGTCGGTCACCGAGAAGGTGACCTTGGCGTTCTGTTCCACGAGCAGGATGCTCATGCCGCCCCGGCGCAGCTCGCGCAGCGCCTCGACGATCTGGTCGACGACCACCGGTGCGAGCCCCATCGACGGCTCGTCGAGTACCAGCAGCGTCGGCTCGCTCATCAGCGCGCGGCCGATGGCCAGCATCTGCTGCTGACCACCGCTCAAGGCCCCAGCCAGCCGCTTGTCGGACTCCTGCAGCTGCGGGAACAGCTCGTGGACTCGAGCGAGACGAGCGTGCACTGCGGCGTCCCACTTCTGCCGGTACGCGCCGAGCAGCAGGTTCTTGCGCACGCTGAGCCCGGGAAAGACGTGGCGGCCCTCGGGCACATAGCCGATGCCGAGGTCGACGATCCGATGCGGCTTGACGCGGTCGAGCGCCTGCCCGCCGAACTCCATGCGCTCAGCCTGCGCCGGGATCAGCCGCATCAGCCCCTTCAGCGTCGACGTCTTGCCGGCGCCGTTGGCCCCGATGATCCCGACCCCCGCGTGGCGCGGAACGGAGAAGCTGACGTCGCGCACGGCGCGGACCTCCCCGTAGGACACATTCAGCCCCACGATCTCCAGCAGCGTCACGGCTGTGTCGGGCTCAGACGACGACACGGGCTCAGTGGTCGGCTCCACGCTCACGGGCGGCCGTCCCCGGTCGCGAGTAGGTCGGCGTCGCCGAGATATGTCTCGATGACCTCGGGGTCGCGCGTGACGTGCTCGGGCGTCCCCTCCGCGAGAACGCGGCCGCTCGCGAAGACGGTCACGCGGTCACACAGCGTCATCACCAGCCCCATGTTGTGCTCGATGAGCACAACGGTGATGCCGCTGTCGCGGATGCGTGTGACGAGCTCCCGCAGATCGTTCATCTCGGCCGAGCTGAGCCCGGCAGCCGGCTCGTCGAGCAGGAGCACACGCGGCCCGGTGGCCATCGCGCGGGCGATCTCAACCAGCCGCTGCTGGCCGTACGGGAGGTTGGTCGCTCGGAAGTCGGCAACGCGGCTCAGCCGGAACCGCTCCAGCAGCTCGTCGGCGCGCGCCTTCAGCGCGCGCTCGCGTCTGCGGAAGGTCCACGGGGCCAGCACGTAGCGCCAGAGCGACGTCGGGCGCGCGCGGTCCAGTGCGACCATCACGTTCTCGCGCACCGTGAGCGACCGGAAGAGCCGGAGCGCCTGGAACGTGCGCGCCACTCCCCGGTCGCAGATGCGGTACGCGGCGCGCCCGCTCACGCGGTCGCCGTACGCCCGCACCTCGCCGCTCGTTGGACCGTAGACACCGGTCGCGATGTTGAAGAGCGTGGTCTTGCCCGATCCGTTCGGGCCGACGATGCCGTGAATGGCTCCGGCGGCGACCGACAGCGTGACGTCGTCGAGCGCTGTGAGGCCCTTGAAGCGCTTGCTCACCCCGTCGACCTCGAGCGCCGGCACGCCATCCGGCTGCCGTTCGTCCTGCACGAGCGCCAGCGGTGCCCTGGCCGCGATCCCATCGTCAACGCCGAGTCCGCTCACCTCGGCTTCGCCGAGCGCGCGCTCGGCTTCCGCTGGGGTCACGCGGGCACCGGGGATCGCGCGCTTGACCCGGATCCACACGCGCCCCACCAGACCGGCGAGGCCCTCCGGAGCCGCCACCACCATGCCGACGATCAGCAGGCCATAGGCGACCTGCTGGTACTTCTGCAGGTCGACGAACTGCTCGCGGACGATCAGCAGCACCGTGGCGCCCAGCGCCGCTCCATAGATGTTGTCGCGGCCGCCCACGATCACCATCGCGAGCAGCAGGAACATGATCGCGAGGCTGAAGGTGTCGGGGCTCACATAGCGGATCAGCCCCGCGTACAGCGCGCCGGCAACACCGGCGTAGCAGGCCGCGATCACGAACGCGACCATGCGGTAGGCAGGCACCTCGACACCCATGTGCGCCGCCGCCAGCGCGTCATCGCGCATCGCCTGGAAGCGGCGGCCGAGCTCCGTCGTCACCATCAGCCGCGCGAGCGCGAACAGCAGGCCCGCCGCCGCCAAGAGCAGGTAGTAGTAGTTGTACTCGTCGCTGAGGTCCACGGGGCCGAGCGGCGGCACCGGCAGGCCGGGAAGGCCGACGGCCTGGCCCGTGAAGCTCGCGTTGACCAGGATCGCCGAGAATGCCACCGCGAGGCCCAGGGTCACGATCCCGAGGTAGTGCGACTGCACGCGCAGCGAGGGCAGGCCGACGAGCACCCCGAGCAGGCCGGCGGCGATGACGCTGAGCGGGAACGCGGCCCAGTAGCCGAGGCCGACCTTGACCGTGAGCACCGCCGAGGCGTATGCACCCATCCCGAAGAACGCCGCCTGCGCCAGATTCACCTGCCCCGCGTAGCCGAGCACGAGGCTGAGGCCGACCGCGAGCATGATGAAGATCAGCACGAGGTTGGCGATGTGGATCCCGTAGTAGGTCACGCCGTACGGCACCGCGAGCAGCACGACCACTGCTCCGGCGCCGGCCAGCCGCCGCAGCAGTGTCATGGCCGGCTCACCGTGCGCTCGCCGAGCAGCCCGCTGGGCCGCAGCATGATCACGGCGGTGAAGACCACGAACGTGATGACGTCCGAGTACGACCCGCGGCTGCCCGACGCGTAGGCCTCGATCAGGCCGAGGGCCAGCCCGCCGACGATCGCGCCCGGGATGTTCCCGAAGCCGCCGAGGATCGCGGCGGCGAAGCCCTTGACGCCGACGGCGGCGCCCATCCCGGCGCTCACGTACAGCCGCGGGCCGACGAGCGCGCCGGCCACCGCGGCGATGCCGGCACCGATGGCGAACGCCCTTCCGTTGCAGCGCGCGACGTCGATGCCCATCGCCGTCGCGGCCTCGTGGTCCATGGCAGCGGCCTGCATCGCGGTGCCGGCCTTGGCGCGCTCCAGAAACAGATAGAGGCCTACCACCACCGCGGCCGCAAGCACGAGCACCAACACGTCGTAGGACCGCACGGTCACCCCGGCGAGATTGATCGGCGTGTCGTTGATCGGTGTCGGCATCGCCTGTCCCTCCGAGCCCCAGATGAGGACGGCGGCACCCTCGAGCGCGATGCCGAACCCGATGGTCCCGATGAGCATGAGGTCGAGGTCCTTGCGCTCGAGCGGTCGCAGCACCCGCTCGAAGCCGAAGCCCATCGTCGCCGTGAGCGCGACCGCGATCACCAGCGCCAGCGGGAACGCGAGGTGGGAGTTGACGAAGAACGTGACCATCAGGAACGCCCCGACCATGAGCACATCCCCGTGGCCGAAGTTCACGAGCCCGATCGTGCGATACACGATCGAGAAGCCCAGCGCCACGAGGGCGTAGACGGCCCCGATGCTGAGGCCGCCGACGCCCGTCTGCAGGATCTCGCGTAGGTCCATGCCGTGCTCTAGCCGGCGTCCTCGACGGCCTCGACCTCGCCGTTCTTGATGACGCCGATGTGGGTCTGGGACAGGCCGACGCCCACGTCGTTGTAGTCGAAGTGCCCCAGGAGCCCGTCGTAGCTGATGTCGTGCATCGCCTGCGCGATCGCCTCGCCACTGACCTTGCCGTCGAGCGACGCGACCGCCTTGGCGACGAGCTGCAGGCCGTCGTAGGCCTTGGCCCCGTGCAGCTCGGCGGTCTCGCCGTACGCCTCCTTGTAGGCGGCGGCGAACGCGCGCGTCTGCTCATTGAGATCGTTCGACAGGTACGGCGACGAGACGATCGTGCCCTCGGCTGCTTCGTCCCCTGCCGTCTCGCGGTACTGCGGCGTGCCCGCCGGCGCGCCTTCGACGATCGTCGCGTCGATGCCCAGACTGCGCGCCTGCTTGGCGATCAGGCCGCTCTGCACCTCCTCGGCGCCGATGAACAGCGCGTCGGGCTTCGCGGTCCGGATCTGGCTCAACGGGCCGCTCATCTCCTTCTGGTCGGGCGGGATCACCTTGTCGGCGACCGGCTTGACACCGCGCTTCTTGAGCTGCGCCAGGAACGCGTCGTGCTCGCCGGCCCCGTAGGCGCCGTTGTTGGTGATCATCGCGATCTTCTTCTTGCCGAGCTTGCCCACCACGTATTCCGCCAGCGTCGCGTCGTAGGTCGTGCTCGTCGGGCTGTCGAGGAAGATGTACTGGCTCTTCTGCTGTGTCAGCGCATCGGCCTGACCGGAGGTGACCTGAGGGATCTTGGCCCCGGTGAGGATCGGCAGCATGGCGAGAGAGATCGTGCTTGACGAAGAGCCGAACACGACGTCGAACTTCTGGCTCACAGCCTTGCGCGCGAGGTTGCCGCCGGTCGTGGGATCGCCCTGGTCGTCCATCCGCGTGATCTCGATCTTGAGGCCGCCGGCTCCGCCCTTGTCGTTGATCTCGTTGGCGGCGAGCGTCACGCCCTTGTAGTCCCAGTCGCCGAGCGATGCGAGCTGCCCGCTCTGCGGGCCGATCAGCGCCACGCGGAGCGTCTTCTTGCCCTCGGACGAGGACGCGCCGCCGCCGCCCGACTCCCGGCCGCACGCAGCGACGAGCGAGGAGACGACGAGCAGGACCACCGCAGTGGCCGTCCACCGGTACACGCGCTTCTCACTCATGGCCTCACCTCTCCTGTTGACCGTTCGATCGATCTGTCTGCGGCACCAGCGCCGCGAAGTGCCGGAGCATGCGCTCGGCGTCGGGCTGTCGGCCCGTGAAGAGCTGGAACGAGGCGGCGGCCTGGAACACCGCCATCCCGCCGCCGTCGAGCGTGCGGCAGCCGAGCTCGCGCGCGTAGCGAAGAAGCTCCGTCTCGAGCGGCATGTAGACGATGTCCGCCACCCACATCTCGCGATGCAGTAGCTCGAGCGGGAGCGGCACCCCGGGATGCGACGCCATGCCGGTGGGGGTGGCGTGAATGAGTCCGTCCGCGCCCGCAAAGTGACGTTCCAGGCGGTCGCCATTCGCCACGAGGACGCGTTCGCTGCCGAAGTGCGCGGCCAACGCGTGCGCGAGTCGCGCCGCCCGCTCCTCGTCGCGATCGACGACCGCGAGCTCGCGGACACCAAGACTCAGGGCCGCATGGGCGACGGCCGTCCCAGCGCCGCCGGCGCCGAGCAGCACCACCCGCCCGAGCGGCACGCTCGCGAGCCCAAGCTGGAAGCTGCGGCTGAAGCCCGAGTGGTCAGTGTTGTAGCCGACGGCGCGGCCGTCCTCGAACACCACGGTGTTCGCAGCGCCGAGCGCCCGCGTCGTCGGAGACAGCTCATCAAGATGCTCGAGGGCGAGCTGCTTGCAGGGATGGGTGACGTTGACGCCTGCGAATCCCATCCGTCGCGCCTCGCGCAACAGCTCGCCCACGGCCTCGGCCGGCAGTCCCAGCGCCTCGATATCGATCAGCTGATAGAGGCAGCGCAGGCCGAGGGCCGCACCTTCCGCCTCGTGCAGCGGAGGGCTCGCGGAGCTGCCGATACCTGCTCCGATCAGGCCGAGGAGGAACCGGTCGCCGCACGCTTCGGTGATCTCTGTA
>Ga0111538_10002848_pt1 | contig 24257 bp, 23 predicted proteins | sample SoiMethybrSBSTD1_FD_79669 | JGI IMG/M metagenome (GOLD analysis project Ga0111538, IMG submission 79669) | Bulk soil microbial communities from a Populus tree surrounding site in Tennessee, USA - Soil MetaG P. TD hybrid SBSTD1 (version 2)... | ecosystem: Environmental > Terrestrial > Soil >...
CGGCGGCATCGACGTGCTCGCCCGTGATCCCGGCGCGGCGGCCGATGTCCTGGTGGTGGCGGTCGGGGCGATGGCGCACGTGGCTGTGGACGTCGCTGCGCGCCTCGCCGAGCAGGGCTACGGCGCCACCGTGGTCGACCCGCGGTGGGTGCGCCCGGTGCCGGTGGAACTCGTCGGGTTGGCCGCCTCGCACCGGCTCGTGGTGACGGTCGAGGACGGGGTGCGCGCGGGCGGTGTCGGCGACGCGGTCGCCAAGACGCTGCGCGACGCGGGCGTGGACGTGCCGGTGCGGGACCTCGGTGTCGAGGTGGGCTGGCATCCGCACGGCAGTCGGCCGGAGATCCTCGCCGACCTGGGACTTACCGCGCAGGATGTCGCACGTACCGTCACCGGCTGGCTTGCGCGCATGGCCGTTGTGGCCGAAAAGTAACGTTACCGCGACCAAATCGAGATCTATTAGCCGCTCAGATCGCTGGATCGCCCGTTCGCCCCGCACAATGGGAGCGTGAAGGGCCGCGGTTCGGCGGGCTCGAGTGGTCCGGTCGTCATCGACCTTGGCGTGCTCGCTCCCGCCGGCGACGCGGTGGAGCTGGAGATCGGGCCCCCCGGTGGGCCGCCGCCGCGGCCCAGTCCCTGGCTCGTCGTGCTGCTCCTGCTGGCGTGCTGCTGCGTCGGCGTCACGGCGGGCGGCCAACCGGCCCTGCCCGCCCGCCTGGTCTTCGCCGCGTCCGGCGTGGTCGAACCGGCCAAGGTCGTCGGCGACGCGGTACTGGCCAGCATCGGCGGCCAGATCACCTCGTACGACCTGGCGTCCGGCGCGGTGCGCTGGCAGTACGACCCGCCCAGGCGCACGCAGACGCTCGCGACCGGCGACACTGTGGTCGTGGCCCCGGTCTCGTGCAGTTCCCGCTCGCCGTTCCAGACCCTCGGGCTGGACGCGCGCACCGGCGCCCAGCGCTGGGACGTGCGCGGCGCACCGATCTGGCTGGTCGACGGCGCACCGATCGTCGTCATGAAGCAGCCGGTCCGGGGCTGCTCGGAGGCGACGCTCGGGTTCGACCCGCTGCCCTCGGCGCCGTTCACCTGGATCGGCGTCGACCTGAGGACCGGCAGCGTCCGCTGGGAGCTGAAGATTCCGGCGGCGGTCGGCCTCGCGGCGGGCGTCGACGCCGCCGGCTACGCGAGCTGGCTCGCGATCTTCGACGCCGGCGCGGTGACGATGTACGACCTGCGCACCGGGACGATCGCCGGCCGCTACGAGCCGCCGGTGCCCGACCAGTACGCGCCGCTGAGCCGCGTGCTCGGCGCCGGCAACCAGCTGCTGGTGACCCGCCGCGAACGGGGCTACCTGCACCTCGCCGCGTTCGACGCGCCCGGGCTGCGGCCGCTGTGGCAGAACACGATCCCGATGCCGGGCGGCGTCCGCCAGGAGATGGCCGGCTTCACCGCCAGTTCGTGCGGCCCGACGCTGTGCCTCGGCCCGATCAACGAGACCGCCGGCCTGGACCCGCTGACCGGTGTCGAGCGCTGGCGGCTGCCCGGGCGACCGACCCGGGTCGGACCGGGCTACGCGCTCTTCGAGCGGCCGCCGCAGCCGCTGGGCCGGCCCACGTTCGTCGTGCACGACCTGGGCTCCGGCGCCGAGCGGGCCGCCCTGCGCGACACCGAGCTGCTCAGCCCGGAGTGGAGCGACCCGCTTCTCAACCGGTCCGGCCCGGACGGCCGGCTCTGGCGGCTCGACCTGGCCGACGGGCGGCTCAGCGCTGTCACGGTGCTGCCGGACGCGGTCGCCGACTGCGACGCGGCCGGCCGGTACCTCGCCTGTCGCAGCTCCGACGGCGAGCTACGGGTCTGGAAGCTGCCGGCCGGCAACAGAACGCCAATGGCCTCGGGCCGGTAAGCCGTGACCGAGATCCTCATCGACCTGGATCGGCCGGACCCGCGCCCACCCGAGGACCGGGAGCGCCGGCGCTGGTCCGGCCCCACGCCGTTCCAATTGCGCGTGCTCCTCGTGGTGGCGGCGCTGCTGGTCACCGCGTTCGGTGTCGGTGCGTCCGCGGCGCCGCGCCCGCCGCGCTTCGGCGGCCCGGTGCGGATCCCCGGCACGGGCGCCGACGAGTTCCTGCTCGCCGACGACCTGATCGCCGTCAACTCCGGACGCGACCAGCGGATCTACGCCTACGGCCTGGACGGGTCGCTGCGGTGGGTGGCGTCGCAGCCGATCCCGCGCGCGAACCTCGTCACGATGAACAACGACGTCATCCTGCTGACGTCGCCGATGTGGCCGGGGCAGACGGCCGCGCTGGACCGCGCCACCGGCGCCCTGCGTTGGGGTGTCGACGGGCTGTTCCAGGCATTCACCGGGGACACGGTGGTCGTCGGGGTCGGATCGGCCGGCCCGGACGGCCGCGAGCAGGAACAGGTCGCCGTCGACGCGCGCAGCGGTCGGCAGGTGTGGCGGGAGAACGTGGGGCTGTCCGCGACGCGGCGAGCCATGACCGTGTACGACCAGCAGTACCGGATCACCGGGCGGATCAGCGTCGCCGCGGACGGAACGGGCGAGATCCTCGACTACCGCACCGGCCGCAGGCGAACGGTCACCGGCGTACCGGAGCCGCCGACCCCGCCGGAGTCGCTGCAGGTCAACACGCCCGACGGGGTCGTGCTCGTCAACCGCTTCCAGGCGGCGCTGTCGGCCGGGAACCTGCTGATCGTGTTCCCGCTGTCGCCGATACCGGGCGAGCCGTCGGCCGCCGACGGGAAGTACGGCGAGATCGCCGCCTACGGGCCGGACTCCGAAGGTCCACTGTGGACGATACCGGCCGGCGACGGCTGGCCGGCCGGCACCTGCGGTCCGTGGATCTGCCTCGTCGACGCCGACGTGACCCGCGTGATCGACCCGGCCACCGGCGCGGAGCTGCGCCGGATCGGCTGGCCGCACGTGATCTCGGGGTCGGCCGAGCGGTTCCTCGGCTACGACGACGCCGGAACAGCCGACACCACCCAGGTGACCGTGTTCGATGCCCGCTCCGGCCGGCCGCTGGCGACCTACGTCGGGTGGCTCCTGCTCGACCGCGAGTTCGCCGACTGGATCCCGATGTTGCGCCGCGGCCGTGGGCTGAGCTGGGACCTGGCGACGGTCGACATGTCGACCGGCGTCGCCTACCCGCTGGGAACCTTCGACGCGGCGGGCGAGCGGGCCTGCCAGAGCACGCTCACGCACACCGCCTGCACCATCCGCTCCGGCGAGACGATGATCTGGCGGCACGTCCCGGCGAGATGACCGGCCGCCGGCCGGGCGGCGGCGCCGCCCAGCGGGCGCCGGATCTGGCCGCTGGTGCGGCGCCTCGCCATAATCGCCGCATGCGGGTACTGGTGGTCGAGGACGAGCGCAACCTGGCCGACGCCATCGTGCGCGGCCTGCGCCGGCACGGCATGGCTGTCGATGTGTCCTACAACGGGACCGAGGGCCACGAGTTGGCGATGGTCACCCGGTACGACGTCGTGGTCCTGGACCGGGACCTGCCGGGCATGCACGGCGACGAGATCTGCGCCGCCCTCGTCGAGTCCGGCGCGCTGACCCGGGTGCTGATGCTCACCGCGAGCGGCAGCGTCGCCGAACGGGTCGAGGGCCTGCAACTCGGCGCCGACGACTACCTGCCCAAGCCGTTCGCGTTCGACGAGCTGGTGGCGCGCGTCCAGGCGCTGGGCCGGCGGGCGACCCCGGCCGCGCCGCCGGTGCTCTCGGTCGCCGACCTGGTGCTCGACCAGGGCCGGCGCACCGTCGAGAGGGGCGGCAAGCCGCTGGACCTGACCCGCAAGGAGTTCGGCCTGCTTGAGGAGCTCCTGAAGGCGCACGGCGGGGTGGTGTCCAGCGAGGAGCTGCTGGAGCGGGTCTGGGACGCCAACGCCGACCCGTTCACCACGACGGTGCGGGTCACGATGATGACGTTGCGCAAGAAGCTCGGCGAGCCACCGTTGATAGAGACGGTGGTTGGCGCCGGATACCGGCTGCGGGCGTAGACCATGACGCTTTACGACGCGCGCCGCCGTGGGACGCTGCGCCCCACGCTGCGGCTCCGGCTCGCGCTGCTGGCCGGTGGGCTGCTGCTCGTCGGCGGTGCGTTCCTCGTCCTGCTCGCCTGGCTGATCGTCGGTTCGGCGATCGGCGGCGACGACGAGCACGGCGCCGGCTCCCGGATCGTCCAGCCGGACGGCTCGGAGATCGACGCCGCCAAGTGGGAGCAGGACCGGGCCCGGCACGCCGAGCGGGAGACGTTGGTATTCGGCGCGACCGCACTCATCGCCACCACGGGCTTCGGCGTGGCTGGCGGATACGTGCTGGCCGGCCGGGCGCTGCGGCCGCTGCACCGGGTCACCGTGACCGCGCGGCGGCTGTCCGGCGAGACGCTCGACCAGCGGATCAGCTACACCGGCCCGGAGGACGAGGTCGCCGAGCTGGCCGACACGTTCGACGCGATGCTCGACCGCATCGCGGTCGCCTTCGACACCCAGAAGCGCTTCGTCGCCAACGCGTCGCACGAGCTGCGCACGCCGCTCGCCGTGATGCGCACCGAGGTGGAGGTGACGCTGGGCGACGCCGACGCCGACGTGGTCGAGTACCGCCGGATGGGCACCGTGGTTCGCGACGCCTCTATCCGGGCGAACGCACTGGTCGAGGCGCTGCTGCTGCTGGCCCGTACGGAGGCGCAGGCGGGCCGACGGCTGGCCCGCAAGCTGCCCGCCGATCTGGCGACCGGTGCCGCGTCGGCGCTGTCGGCGGTCGGGCCGGAACTGCGCCGCACCAGCATCGAGGTGCAGGCCGATCTCGGTGCCTCGCCGGTGGTCGGCGACGCCAGCCTGCTGGAACGGTTGGCCGGCAACCTGATCGAGAACGCGGTTCGCTACAACCACCTGCACGGCAAGCTCTGGGTGCGCACCGGCACCGACGCCACGCACTCCTGGCTGGTGGTCGGCAACACCGGGTTCGAGGTCGATCCGGCCGACGTCCCGGCGCTGTTCGAGCCGTTCCGCCGGGGCGGCCGCGAGCGCACCGGCGCCCGCGGGTCGGGTCTCGGGCTGTCGATCGTGCGCGCCGTGTGCGATGCACACGGCGGCACGGTGAGCGCGGTCGCGCGGCCCGGCGGCGGGCTCGAGGTGATCGCGCGGCTGCCGGCCGCCGCCACCACACCCGTGCTGGCGGGGACGGCGACGGTGCCCGCCAGCTAGCCGGGCCCTACACGCGATCTTGGACGCCGGTCGGGCCGCTGGCCCCGATCGGCGTCCAAGATCGCCGAAGCGCGTTAGAACAGCGTCAGGGACTGCAGGCGGGGCGCCCAGATGACGTGCTCGACGAGCGAGACCAGCACCCGCTTCACCGAGCCCCGGTCGCGGACGTCGCACAGCAGCACCGGCACCATCGGGTCGAGTTCCAGGGCGTCCCGGATCTCGTATTCGCTGTGCCGCGTGCGGCCGTCGAAGCAGTTCACCGCCACGAGGAACGGGATGCCCAGCCGGCGGAAGTAGTCGACGGGCACCGCGCACTCGAAGAGCCGGTTGATGTCGGCGAGAACCACGGCACCGAGCGCCCCGGTGGCGATCTCGTCCCACATCACCCAGACCTGCTCGATCTCGGGCGGCGGCGGCCCCGGGCGATCGAGTTCGGGCGTGCCGAACAGGTAGACGATGATGTCGTGACTGACGGTGATCCGCCCGAGGTCGACCGGAGTGGGCGCGTCTTCCCGGATCCCGATCACGTTCAGTGGACCGATCTCACTGACGGCTCCGACGAGTGTCGTCTTTCCGACACCGAAGGCGCCGGCGACGAGAATCTTCAGAGCGTGCGGGACGGGCGGCCGGTCGGCGGGCACGGGCCCCATCAATCACCGCCTCCAGGTTCAACAGCTGGGTAAGGGGTGGCGACCGGAACTGCCCGTTCGCGCATCCCTGGGCATATTACGGACACCAAGCCCCGATCGTCACGTCCAACGCTCGAGTGAGCCCTTTCGTCCAGCTTGCCATGACCACCCGGCTTTCAGGCCCGCGGCATCGGGGCTCCGACAGCCGCCATGAACCACAACGGATCGACAGCCGTCGCATCCGAGGTCGGCGGCGCGTTGACGTGCACCTCGAAGTGCAGGTGCGGGAACGACGATCGGCCGGACGTCCCGACGTAACCGATCACCTGCCCGGCGACCACTTTCTGACCCGCCGTGACATCGGGGTGTCGCACCATGTGGCAATACAGGGTCGCGATGTGGCCCGGATGCGCGATCTTGACGTACCAGCCGCAGCCGCGCGACTCCGGCGACCCGTCGACGTCGCAGCTGCCGCCGGGCTGGATGTTGCACACCACCTCGACCACGGTGCCTTCGGCCGCGGCCCGGATCGGGGTGCCGCGGAACGACATCAGGTCGACGCCGCGGTGCGTCGGCCGCTGGGGCGTGCGGAAGCCGCCCTGCACCGGGAAGCCGGGCAACGGATGGGTCCACTCGAGGTGCGGCGCCGACGGGGTGCCGCCGCACCGCGGCAGGCTGCCGCTGCGCCGCACGTGCCCGTCGTGGACGTACGTGCCGCCGGGCAGCCGGTCCCACAGGTTCGTGTCGCGCTCGGTTCCCTCGACGTACTCGCCCTCCACCTGGCACACCGGCTCGATCGGGGTGCCGTCGGTCAGACGGGCGACCCGCGGGTACCACCGGGCGGGGCCGGTGCGCACGTTCAGCGGCACCCCTGGTGAGTCGACGGAGGCCGTGGACCGGGCCGTGGCCGGCGGTGCGGCGACCACGAGCCCGGCTACACCGATGAGCACGGACACTGCCATCGCGAGGTATCGCCCGCGGATCATTCTCATCCCCCCGTTCGACGACCAGGGGGGAGCGTAGGCAGATTCGCGACTTCTATTCAGCTATTCCGGAAATGTCGGATATCGACCACTCACCGGCACATCAGGCGTCACACGGCCGGCAGGCTGGCCACCCCCACCGGCAGGAAGCGGCGTCCGGTGACCCGCTCGGAGGTTCCGGTGCGGTCCAGGTACGGGGTGATCCCGCCCAGGTGGAACGGCCAGCCGGCGCCGAGGATCAGGCACAGGTCGATGTCCTGCGGCTCGGCGACCACGCCCTCGTCCAGCATGAGCCCGGCCTCCTCCGCGAGGGCGTCGAGGGCCCGCTGGCGCACCTCCTCGGCCGTCAGCGGGGCGTTGTCGACGGTCAGGAGCCCCACCGCGGCCGGGTCGACCTTTCCGTCGGCGTCGTACAGGCTGGTGCGCCCGGCGGCGACGAGCTTCGCCAGGTTGGCGCTGACCCCGTACCGGTCCGGATAGGCGGTGTGCATGATCTCCGCGACGTGCAGCGCCACCGCCGGCCCCACCAGTTGCAGCAGCGCGAGCGGTCGCATCGGCAGCCCGAGCGGGTCGAGCGCGGTGTCGGCCACCTCGACCGGCGTGCCGGCGTCGATGGCCCGGTAGACCTCGCCGAGGAACCTCGTGAGCAGGCGGTTCACCACGAACGCCGGCGCGTCCTTCACCAGCACCGCCGACTTCCTCAGCTGCCCCGCCACGGCCACCGCGGTGGCCAGGGTCGCATCGTCGGTGCGGGCCGCGTGCACGATCTCCAGCAACGGCAGCACCGCGACGGGGTTGAAGAAGTGGAACCCGACGACGCGCTCCGGGTGCGCCAGGTCGGCCGCCTGCTCCGTCACCGACAGCGACGAGGTGTTGGTGGCCAGCACGCAGTCGTCCCTGACGATCGCCTCGATCTCGGCCCAGACCTGCTTCTTGATCTTCAGGTCCTCGAACACCGCCTCGATCACGAAATCGGCGTCGGCGAAGGCACTCTTGTCGGTCGTCCCGGCGACCAGGCCGCGCAGTTTCGCGGCCGTGCCCGCCGGGAGCCGACCCTTGGACACCAGCTTGTCGATCTCGGAGTGGACGTACCCGACGCCCTTGTCGACGCGCTCCTGGTCGAGGTCGGTGAGCACCACCGGCACCTCGAGGCGGCGCGCGAACAGCAGCGCCAGCTGCGACGCCATCAGCCCGGCCCCGACGATGCCGACCTTGGTGACCGGCCGGGCCAGCCCTCTGTCCGGTGCGCCGGCCGGCCGCTTGGCCCGCCGCTGCACGAGGTCGAACGCGTACAGGCCGCTGCGCAGCTCCTCGGTCATCACCAGGTCGGCGATGGCCTCGGTCTCGGCGGCGAGGCCCTCGGCCGTCACCCCGCCCTTGGCCGTCGCGAGCAGGTCCAGCGCCCGGTACGCCGAGGGCATCGCGCCGTGCAGCCGCTCGTCGAGCGTCGCGCGGGCGAAGGCCAGCACGTCGTCCCAGACCGACGTGTCGACGGCCGCGCGCTCGACGGTGATCTCGCCCCGCACGACGGCGGCGGCCCATTCCAGCGAGCGCTCGAGGAAGTCGGCCGGCTCGAGCAGCACGTCGCTGATGCCCATCTTGTGGGCCTGCGCCGGCTTGAGCGTCTTCTGGGTGAGCGGGTTCTGCAGGATCACCACGGCGGCGTCGGCGATCCCGACGAGGTTCGGCAGCAACTGCGTGCCGCCCCAGCCCGGGACGAGGCCCAGCGACACCTCGGGCAGCGCGAGCGCCGCCGCGCCGGACGACAGCGTGCGGTAGTGGCACTGCAACGCGAGCTCCAGGCCGCCGCCCATGGCCGCGCCGTTGACGAACGCGAACGTCGGGACGCTCGACTCGCGCAGCCGCGCGAAGATCCGGTGCCCCTCCCGGGCGCCGGCGAGCGCTTGCTCGCGGTGCGTGACCTGGGGCATCACGGTGATGTCGGCGCCGACCGCGAAGATGAACGGCTTGCCGGTGACGGCGACGAACGACGGGTCGGCGGCGAACGCCTCGTCGAGGGCCGCGTCGAGGCTGGCCAGACCGCCCGGGCCGAACGTGTTGGGCTTGGTGTGGTCGTGCCCGTTGTCCAGCGTGATCAGCGCACCCGGCCGGGGCAGGCCCGGGACGGTGACGAAGCGCAGCAGCGCCTTCGTGATTACCTCGCTCACTTGCCCTCCCATGCCGGGTTCTCCCAGATCACCGTGCCGCCCATGCCGATGCCGATGCACATCGCCGTCAGCCCGTAGCGGACCTCCGGGTGCTCGGCGAAGTGCCGGGCCAGCTGGGTCATCAGCCGGACGCCGGAGCTGGCCAGTGGGTGGCCGACCGCGATCGCGCCGCCCCACGGGTTGACCCGGGGATCGTCGTCGGCGATGCCGAAGTGGTCGAGGAACGCGAGCACCTGCACGGCGAACGCCTCGTTCAGCTCGAACAGGCCGATGTCTGTTATCGCGAGGCCGGCCTTGGCAAGGGCCTTCTCCGTCGACGGGATCGGGCCGATCCCCATGATCTCGGGCTCGACGCCGACGAAGCCGAAGCTGACCAGCCGCATCGCGACCGGGAGCCCGAGCTCGACGGCGACGTCCTCGGCGGCGAGCACACACGCCGTCGCGCCGTCGTTGAGGCCCGCCGCGTTGCCCGCGGTGACCCGCCCGTGCGGCCGGAACGGGGTGCGCAGCGTGGCGAGCTTCGAAAGCTCGGTGTCCGGACGGGGTGCCTCGTCGGTCGTCGCCAGGCCCCAGCCTTCGTCGGGCTCCCGGGTCGCGACGGTGACCAGGTCGGGCTGCAGCTTGCCGGCGGCGTACGCAGCGGCCGTCTTCTGCTGCGAGGCCAGGCCGAACCGGTCGGCCCGCTCCCGGGTGATCTCCGGGTACCGGTCGTGCAGGTTCTCCGCCGTCGAGCCCATCACCAGCGCCGACGGGTCGACGAGCTTTTCGGCCAGGATGCGCGGGTTCGGGTCGACGCCCTCGCCCATCGGGTGCCGCCCCATGTGCTCGACGCCGCCGGCGATCGCGACGTCGTAGGCGCCCATCGCGATCCCGCCGGCCACCGTCGTGACCGCGGTCATCGCGCCCGCGCACATGCGGTCGATCGCGAAGCCGGGGACGGTCTTGGGCAGGCCGGCCAGCAGGGCGGCGGTGCGGCCGATCGTGAGGCCCTGATCGCCGATCTGGGTGGTGGCGGCGATGGCCACCTCGTCGACCCGGTCCGGGGGCAGCTCGGGATGGCGGCGCAGCAGTTCGCGGATGCACCGGATGACCAGGTCGTCGGCGCGGGTGCCGGCGTACATGCCGCCCGCCTTGCCGAACGGGGTGCGGACGCCGTCGACGAAGACGACGTCACGAGAGGGACGCGGCACGAAAGCCTCCTGAGGGCGGTTGCGTGGCTCAGGAGCTATGTTACCGACCGGTAGCCTGTCCGGAAGGTGGGATCCGTCACCGCCGATTCCGCGATCTTGGACTTCTGTCCGTGCTCCAGCACCGACCGAAGTCCAAGATCGCGGGAAGTCAGCGCGCGGGCGGGACGAGGGCCGCCGCCAGGCGGGTCGCCGTCAGATCGGTCTGCCAGGGGCGGGCGCCCAGGGCGCGCAGCACCACCGTCACCGCCTCCGGGGTCGGCGGGCGGGGCGGCGACCAGGCCAGCCGGCGCACGGAGTCCGGGGTCAGGATGTTCTCCGGCGGCAACCGGTGCGTCACCGACAGCTCGGCGATCACCGCGCGGCAGCGGGCCAGCCGGCCGGCCGCCACCGGGTCGCGCTCCGCCCAGCGGTGCGGCGGCGGCGGGCCCTCGGCCGGCGGCGTCACCGGCAGCGCCGCCTCGGACAGCGCCCGCGCGGTCGCCAGCGCGTCCAGCCACACCGGTGCCAGCCGGCGCACCGAGCGGCCGCCGAAGCCGGTGATCGAAAGCAGCGTCCGCTCGTCCTTGGGATCGGACTCGGCGGCCGCGACGATCGCGGCGTCGGCGAGGACGCGGCCCGGGCTGACGTCGCGGCGCGCGGCGATCTGGTCGCGGGCCTGCCACAGCGCCCGCACCCGGGACAGCGCCCGCGCCCCGCGCACCCGGTGGATGCCGGACGTGCGCCGCCACGGATCGGGCCGCTGGCGTGGCGGGGCGCCGGCGGAGGCGGCCAGGGCGGCGAACTCCTGCGCGGCCCACTCGGCCTTGCCCTGCTTGTCCAGCTCGGCGCCGAGCAGCTCGCGCAGCTCCAGCAGCAGCTCGACGTCGAGTGCGGCGTAGGTGAGCCAGGACGCCGGCAGCGGCCGGGTGGACCAGTCGGCCGCCGAGTGGTGCTTCTCCAGCCGGTAGCCGAGCACGCTCTCCGTCAGCGCGGCGAGCCCCACCCGCTCGAACCCGCACAGGCGGGCGGCCAGTTCGGTGTCGAAGAGCCGGTTCGGGAGCAGGTTCAGCTCCGCGAGGCAGGGCAGATCCTGGCTGGCCGCGTGCAGCACCCACTCGGTGCCGCCGATGGCCGCCTGGAGCACGCTCAGGTCGTCGAGCGGCAGCGGATCGATCATGACCGTGCCGGCGCCCTCGCGGCGCAGCTGCACCAGGTATGCGCGGTGGGTGTAGCGGTAGCCGGAGGCGCGTTCGGCGTCGACGGCGACCGGGCCGGTGCCCGCCGCGAAGCGGGCGGCGACCTCGGCCAGCTCGGCGGCCGTGGTGACCGGGATGGGCGTGCCGTCGCGGGGCGCGAGCAGCAGGACGGGCTCGGGCGCCGCGGCGTCGGCTTCCGTCGTGTCTTCTGTCGCGGATTCGACCTGACCGACCGGTTCGACCTCGGCGACCGGTCGGACCTCCGCGGCAGGCTCCATCGGCTCGTCGCCGGGGGAGTCGGGGCCGGGCCGGCCCGGGGGTGCAACCGTCACGCTGCCCACGTTACGGCGCCGGTCAGCGTAGGTGACGGACCGGTCCGCACCGGCGCGCCGATTCGTGTCCGTCGTCGGGTCGAAAAACGAGGACCGCGAGATCCGCAACAGGTCGGAAAGAAGCCGTGAAGGTGTCGGAACCGGGGAAGACAAGGACCCGTCAGACGGGTACGGTCGCGCAGACGAAGGCTTGCCCACCCTGGCTACGGTTGGGCGGACTGGTACGGATGTGCCGGTCTACATGGGGAGGACAGGACACGATGACGGGGTACGACGCCGGCGATCCGGCTGCCCGGACCCCCTCGGGCGAACCGGCCGACGACGTCACCGGCCGCCTCGGCCCCCGACCGCCACGCATGGACCCGCCGACCGGTTCGATCGGCACCCAGCCGGCGAGCTTCAGCGGACCGACGAGCGGTTTCCCGAGCCACCGGGCACCCACCTCCTCGTTCCCGGCCGGTCAGATCAGCGCCGGTCCCGCGAGTCCGGGCACGGGTTCGTTCCCGGCGTTCACCGCGCCGCAGCCCAGGCCGCGTCGCAGCGTGGCGGGGCCGCTCGCACTTGTGCTGGTGGTGCTGCTGCTCGGTGTGGCCGTGGCGCAGACGTTCCTCCTGATGGACATGAACAACAAGTACGACCGCCTGCGCGCCGACCTGAAGGCCCAGCAGACCGCCGCCGAGGAACAGCGGCGTGGCCTCGAAGACCGCACGAAGGCGCTGGAGGAGCGGGCCGGCAACACCCTCGACACGCAGGCCGTGGCGGGCAAGGTGCTGCCCAGCGTCTTCCGGGTGACCTCCGCGGTCGGCATCGGCACCGGGTTCGGCTTCGGCAAGGCGACCGAACAGGGCGGCACCAACGTCATCACCAACTACCACGTCGTCGACGCGGTGTGGACCTCCGGCAAGCGCGAGGTCACCCTCGAACAGCAGAACCGCCGCTTCACCGGAACCATCGTCAAGGTCGACGAAGGTGCCGACCTGGCGCTGATCACCACCACCGACAAGTTCCCCCCGCTCCAGGCGGCGGCGGAGGCGGCCAAGCCGGGTCTGCCGGTCGTCGTGGTCGGCTCCCCGCTCGGTCTGGAGGACTCGGTCACCAGCGGCGTGGTCAGCGCATTGCGCAGCACCGCGTCCGGGCCGGTGCTCCAGTTCGACGCTCCCGTCAACCCCGGCAACTCCGGCGGCCCCGTCGTGAACGCGCAGGGCCAGGTGGTCGGTGTGGTGAACGCCAAGATCACCAACGCAGAAGGCATCTCCCTCGGCATCCCTGTCGCTGTCGTCTGCGAGGTCTTCGAGATTTGCAGCTGACGCCGCACCCCAGTAACACCAGCTCGGATGGCGTGGCCAGCCCCGGCACCGCCCTTTGGAGGAACGATGTCCTACCCCGGTGACCCCGCAGGCCAGCAGCAGGCCTACCCCTACTCAGACGGCCAGGGCGCCTACCAGCCACCGGCCCAGTCCAGCCCGTTCGGTGCGCCCCAGCCGCAGTCCGGCCCGCCGGCGCCCGCCCAGGCACAGCCGTACTCCTCGCCGCCGGCGTTCGACCCGGCGCCGCAGCAGGGTCAGCCGTACGCCTCCCCGACGTTCGGGGCCGATCCCGCCCACTCGTACGGCGGCGGGTACGGGTACGACCCGAACCAGCCCATGGGCGCCGCTCCGACGTCCGGCGCGTACGGCCCGAACATGACGGCCCCGATCAGCGGCGCCGCACCTCCGATCAGCGGTCCCGGCGCCCCGACGGGCCCCGCGCCGGCCCGGCGCAGCCCGGCCACGGCGATCTTCGCGTCGTTGATGGTGGTGTTCCTGCTGGCGACGGCGATCCTCACGGTCCTGTTCGTCACCAAGAACGGCGACTACAACGACCAGAAGAAGGTCTCCGCGCAGCGCCAGGAGAACATCAACGGGTTGCAGTCCGACCTGGACAAGACGAAGGCCGACCTGCAGAAGGCGCAGGACGACCTGGCGGCCACCAAGCGCGACCTCGGTGGCGCGCAGGGCCAGGCCGACGAGTTGAAGCGGCAGAAGGCCGTCATCTCCAAGTGCATCAACCTGCTGGTCGAGGCCTCGCGGGCGGCCGCCGCGGGCAACGCCGCGCTGGCCAACGCCAAGGAGGCGGAGGCCCAGCCGGTGTGCGCCGAGGCCGACAGGTACCTGGACGCCAACTGATTCCGGACCGCGCGAGCGGAGTGGCACCATCTCTCGGTGCGCTCCGCTCGCGCCTTTCAGGAGTGCATGCGGCGTTCGGCGAGCGCGGTGACGCCGGGCGGCGGCAGACCGGCCGTCGACGCGAGCACCTCGCACCAGGCCCGCAGGTGCGGTGACAGATCGGTATCGATGGGTGTCCAGGACGCCCGGATCTCCACGTCGGCGGCCGGTGGCGGCCCGGCGAGCTCGCCGAACCGGGTCGAGAGCGTCTGTGTCACGGTGCCGCCGATCGCGCGGTGCGCGGCCCCGAACACATCCAGCGCGTCGGTGAGCCAGCTCCACCCGACGCCGGGCAGCAGCGGATCGGCGGCCAGTTCCGGCTCCAGTTCCGCGGTGACGTAGGTGACCAGCCGCAGCGTGCCCTCCCACGCCTCGTGCCCGGCCGGGTCGTGCAGCAGGATCAGCCGCCCGGTGGCCACCTCGTCGTCGAGCCGGACCACCGCACCGGAGAGCGCGAACGCGTAGGGCGCGAGCCGCTGCGGCGCCGGCACCTCGCTCAGTTCGATCTCGGGACGGGGGGTCACCGATCTCAGGGCATCGACCGCGCGGGCGAACGCCGGCGGCGCGGCGGGAGGTGCGGCGGTCATGCACCGCAGCCTAGGCGCGTCACCGTCGATTCACGGACCACGCCACACCTGAAATCGCGCCGGATACCATGACCGACGATGAGCGAGCCATCCACGAGCAGTTTCCTGGCGGCCTGCCGGGGCGAGCCGGTTCCGTACACACCCGTGTGGTTCATGCGGCAGGCGGGCCGTTCGCTGCCCGAGTACCGTGCGGTGCGGGCGGGGCTGCCGATGCTGGAGGCGTGCCGGCGTCCCGACCTCATCTGCGAGATCACGATGCAGCCGGTGCGCCGGCACAACGTCGACGCCGCGATCCTGTTCAGCGACATCGTGGTGCCGCTGGCGGCCGCCGGCGTCGACGTCGACATCAAGCCGGGCGTCGGCCCGGTGGTCGCCGAGCCGATCCGCGACGCGGCCGCCGTCGAGAAGGTCCCGCACCTGTACGGCGACGCGGTGAGCTTCGTCGCCGAGGCGATCGAACTGCTCGTCAAGGAGCTGGGCGGCACGCCCCTCATCGGGTTCGCCGGTGCGCCGTTCACGCTGGCCAGCTACCTGGTGGAGGGCGGGCCCTCGCGCACCCACGCGAAGACCAAGGCGCTCATGTACTCGCAGCCGCGGGTCTGGCACGCGCTCTGCGAGCGGCTCGCCGAGATCACACTGAGCTTCCTGAGCATCCAGGTGGGCGCCGGCGCGTCGGCGGTGCAGCTGTTCGACTCGTGGGCCGGCGCGCTGTCGGAGGCCGACTACCGGCATTACGTGCTGCCGCACTCCACCACCGTGCTGTCCGGGCTGCCGGCCGGCGTGCCGCGCATCCACTTCGGCGTCGGTACCGGCGAACTGCTCGGCGCGATGGCCGAGGCCGGCGCCGACGTGCTCGGCGTCGACTGGCGCACCCCGCTGTCGGCGGCGGCCGCCCGGGTGCCCGGCAAGCCGCTGCAGGGCAACCTCGACCCGTGCCTACTGTTCGCGCCCGACGACGTCGTCGAGATCGAGGTGCGCCGGGTGCTGGCGGAGGGCCGGCGGGCTCCCGGGCACGTCTTCAACCTCGGCCACGGCGTGCTTCCGGAGACCGACCCCGGGATGCTCACGCGTGTGGTCGAGCTCGTCCACCAATACTCAACGGCCGCGGGCGGCCAGGCGTAGCGACTGCCAGGTGCCGTCGGCGTGCCAGCCGCCGTCGACGGAGAGCATCGTGCCGTTGATGAAGCCGCTGCGCGCCGGATCGGCGAGGAACGCGATCGCCTGCGCGATGTCGTCGGGCTGGGCGAAGCGGCCAAGCGGCACGTGCTCGGTGATGTCGGCGTCGCCGTAGCGGTTGCTGGCCTGCGCGTCGTCGTCCATCTCGGTCTTCACCCAGCCCGGGCAGACGGCGTTGACGCGCACGCCGCGGCCGCCCCACTCGACGGCGAGCGTGCGGGTGAGGCCGACCAGCCCGTGCTTGCTCGCGTTGTAGGCGGCCCGGTCCGCGACGCCCAGCAGCCCGGCCACCGACGCGACGTTGACGATCGCGCCGGCGCCCGCCGCCAGCATGTGCCGGCCGAACGCCTGGCAGAGCAGGAACGCCCCGGTGAGGTTGACGTCGAGCACCCGCCGCCACCGGTTCGGGTCGATGTCCTCGGCCGGGCCGATGTCGGCGATACCCGCGTTGTTGACGAGCACGTCGACCCGGCCGAACCACTCGATGACCGCGGCCGCGAACCCGGCGACCGCCGACTCGTGCTCACGTCGCCGGTAGCGGCGAACGCGACACCGGTGACGGGCTGCCGATCGAGTGCCGCCACTGCGTAGCCCTCGGCGGTCAGCACCTCCGCGGTGCGCCGCCCGATGCCCTGTGCCGCTCCGGTGACCGCCGCCACCCGGCCCACTCGGGCAACATTTTCGTCAGACATGGTCGGCACAATAGGCGCATGCGCATCGTTGTCGTCGGGGGCGGCATCGCCGGGTTGGTCGCGGCGTACCGGGCGGCCCAGCTCGGGGCCGAGGTGGTGGTCGTCGAGCAGTCGCCGGCCGTCGGGGGGAAGCTGCGCCGGGCGCCGCTGCCCTCGGGCGGCGAGGTCGACGCGGGGGCCGAGGCGTTCGCGGTGCGTGATCCGCAGACGGGCGAGCCCAGCCCCGCGTTCGAACTGGCCCGCGAGCTCGGCCTGGAGCTGGTGACGCCGGGCGTGAGCCGGGCCGCGATCGCCGGGCCTACCGGCCTGGAGCCGATCCCGGGCGGCACGCTGATGGGCATCCCGGGCGACGCATCGCTGGAGACGGCGCCGCACAACGGGCCGTTGCTGCGCCCCGGTGACGACGTCGCCGTCGGGGCCCTGGTGCGCCGGCGGCTCGGCGGCGACGTGGTGGATCGGTTCGTCGATCCGATGCTCGGCGGCGTCTACGCCGGCCGGGCCGACGACCTCTCGCTCGCCGCCACGATGCCGGCGCTGGCCGCGGCGTGTACCGACCACTCCACGCTCACCGGCGCCGTGGGTGCGGTGCTCGCCGCGCGTCCGCAGGACACCAGCCCGCTGTTCGCGTCGATCGTCGGCGGGCCGTTCCGGCTGATCGCCGGGCTGGTGGAGCGGATCGGACCGGAGGCGATTTCCACCGGTCAGCCGGTGCGCGAGCTGTGCAGGGCGTCAGACGGTCGCTGGCGGCTCACCGTCGGCTCCACCCGCAACCCCGAAACGCTTCATGCCGACGGCGTTGTGCTGGCCGTTCCGGCCACTCCGGCCAACAAGCTGCTGGCTCGGGTGTCCACTGTGGACGTCCCGCTGGCCTACGCGAGTGTGGCGCTGGTCACCGTGGTGCTGCCCGAAGCCACCCTGCCCGAGCTGTCCGGGTTCCTCGTTCCGGGGCTCACGTCGTCGAATATCAAGGCCGTCACGTTCCTCGACCGCAAGTGGCCCCACCTGCGCCAGCCCGGGCGGACGCTGGCCCGCATCTCTCTCGGGCGCTTCGGTGAGGAGGCCGTGCTGCAGCGGCCCGACGGCGATCTCGTGCAGCTCGCCGTGAACGAGCTGGCCAACCTCGTGGGTACGCCGCGGCGCCCGGTCGAGGCGGCCGTGCACCGGTGGGGCGGCGCGCTGCCGCAGTACGCGCCCGGCCATCCGGCGCGGGTGGTGGCGGCGCGGGCGGCGTTGCCGACGGGGTTGGCGTTGGCCGGCGCCGCCTTCGACGGCGTCGGCATCCCGGCGTGCATCCGCTCCGGACGCACCGCCGCCGAGGATGTGCTCGCGGCAGTGGAAGAATCGATGGCATGACCTCGAACGCCGCGCGGATCCGCGAACTGAACGAGACGCTCCGGTACACGCTGTGGTCGGTGTTCCGGGTGAGCGAGCCGCTCGGCCCGGTGCGCGCCGAGGCCGCGGCGGAGGTCGACGAGCTGATCGGCCAGCTGGCGGGCAAGGACGTGGTGGTGCGCGGCGTCTACGACCTGGCCGGCCTGCGCGCCGACGCCGACCTCATGATCTGGTGGCACGCGCCCAGCGCCGACGCGCTGCAGGACGCGTACAACATGTTCCGGCACACGGCGCTCGGGCGGCACCTGAGCCCGGTGTGGTCGTCGATGGCGCTGCACCGGCCGGCCGAGTTCAACAAGAGCCACATCCCGGCGTTCCTCGCCGGCGAGCCGGCCCGGGCGTACGTGTGCGTGTACCCGTTCGTCCGCTCCTACGAGTGGTACCTGCTGCCCGACGAGGAGCGGCGGGAAATGCTGGCCGAGCACGGCCGGATGGCGCGCGGCTACCCCGACGTGCGGGCCAACACGGTGGCGAGCTTCGCTCTCGGCGACTACGAGTGGATGCTCGCCTTCGAGGCCGACGAGCTGCACCGCATCGTCGACCTCATGCGCGACCTGCGGGCGGCTCGGGCGCGCCGGCACGTGCGTGAGGAGGTGCCGTTCTACACCGGGCGGCGCCGCGACGTCGCCGACCTGGTGGCCGGCCTGCCCTAGCTCTTGGCGGGGCGGCGCATGGGCACGTGCGGGATGCCGTCCTCGTCGACGTACTCCGGGCCCACCGGGGTGAAGCCGAGCGCGCCGTAGAAGCCGACGAGGTAGCTCTGCGCGTCGAGCACCGTCGGCGCCGACGGGTCCACCTCGAGCGCGGCCAGCACGAGCCGCTTGGCCAGGCCCGCCCCGCGCGCCTCCTGCGCGGTGACGACGCGGCCGATGCGCATCGTGCCGTCGGGCTCGGCGAGCAGCCGAAGGTAGGACAGCGGGCGGGTCGGGTCGCCGGCGGTGACCCACAGGTGCCGGGTGCCCGGCTCGAGGTCGCGGCCGTCGAGCTCCGGATACGCGGCCTTCTGCTCCACCACGAAGACGTCGATGCGCAGGCGGAGCAGCGCGTACAGCGTCTCGGGTTCGAGGTCGGCGAAGGACTCGTTGTGGATGGTCGTCATCGGCTCACAACCTACAGGGCCAGGTTTCATGTAAATTTGATCATTCTTAACAACGAAATCGGGCCTTCGGCCCGTTAATAGTTATGTGGGGACCGGTCGAACGCGGGGACCGCGCTGGGCGCGGATGTTCGTGTTCTTCGGCGCGCTGCTGATGATCCTGAGCGGTGGCGGCATCGTGGCGAAGACCGCGATCTTCGCGTACGCGACGCGCAGCGTGTCGCACGAGGATCTGCTCGGCTCGGCCGGCGTCCAGGCCCAGCAGAAGGGCCACGTGTCGGTCACCGGGGCGAAGAACATCCTGCTCGTCGGCATCGACGCCCGGCCGGTGCAGAACAGCACCGACCCGATCCGGGCCGACTCGATCATCGTGCTGCACATCCCGGCCGATCACCGGTCGGCGTACCTGATCTCGATCCCGCGCGACACCTGGGTGGAGGTCCCGGCGTTCGACAACGGCGTCAAGGAGATCCGCCCGTACCACGACAAGATCAACGGGGCGTACGCGGCCGGGGGCGAGGGGCTCACCGGCACCAAGGCGCGCGCCAAGGCCGTCGAACTGCTGGCGTTGACGATCAGGGACGAGTGGGGGCTGACGTTCGACGGCGCGGCGATCGTCGACTTCGAGGGCTTCCAGCAGGTGGTGAACGTGCTCGGCGGCGTCGACATGTACATCGACCAGGAGACCACCTCCGTGCACATCGGCCACACCAAGTCCGGCGAGGTGAAGGTGCCGTTCCGGCAGTACACCCGCGGCGACGGCTCCACCGGCCTGGACCCGGTGCCGGGCGTCACGCCGGTGGTGTACCACGTCGGGTACCAGCACCTCGAACCGTGGCAGGCGCTGGACTACGTCAGGCAGCGGGAGACGCTGCCGAACAGCGACTACGACCGGCAGCGCCACCAGCAGCAGTTCATCAAGGCGCTGTTCAAGAAGGTGCTGAGCAAGGACGTCCTGACCAACCCGGTGCAGTTCAACCAGGTGCTCGCCGTGGTCGGCAAGGCGATGTTCATCGACGACGGCGGCATCGACCTCGAGGACTGGGCGTTCGCGATGCGGTCGATCGGCGGCGACGACCTCATCACCGTCAAGACCAACAACGGGACGTTCAACCGCTCGCCGGAAAGCTCAAGCGCCGAGGCGCTCGACCAGACGACGCTCGACCTGCTGGCGGCCGTCAGGAACGAGCAGGTGCCGGCGTTCCTCGCCGCGCATCCGGACCTGGCGACGCCGTCCTAGTGTCCTGGGTCGCAAACCCGCGCACAGCGGCGGGCTTGTCGACCTCTTCGACGCATGTGCCGGGGTGGAAGTTGCGACGAGGACACTAGAGCCTGGCGTCCAGCTCGGCCAGGTCGTCGACGAACCAGACGTGGTTGCCGCGGTTGGACTCGCGGACCAGGTCGCGCAGGGCGGTGCTCTCGGCAACGTGCGCCGAGATGTCGCCGACGATCGCCAGCCGCAGCCGGTAGTTGACGAACTTCTGCATGATCTCCCCGGCGACGCCGGTGCGCAGCGCGAAGAACCGCTCGTCGAGCCGCTCGGCCGGAATGGCGACCGTCTCCGCCTGCCCGAAGGCCGAGCCGATCAGGTCGAGCACGTCGTCGCCGCTGGCGATCGGTGCACCGGCGCTGTCGACCACGAGCACCGGCACCCCGTTGCGATCGATCACCTGGCCCGTCATCTTGCTCCCCGTCGTGGATCGTCCGCGATCTTGGTCTCGAGTAGGTGTTCTGGCGCCCATTCGAGACCAAGATTGCGGATGTTAGCGGGGTTCCAAGCGGATGGACAGGGAGTTGACGCAGTGCCGGGTGTTCTTCGCGGTCATCATCTCGCCGCGGAAGACGTGACCCAGGTGTGAGTCGCACCGGGCGCAGCGGATCTCCGTGCGCGACATGCCCAGGCTGCGGTCTTCGATCTCGACCACGGTGCCGGGGATCGCGTCGTCGAACGAGGGCCAGCCGCAGTGGCTGGACTGTCGAACCGATAGGTCCTGGTATGAACCGAGCACTGCTTGTCGTCCGGCTCAGCCGGATGACCGACGAGACGACCAGCCCGGAGCGCCAACTCGCCGCGACCAAGGGAGAGGCGGAGCGGCGGAATCTGAAGATCGTCGGAGTTGCCGAGGATCTCAACGTTTCGGCGTCCAAGGTCAGCCCGTTCAGGCGGCCGGTGCTGGGGCCGTGGCTGACCGAGAAGTTCGGCGAGTTCGACGTGATCATCTGGGCTCGGCTCGATCGAGCCGTCCGAAGCATGGGTGATCTCCATGAGTTGGCGAAGTGGGCGAAGGAGCGCGGGAAGCGGCTGATCTTCGCGAGTGGTCCTGGCGACCAGATGGAGTCGCAAAGCAACAGCGAGCGGGTCATCGGGGCGCAGGCGTACCTTCGCCAGGTCGGCCGGTGGGGTGGCGGCATGGTGCCGTATGGCCTTCGACCCGTGCCGTTCGACGGCGACGGCAAGAAGGGCTGGAAGCTGGTACACGAACCAACAACGGCGCCCATCGTGAAGGAGATGGTCGAGCGCGTGATCGCCGGCCACGCTCAGCTTGCGATCGCTCGGGATCTTCAGCGCCGTGGTGTGCCGACTCCCCGCGACTTCCAGGATCAGCAGAACGGGCGCGATCGCGGCAAGGCGCGGAAATGGTCGGTGCCTGCCGTTGGCAAGATCCTCCGTTCGCGCGCCCTCTTGGGCGAAACCATGCATAACGGGCAGCTAGTGCGCGACGCGGATGGTGCGCCGATTCTCCGGGCCGAGCCGCTTGTGACCGAGACGGAATGGGGGCAGCTTCAGGCCGCCCTGGCGGACCGGGCCGTCACTAGAGTCCGAACTCAGACGCCACACCTGCTCCTTGGAGTGATCAAGTGCGGAGGCTGCGGCGGTCCGCTGTACCGGCAGCAGTACGCCAAGAAAGGCCGCCCATACGTGTACTTCCGCTGTTCCGGCTACATGGTCGAGCACAACGGGTGCAACGAGCGGTTCCGCTCCGAGGCGATCGAGAGGGGATTCCAGGCGATCTTCCTGGCCAGGGTCGGGCACCTTGAGGTCGAGCGCCGCGAGTTCGTCGCGGGCCACGACAACACGGACGATCTACTGAACCTTGATCGGCTTCTGCTGATCTCGAAGACGAATACGACCGTGGTCTCGTGGCCGATCGAGATCGGTACCTCGAACGCAAGATCCGGCTGAAGGAGCGGCGCGACAAACTGGCGGCCGAGACCGTCCGCACGGCCCGATACCGGAACGTCGGCACCGGCATGACCTACTCGGAATACTGGGCCGGCGCATCCGTCGACCAGCGCCGCAAGCTGTTGCTCGACTCGGAGATCATCGCGTACGCCGGACGATCTCAGGCGTTTGATGCCGCCCGCGAGGCTTCCTGTGGGTTTGGCGACGCTGATGCGGCCGGGTTCTGGGCAGCGGTCCATTTGGAGCCGCGTGACCTGGGCTCGACCGATCTGAACCTCACGATGATGTGGCGAGGTGACCTGGCGCAGCGGCTCAAGCGAACGGCTCAATGACCGCGCCGCGGCGGTCGCGCGAAGGACGGACAGCGTCGCGACACTTCGATACGATGCGTGGCTATCTGATCACCGCCTGGGGAGGTTGGTCGTGTCGTCGATCGAGGAGATCATCAGCACGGTTCAGCAAGCGCAGAACATGGTCAATCAGGCCATCGCGGCGACCGGCGCGGCGATCGAAAGGACGGGCCAGATGCAGGGCCAGATGGCCGCCGCCGGTGTCCGTGACAAGGTGCAACAGCTTGCCGTCGCGAAGGACGCCATCGAGAAGTACCGCGCCTACTTGGGCGGCTCGAACGAGCCGGCTAACCAGGCCATCAACCTCGTCAAGGCAGTCGGTGGTTGAAGAGCAGGTGGCGGATCGTCGGGCACGCCGCCATCACCACAATCTGAGCCGAACCCGCAGCCGCCCAACAGGCAGCCTGATGAGAGCCAGCGGGACGCCGCCGGGCAGGGCCCCGGTCGGGCGCCCCGCCGCGAACGTGTCTCGGCGGAAGCGATCGGGTTCTCGGCTTCCGCCGGCGCCGCCGCGTGGGCGACGGTGGTGGAGTTCATGCCGACCTGGCCGAAGGTTATCGTCGGGAGCGTCCTCGGCGCGGTGGCGGCGGTCGGTGCCTGGAAGTCGTGGGTCGCAAGGCGGCGGGAGCAGAGGAGCCAGCCATGAAGATTGACGATCGCGTAGAAGGCCTGGCCCGTGACGCGCTTGACGCGGCCGTGAAGCGCGACTCAGCCGCGTTCGAGGCGGCCCTGCGCGCATTCCCGAACGACGAGGCGGTCCGGGACGGGGTATCGCTGGTCCTCGCGGTCGCCGCGTACATCATGACTGAGATCCACGGCGGCAGGCCGAACGACGCACAGGTCCGCGCGGTCGCGGAGAAGGTCGCCAGCATGGAGGCGTGGGCCGGACCGACAGGCGACGAGGTCCATGGCCTGCTGTCCAGACTGCTCAACAGCGAACCGCAATCGGCGCCGGGCGAGCACGTCATCGTTCTCGCGTTCGTCGTGACGGCGAGCCTGCTTGCGTCGCTGCATCTCAAGGACGAGAAGTGGTGGAACTACTTGGACCGGGTCGAGGCCGCGATCGAGCGCGAGTAGAGGGCGCCGTGAGGAACGCCATCAAGTCCACTGTGGAGCTTCTCGGAAGCCGCGATGGGGGTTACTGACGAGTAACCCCGATTGTGGTCCGTGAGCCCGCGCGGGTCGCCAGCACCAGCCCTTGCCATTGGCCCATGACCAGCCTCCGCGCCGCCGCAGAAGAAGACCATGAGGCGTACCCGGCCAGCCATGAGGAGCGCACGGGCGGATGGCAGTCGTACCTGCTCCGGCGGAACGCCGGTAACCACACCCTCGGCCGCCGGGTCCGATCCCTCAGAAGGTAGACACCACCGGCTCTCGTGATCATGGGCAGCCGCGTGAAGGCGTACCCGAGACGGCGGGGGTGAGAGTCCCTCGGGTCGGACGAACCAAGATCAGTGGTTTCATCGTCCGGTCCTCGATCCATGGTCAGGTCCCGGTCACGGGGTCAGCGGAGTAATGCCCGCAATCACAAGGTGCAGAGCCGAACTGAGACCCGGTGTGAAGAGCCTAATGCAGTCAACCAAGGCTCAAGATCACTCCTGGCAAGGGTGATCTGCGACCATGAGCAGCCAGGGAAAGAAAGAGAAGATCACCAGGGTTAAGGACTGGACTGTCCACAGCTAAGGGATCTTGCGACGACGAGATGGCGAAGGCTGATCTTGGCGCGGAAGGATGCGTGGCCCGGCCGCATGCATTCCCGAGCGCGGGAATGGCGCTTGTGGCACTTGCTACCACTAGCAAAGTCCTCGATCGAGAGTGGGCGGACAGCAGGAAGGATGTTCATCCACCGCGCCTCGGCGGCACCGAAGAC
>Ga0111538_10002849_pt1 | contig 24254 bp, 18 predicted proteins | sample SoiMethybrSBSTD1_FD_79669 | JGI IMG/M metagenome (GOLD analysis project Ga0111538, IMG submission 79669) | Bulk soil microbial communities from a Populus tree surrounding site in Tennessee, USA - Soil MetaG P. TD hybrid SBSTD1 (version 2)... | ecosystem: Environmental > Terrestrial > Soil >...
AACCTGAGCGGCGTGAAGGAGGACGAGTACTTCCGAGACGGCATCACCGAAGACATCATCACGGAGCTGTCCAAGATCAAGGGCCTGAACATCTTCTCGCGCGCCACGGTGCTCGCCTACCGCGACAAACCCGTCACCCCCGCCCAGATCAGCCAGCAACTCCGCGCCACATGCGTGCTCACCGGCAGTTTGCGGCGGGCTGGCAACCGGCTGCGCATCAACGCCCAACTCGTCGACACGCGGACGGACTTTCCACTCTGGTCCGAACGCTACGACCGCGAGATGCAGGACGCCTTCGAAGTCCAGGACGAGATCGCACGCAAGATCGCCGAAGCGCTGCGCGTCACGCTCGTGCCTCAGGGCCAGGTGGCGGTCGCGGCCAAACCTACTGAGAACCTGCCGGCCGACAATCGAGGATAAACAAATGGAGCCGCCGAGCATACCCCGGCGGCTCCGGAACCACGGTGCGACTCGCCTTATGGTTCAGGAGAGTCGTTTCAGGCCCTGCCAGGCCGCCGCCTCAGGGCACCCTCGACAGCACCGCATGCACCCCACGGCCACCGCCCCCACCGACGACGGCCCCGAAGTCGTTCAGGTCGCGCGCCGCGCTCTGACCTTGGGCGGCGAGGTCCGTCATGAGCGCATCCGGCCGCGCCAGGAAGCCATGTTGCGTGCCGGAGCGCTTCCCGAGATTGTGACCACCCAACGCTCTACCGCGCGCGCTTGCCCACGCCGATCACGCTCCAGCTCGTCGCCAGCAGGTTGAACCCTGACGAAAACGCAGCGGTGAGCCGCACCGGATCCGCCGAGCCGTCGGCAGGTATGACCCACAGCTGGTTCGACGGCACCCGATGGAAGACGATCAGCTGGCCATCTGGCGACCACGTCGGCGTCAACTCGCTGATGTTGTTCAGCGTCAGCTGCCTGATCGGGCTGTTGGCGACCGCGTCCATGACGCAGATCTCGAAGGTCTTCACATCAGGAACGTTCGCCGTTGGCTCACCCGACCTGCAGGCAAACAGAATGCGCCTGCCGTCAGGAGACCACGCGGCACCGCGCTTTTCGATCCGATCGTCGGTGAGCTGCGCGTGGCCCGTCCCATCGGCGTTGATGATGTGGATTTCGCTCGACGTGATGGTGGTGGAAGGCTGGGGGACGTAACTCGTGAAGATGATTCTCCTGCCGTCCGGTGACCAGTTCGGGTCATCGTCCACGGTCGCGACCCGGTCGATCGTGAGGTTCCGCGGCACAGCCCCGTTTTCGAGCAGGTCGTCGACATTCACCGTGAAGATGTCGCTGTCGTCGGTGGCCGAGCCGGGGAACGTATTGATCGGCAGTCCAGCGCCAGAGGCCGATGCGTGGAACGCGATGTGCTTCGATGCCCGGCCGTTCGGCCCGGGAGGCGACCAGGTCGGCGATCCGCCCCGGGTGAGGAACCGCAGTTCGGTTCCGTCGTGATTCATCAGGAAGAGATCCGACGTGTTGACCGGCTCGCCCGCAGCTCGGCGCCGATTGCTGTCGAAGACGAGCTTTCCTTTGCCGTCCGGCGACAGCGTCGGAAAGATGTCGGTGTAGGTATTCGACGTCATCCGCCGGGGCGCGGAGAAGCTTCCGTTCGTCATGTAGTCGATGAAGTAAATTTCCCCGCCGACGATCGGCGGAGTGGCCCAGACGAGGCCGTGGTTGTCGCGCGTGCTGGTGAAGGCAATGGTTGACGCGACCGCGGGCTCTTGCCTGCTTTCGGCGGCGTCAAGGGTGTCGTCGTGAGCTGCCGACAGCGGTGACCCGGGCACACCCGGAACGATGAGCAGAACTGGCAAGGCGAGAGCGACGAAGAGACGGGCATTCATCATGATTTCCCTCACGGTTGCGCACCTGCGCTGCTATTGAATTGAAGCGGCTGGCTGCCGGGCGTTGTGGGCCTGAGCCACTCAAGACGACCGCAAACGCCCGTTACTTCACTGGTGGTTCCAGGCGGAGCACCTCGCCGCCTGCCATCGAGGTTCCGTTGTTGGTAACGTAAATCGCACCGTCCGGCCCGATCGCAACCGAGGTGGGTCGGCTCAACCCGCCGACTACCGTCGTCCGAGTCCCCGTCTGATACTGCGCGCAGACATCAGACTGCCCCTTGTCAGGCGTGACTCGGATCAGAACTCCCGGTCCGGTCTGCTGAAGGGCGCCAGTTGCGTGTTGGAGCACGTAGAGGTTGCCCTCGCCATCGAAGGCCATGTCGAGAATCATCTTGAAACCGGTGAGGCATGCGTCCGCGATGAAGAACATCTGCGGCTCGTCTGCGGGGACGACGCGGTAGATGTTCGCTCTGGTGTCGACGAACGGCACTCCGGTGAGCTCCGAGACGTAGTACGCGCCGTCAGGTCCGAGGACGACCGAGGTCGGGACGGCGTCGGCGATCGTGGCGAAGTTCCGCTCGTCCACCGGTGCGAATGAGGGCCGCGGCGGCGTCGATCCCCGGGATTGGAACACGGCGACCAGGGAGATGTCGCCGTCGGCCCGCACGCGCAGGAGCGCGTTTGCGCCAGCGTCAGTCATCAGATGTCCGCCCGGGAACGGAACGAGTCCATACGGATTGGTGTCCAGGTGCGGGAGCCCGGCTTCCGTGAGCCGGCCGTCCGGGTTGTTCGCCGCCTCGTAGGCGCCGATGTCGGCGACGAACCGCCATTCACCGCTGGCAGCGACGCGGACCAGCCTGGCGAAGTTCGCGAGTCCCGGGATCAGCGGGACCTCGTGGCGCCGCATCGGGTCGTTCTCAAACCCGATGGTGACGGAGGTGTATCCGTGCGCCAGAACGATATCCGTGGGTCCGGTTCCGCGGGTGCCATTGGCCAGTGCCGTCGATGGCAGCCCCCTCGCCAGCCGTGTTTGCACGCCGCGCCACAAGCGGCTGATCGCCCCCGTCGCCCCATAGCACTGAAACCCACCCTGGGGGCCGGTATAGCAGCGCGGATCCGTCGCGGGACTAGTCACCACTCCAGCCCCGCGCCCGGCTTCGGTGACGTACAGCGCGCCTTCGGGGCCGAAGGCGAGGCCACGTGGGCTGTCAAGGCCGCTCATGACTATTGAAACGGTTGGCTGAGCGACAGCAAGGCCTGGGACAGTCAGCAGTGCAAGCACGACGAGGGTAAGACGATGGTTTCTCATGGCTGCCGACAGTACGTCTCAACGAGGCGCGCGGCATCACCTGCATAGGTGACGATGTGGCTTGGTCGCGACGATTGGAAGGGACGTAATTGGCGGGCTAGCGGACCAGCCGATTGCGCAGGGCCTTGGCCACGGCTTCCGACTTCGAGTGGACCTGGAGCTTCTCGTAGACGTGGCGCATGTGCGTGGCGATGGTGTTGACGCTGACCTTGAGCGCAACCGCGGCGGTCTTGTAATTGTGCCCTTCGATCAGGAGTCTCAGGAGGCGCGTCTCGTGTGGCGTCAGCTGGTAATCGACACGGTCCGGCGGGCGGATCTCCCGGAACTGTGCGATCACGCGCCGCGCGATCTCCGGCGAAATCGGCGCGCCGCCGGACACGGCTTCCTTCAGGTACTCGAGCAGCCGGGCGGGGGGCGTCCGCTTGAGCAGGTACCCGCACGCGCCGGCGCAGAGCGCGTCGAAGATCCGCTCGTCGTCATCGTAGACCGTGAGCATGAGCAGCAACAGGTCTGGATGACGGGCTTTCAGCAGCGCGATGCCGTCGATACCCGACATCCCCGGCAAGCCGATATCGACGAGCGCGATGTCAGGGAGATCGGCGCCAATCCCGGACAACGCGTCTTCCATGGAACGATAGGTCCCGGTGCAACGATAGCTGGCAGTGCCGTCGATCAACATCTGAAGCCCGTCACGGATTTCGCGGCGGTCTTCGATGATCGCGACCTTCGTCGTGGCGCCGCCGTCGTCGGCCGCGGCGGGACGTGGCTCGCCGCTCCGTGATTGCTCACTCATGGGTCTGGAACTGCTCCCCGAGCCAGTGTAGCGCCGTGGCGCGCGACTCGTCATCACCTGCTCAGGTGAGCCTGCGGCCGCGGCCGGCCACGTGCAGGGTCACGAGTGTGCCTCCGACGTCGTTCGAGACCACCTCCAGCGTGCCACCGAGCTCCTGCGTCCGCTTGCGCATGCTCGACAGTCCGTGGCCGTCCCATTGGCGCGCGGTGTCGAAACCGGAGCCGTTATCGGCAATGCGCAGGGTGATGCGCTCCCGGCTGGCCGAGAACGCCACGGCCGCCCGGCTGCAGTTCGAGTGGCGGACGACGTTGTTTACGCTCTCCTTGAAAATCAGGAAGACCTGGCGGCGGACGTCGGCGCCGAGCTCGATGTCGCGGGTGACCTCGGGGGCATGGAACTCGAAGGTGATCTGACGTGCGGTGAAGACGTCACTGGAGAAGCGTCGCATCCGCTGGGTCAAGTCGCTCAGATGATCCTTTCGCGGATCAATCGCCCACACGATGTCGCTCATCGTGTCCATCAATTCGGACGAGGCGCCGGTAATCAGCGACAACGGTTCCCTGACCGCCGCCTCGTGGCCGCCGACACGCTGCCGCACCACTTCGCTCAAGATGGCAATCTGGGAGAGGCTGGAGCCGATGTCGTCGTGCAGATCGGTGGCGATTCGCGTCCGCACCCGCTCCAGCTCGAGCAGCCGGCGCAGGCGGTGACGGTGCAGTGCGTGCGCCCCGACGCCGACGGTGAGCAGTCCCGCGGTGACGAACCACCATCGCTGCCAGATCGGAGAGAGGACTTGAAAGCTCACCGCCGCCGGAATCGCGCTCACCTGATTGTCCGCATCGATTGCGCGAGCCATGAAACGGTAGCGGCCCGGCGCGAGATTGCTGTAGAAAATCGTGCGTGTCGCAGTCGGGGGACTCCATTCACCGTCGGCCCCTTCCAGGCGGTACTGGTAGCGGCGGTTGCCGCCGACCCGCGCGCCCAGGCTGAGGACCTCGATCTGGAGGCTGTTCTGGCGTGTTTCCAGGGCCGGCGTGGTGATCGCGCTCGCCCCCAGCTCGGGAAGCGGGAATGCGGCGCCGGCAATCCGCAACCCGTCGATCAGGATTCCCGGGGGCTGCGCCGAGCCCTCGAGTTGCGGCACCAGCCGCGACACCCCGTTCAAGGTGCCGAACCAGAGCGCGCCGTGGCGATCGCGGAAGGCGCTCTCGATTTCGTTGTTGGTCAACCCATCGGCGGTCGTGAAGTGCCGGATCCGGCCAGTCTCGGGATCGAGGCGGTCGACGCCGCGGGCCGTTCCCAGGTGGATGCGCCCCCAGCGATCCTCCGAGATGCTGCGCACGCTGTCGCTGGCCAGGCCATCGCCCACGGTATAGGTGCGGAACTGTGGCCGCCCCACCGCGGGGGTATCGGCACGGCTGACACCCGCTGCGTGACTGCCGATCCAGAGACGGCCGCGACTATCGAAGAAGAGACTGCGGATTTCACCGGCCGCCAGACCGTCAGCCGCCGTAAAGAACGTGAATACGCCGGCAGCGAAGCGTGCCAGCCCACCGCCGGCAAATCCGATCCACACGTGACCGGACGCATCCTCGGCGAAGGCGTTGGCGGCGGCGAAGTGGACGTCCGTCGCGGTGGGCAGGCCCTCATTCGTGGAGTAGCGGCGAAACGCCCCGGTCCGTCGCTCCCATCGCGTGACGACCTCATGCCCGGAGGGGTTGGTGCCGAGCCAGATATCACCCCGTGAATCCTCGAAGGCCTGATAGACCCTGTCGTCCGTCAAACCATTACGGGTCGTGTACACGGCGCGCGGGCGCACCTGCGCCAGCTGCCGGATGTCGTCCACCCCGGGAAACCGGTATAACCCTTCCGCCGTCGGAACCCACCAATCGCCAAGATGATCCTCGATGGCCATTCGCGGGAATCCGCGGCTCGCCCAGGCCACTGACGAAGGGACGTTCGATCGCACCGGCACGAACTGGTCGTTCTCGAAGAAGTTGATCGCGCCTGTCTGGCCGTCGATCGCATACAGCGTCCCCTGCCGATCTTCCGAGAGCGCCGCCACCCAGCCGCGCTGCGCCTGTTTCTCGATCGAGTAGGTCGTGAACCCGCTCCGTTCGAGCCGCGACGCGCCATTGGTATCGGTTCCGATCCACAGGCTCCCGTTGGCATCCGGGGTAATGACGTTGAGGGCGTCGCCGGTGATGCCATGGTCGACGGAGTACACACGGAAACGCCCGCCGTCGAGATGGCCCAACCCGTCGTTCTGCGCAAACCACAACTCGCCATCCGGCGAGGCATGGACATCGCGCACGCCTTTGCCGCCGATCGTCGCGTCGTAGCGATAGGCGGCGCCAGGCGCCTCCGGTAGCGGTACCGGCCGGGCCGGTGAAAGACGGCCGACGTCGAGCGCCACGAATCGGTTGGCCGGACGTGCCTGTCGCGCTGCCAGCGCCGTGTGCGACTCGGGGACGAAGGCGATGAGGCCGAATTTGTGGCCCATCCAGATGCGCCCGTCCTTGTCCTGCAGCAGGGCGCGCACGTAGTCGGGCTGGCCGGCGGGGGCGAGCTGATGCTCCACCATCTCACCTCCGGGCAGGCGGCGCACCACACCACGTGACGTGCCGATCCAGAGACTGCCCTCGCGGTCCTCGAGGAACGCCCGAATACGCAGGGTGTCGTTCGCCGGCGTTGTGAGACCCAAATCCAGCTTGCGGAAGGTGACGCCGCCGTCAGGTGATCGCTCGATCTGCACCGCGCCATCGTCGGTGCCGACGATGATGCGTCCGGCGCGGTCCTGGTAGAGCACGTTGGCGATGTTGGCAGCCCCGGTGCCGACGACATGATTGGTGAAGAGTTTCGCCGGACCCGCCGGCGGATGGGCTACTGCATCCCGGTTGACCTGGGCACGGGCGAAGCGGCTGACACCTGCCTCGGTAGCGACCCAGTAATCGCCTTCACGCGTCTCCAGCACATCGAAGACCGATGCGCTGCCGAGTCCGTCACGCACGGAATACTCGACAAACCGCTGGCCGTCAAAGCGGTTGAGCCCCTGCATGGTGCAGAACCAGAGGAAGCCTCGCGAGTCGAGGACGATGCGCCGGACGTGATCGTGCGCGAGCCCGTCGGCGGTCGTGTAGATCCGCACCGGCAACTGCTGCGCGTAGACGGTCGACGCTGTCGTGAGCATCAACCCAACGAGCAGCGATGTCGCAAGAGCGGCGACTGATTGGCGCAGGTTGATCAAGGTCGATGGTGCTGCCCTACCGCCTTCGCACAACCGACTGGAGCCACGGCTCGAGGAACTGGCGGGCGACAGCATCTGCGCTGTCAGGCAGGTCGGCGATGTGGACGCGGCCGTCGACATACGCGATGCCGAACACTCGCTTGCGGGGCACGCCGACGCCACCGGACTGCTCGATCCGGAGCTTGGAATCCGAGTCGATGGTGGCGCGCAGGTGGATGCTCCCGGCCCTGACCCCAAGCGATGAGACGCTTTTCTGTCCCGGCGACAGTTCGACCAGCGACTGGCCAACCGCTCTATTGAAGTCACCGACGATCTGCTCTATGGCTGCGCGAAACTCCGCCCAGAAGTGTTCACGCGCGTCGCGACGCGGGCGTTCCTCGTCAACCCGGCGACGCTTTTCGCCCTCTGCTTGTTCCTGCCGGCCAGTCCACTCCCGGCCGAGCTCCGTGATCCAGTCGTCGTTGTTCGTCATGGCGCTGCACTCTGCAGCCTAGCATCCGTCACAGTGTGCGCGCCGTGCTGAATTGAACACAGCGAAACATGCGTTCATCCTCTGCTGTGATGAGGCATGATGGCTGGAAAGGAGCGGGCATGGGAGACAAAGGCGGCAAAAAGGACAAGGAAAAGAACAAGCGTCAGGGAGAATCATGAGCGAAGATGCGCACGCCCGGCCCACTCGCGAGGCGCCCGAGCCATTGTACGACGTCAATATCCCGACCCCCACGCACGCGGAGCGCGCCCGAACACTGGTCGCCCGGATCTCGACCGGGACGCTGTGCACCCTGGCCCTGGAGCCGGAGGGGTATCCCTACGGTTCGTTCGTGACCGTCGCCTTTGACCACGGAAACCCGATCTTCCTTATCAGCGAACTCGCCGAGCACACCAAGAACCTGGAGCGGGATCCTCGCGCGTCGCTGCTGGTGGCCGAGGGAGGCTCTGCAGATCCGCTCGCCAACGGCCGCGTCACCCTCCTCGGACTGTGCACGCGCGTCGAGGGGGACTCCGGCCGCGCGCGTGCCGCATTCTTCGCCGCTCATCCGAACTCCAGCTACTACGCTGATTTCCGCGACTTCGCGTTCTGGAAGCTGCAGGTCGATCACGTCCGCTACATCGGGGGCTATGGCCGGATGTCGTGGATCAACGAGGCTGACTGGCGGACAGCCGAACCGGATCCCCTCGGTCAGTCGGCCGCCGGCATGATTGCTCACATGAACGCCGACCACGCTGACGCCATGGTGCTTTGCTGCAAAGCCTTTTCAAGAGCGACCGAGATCACCGCCGCGAGGATGACGGGCGTCGACAGGTACGGGTTCGAGATGTCGGTGATGACCCCGATGGGACCACGACCCGTCCGACTGGCGTTCGGCGAGCCGGTCACCACACCGGAGGACGTGCGCGCGGCTCTAATCGCTCTAGTGAAGGACGCCAGGTCCAGGCTGGGCTGAGGCTGATGGAACGTGCAGCCCGGCGCCGCACAACCGGTCGAGAACCCCATCATTTCGGCGCCAGTTCCCCGAACCAGTACGCCGCCGTGACCCCGCCATCCATGAGGAAGTCGCTCCCGGTGATGAACGCGCCGTCGGCGCCCATGAGCAGCGCGCCGACGTTCCCGACTTCGTCCGGCGTGCCGGCTCGCCCGGCTGCCGAGACTTCGATCATGCGCCGGTAGCCCGGACCACGCGGGCCTCGGAGTTCATCATTGGCCAGGGGCGTGATGATGATGCCTGGACTGATCGTGTTGATCCGGGCACCCCGCTTGCCCCAAGCGCACGGCCTCCGCCGTCACCCGCAACGAGTTTCCCCGCTTTGACAGCTGATACGCGCGGAGGGGATCGGTCACCTGATCAGGCTGAAGCATCGGGAGTTTCAGCAACTCTTCGACTGGCGTCGTCGCCAGCGCCGCGTTCTGCTCGACCGGGAGCGGCGGCAGCCCGGACTGGGACGCGATCACCACGCCGGCCCCGCCGGGCGCGATCACCTCGCCGAATTCCTCCAGGGCAAGGGCGGTTCCGTAGAGATCGACTCGCAGGATGGTTTCCGGCGTCGCCTGGGTCGGGGAGACTCCAGCGGCATGGATTAGACCGACGATGTTGTCCAATCCAGTCGCCGTCGCCACCAGCGCGTGAACCGAAGCCCGCGAGGACGCGTCAACCGTCGCGGTGCTCACGTCGAAACCGGCGTCGGCCAGCGTTCGTGCGGCCGCATCAGCGTTTTCCTGCCGCAGGTCGGACAGCAGCAGGTGCTTGCCTGCGCTGACGCGCCGCGCGATCGCCTGGCCGATTGAGCCCGCTCCGATGACTACGATCACGCTCTTCATGGAACGCCTTCCAAGCCCACGGGTAAGGTCGTTCAGTTTAGAACTGGATCATCACTTTGATGGACTCTCGCTCGTTCATTGCACGGTATCCGTCTGGAACCCCATCGATATTCGTCACCCGATCGAACACGCGACCGGGCTCAATCCTCCCTTCGAGTACGTCCGGCAACAGCTCCGCGACGTAAGCACGCACCGGTGCCGGGCCGCCGGCGATGGTGATGTTGCCGTAGAAGGTCGGTTGTGCGTTCGGGATGGTCGTGTCCTGCGGCACGCCGACCCGCCCGACCGCCCCTCCTGCGCGCGCGATGCTGACCGCCGTCCGCATGGCCTCACCATGGCCGACGCACTCGAGCACCGAGTGTGCCCCGAGCCCGCCCGTAAGCTCACGGACTCGTTCGATCGCCTCGTCGCCGCGTTCGCTGACGACATCGGTCGCACCAAACGCGCGTGCCAGCGCGATGCGGTCGGCGTGACGCCCCAGCATGATGATCTGCTCGGCGCCGAGCCGGCGCGCCGCAATGACGCCGCACAGACCGACCGCGCCGTCTCCGACCACGGCCACCGCCCTGCCCGGACGGACACTGGCGGATAGCGCCGCGTGGTGGCCAGTGCCCATCACATCGGAGAGGGTCAAAAGAGACGGCATCAGAGCATGGTCGGGCCCGACGGGGAGGGCGACCAGCGTCCCGTCCGCGAGCGGTACCCGCACCGCTTCGCCCTGACCGCCGTCGAGCTCGGTCCCGCCCCACCAGCCGCCATGGAGGCAGGACGTCTGCAGTCCCGCCCGGCAGAACTCGCAGGTCCCGTCCGACCAGGCGAAGGGAGCGACGACCAGATCACCTCTCTTCACCGTACGGACGTCGGAGCCGACCTCCTCCACGAGCCCGACGAACTCGTGGCCCATCCGGTTCCCGGTCTCAGTGCGAGGCATCGAGTTATACGGCCAGAGGTCGCTGCCGCAGATGCAGGCACGCGTCACCCGGACCAACGCATCGGTCGGCTCCACGAGCCGGGCATCCGGAACCGTCTCGACGCGGACATCGTGCGCGCCGTACATCACTGTGGCTTTCATTCTGAAATGTTCCTTTTCGTTGGTGTGACCCATCCAGGCACGTGGCGAGCGTCGCGCCGGACTAGCCCCGACTCACTTCGAGGCTGGCGCGGACGTGCAATCCTGGGGTAGTGATCAGCCTGGTTCTTCAGGCGTTGAGCCCGGCGTAAATACAGAGTCAACCTCACGTTCTCTTCTCGCATCAGGAACGGGATGGTGTTCCCGCGACCTGTCCATTGGCCCCAGGAATCAGCACATTGGTCATCGGAAGGCCGCTCGAGTCGTGCAGGGACTCTGGACGTCTCGCCTACCGACCCACCATCTTCAGAAGGTGTCCAGCTCGAGCGGATGATGCGCGCTGTATCCGTTCTCTCAGCGTAGCGCTCGTCTCCGCTATTGGGTAGCAGAAGAAATCGACAAAGGCTCACTCGACACTGGGCGACTGGATCAGGACCTATCCGCCCTTGGCGCGATACGCAGCACCGAGCGCGGTGTTATGCAGGTCGGCCTACTATTAGTTAGCCGGACAGACGCACATCGACGACGCGGCAGTACGGTGCAGAACGGGACGGTGCTCAGCCATGAATCCGTGGGTCGCGAAGGCGCTGGTGCTCGCAGCTACGCTGGTGTTGGTCGTCATTCGCGCGCCGCATGGCCGCCGGAGTCGAAGCGTCAAGGTCGCCGCGAGCCGGAAAACGCCGCTGGAGACCGGGCTCTTGGTTCTGGCCTGGGTGGGATTCTTCGTCCCTCTGATCTGGGTCGTATCGCCGGCGTTCTCGTTCGCTGAGTACCCGCTGAGGAACGGCCCGCTCGTCGGCGGTGTGACGTGCTTGGTCATCGGCCTCTGGCTCTTCTACCGCTCGCACGCTGACCTTGGCACGAATTGGTCGATCACCCTGGAGGTACGGGAACAGCATCAACTCATTACGCACGGCGTTTATCGACGGATCCGCCACCCGATGTATTTGGCACTCGCGCTGTATTCCGTCGGCCAGGCGCTCGTCATCCCGAATTGGGTGGCAGGTCCGGCGAACCTGATCGCGTTCGCGATTCTCGTCGCGTGTCGTGTCCGCGCGGAGGAGCGGATGATGTTAGAGGAGTTTGGCGACGAATACGCGGCTTACTCGGCGCGAACGAAGCGTCTTATTCCTGGCGTCTGGTAGACAATTCAAGCACCGGCTAACAGGCGCATGCACCTGATGAAACCGGACCTCGCCGGTAAAAGTTCGCGCATCGCGCGGGCTTTCGCAGCGGTCTGGTTGTGACGTTCACTAAAAAACACTGAGAACGTTGTCGCGAAGGTGGTGCCTTCTGGCCTCCGATGTAGTACCGAACGAGCTGCTGACTGGTGATCGGTTCACGTCCATGACGTGAACGTTCAGTCGAGATTGCGCGTGTTCATTGAGTAGAAATTCATCCCGACCAGATATTCGGAGCTGTTGCTGAATCCCGCGCGCTTGTCGCCGTAGATCTGCGAGGTGGCGCTGTAGACGCCTCGGGTTGCCCCGGGCGCCTGCGTTGGCGTCTGCGCACCTCCGGTGAACCGGCACAACCCATGCTGGCATTCCGTTCGACTTGATGCCAATCCGCGGATTGCTGAGCGTGTGCCCCGATTTCTGCTCCCCTCCCACGAATGCCACGGCGCGCGGTGATTGCCGCGGCCACTGACGTCGCCACGATCCCGGAGGACATACGAAATCCCGGAGGCTCTCACGCGTCTCCCTAGACTTCGTGCCGCGCCGACCTGCTTCGATGTGCGGGCAGGCGTGGCCGTGAAAGATGGCACCTATGGTCTCCCCGGTCTCGGTGATCGGGGTCAGGAGGACGGATGCTGGCAACTTGAGAAATCGAAAAATGCGGTCGTGGTTTCCGGTGGTCCTGCTGATGGGGACCACGCTGGCCGGGACGCCGGCACAGGCGCAGCCGTCGAGCGGGGACGCTGACACGCGAGCGGCCGCTCTCGCCCGGGCGAAGGCGGAAAAAGCCAAAACCGTCCGCGTCTATGAGCCCAACAAGGCCGAACTGTGGCTCGATCGGGCCGAGACGCTGCTCCTCGCCGGCGGACTGCGCTGGCACCCGTTCTTCGAAAGCGCGTACGCCGGCGGCGGTTTTACGCTTGGCGCCGGCTACCGGCGATTCGTCAGCCCGTACAACACGGTCGACCTGCGCGGCAGCATGACGTTCTCCGGCTACAAGCGAGTCGAGGCCGAGTTCCTGGCGCCGCGGCTGTTCAACCGGCGAGGACGGTTGTCGGTGATCGGCGGCTGGCGCGAAGCGACCCAGGTCGGTTTCTACGGAATCGGGACGACGCAAACGTCGAAGGACGACCGCGCGAACTACAGCTTCACGCAGCCGTACGTCTCGGCGAGGATCGAGGTCTGGCCGACCCGCCGCCTGTTCGTCGTCGGCGGCGGTCTCGAATACTCGCAATGGGATCAGGGGCCGGGAAGTGGAACGGTTCAATCGGTCGAAGAGGTCTACACGCCGGAGACGCTCCCCGGCCTTGGTTCACAGCCGACCTACCTGCATGCGGAAGGATCGGCGGCGCTCGACTGGCGGACGTCGCCCGGCTACTCTCGCCGCGGCGGCAGCTACGGCGTCGCGGTCCACGACTTCGCGGCCCACGACAGCGCATTCGGCTTTCGCCGGGTCGACTACGACCTGATTCAGCACCTCCCGCTGCTGCGGGATGCCTGGGTGTTGTCGTTCCACGGTCGCGCGGAAACGACCTTTACCGGGGACGACGAACACATCCCCTTCTTCATGCTTCCGGCGCTCGGCGGCGGCTCGACGCTTCGCGGGTTCGCGAGCTGGCGCTTCCGCGACAACCACAGTCTGCTGCTGCAGGCGGAATGGCGGGTGCTGGCGAACCGCTTTCTCGACATGGCGGTGTTCTACGACACCGGAAAGGTGATGCCGCGCCTGGCCGACTTCAGCTTCGAGGGACTCAAGAGCGACTACGGTCTCGGCTTCCGGCTGCACGGACCCGCGGCGACACCGCTGCGCATCGAGTTGGCGAAGAGCAACGAGGGTCTCGCTCTCGTGTTCTCGTCGAAAGCCGCGTTCTAAGGATCTGATGCGCATACGCCACACTGCCCCGCTCCTTGCGATCCTCGGTCTCCTGCTGGCCGCCATCCTGGTTGCCACCGTGACGACTCAGGGCCGCCGGTTCTACGACGACGACCCGATTGCTCAGGACTCGGACACGGAGGATGCGTCGAAAACCGAACCGTGGGAGGTCGGACTGTTCTACGACCTCACCGTCAATCTCTTCGTGACCGCTCGACGTACGCCGTCGAACACCCGCGCGCAGAATGTCAACACCATCGACGAGGTCCCCGATTCGAGCTGGTTTACCAATCGTGCCGTGAGCGTGGTGCCGCTCGAACAGCTCCTGCGCGGCCCCAATGCCGGGCCCCCGCCGGCTCCGGCGAAGTGGGTGATCATCCGCGAGAAGGCGTCGGGATACGCGCCGGGTTTCACCGCCCGTGACGCCAACGGCGAGACGTGGTTCGTGTCGTTCGATCCGCCCTCCAACCCCAAGGCGGCGACCGCGGCAGTCGTGATCGCCAACCGGCTGTTCTGGGGACTGGGATACAACCAGGTCGAGACGTTCCTCACGCGCATCGATCCGACGCGGCTGGAGATTGACCCGAAGGCCACCGCCCGCCGCCCCTCGGGCGTCAGGACGTCGTTCACGAAGGACGACCTCGATGCCGTGCTCGAGCGCGCGGCCCGGAACTCCGACGGCACCTACGAAGCCGCGGTCGCCCGCCTGCTGCCGGGGAAGATCCTGGGCCCGTTCCGTTACGAGGGTACTCGCCCCGACGATCCCAACGACATCGTGCCCCATGAGCACCGACGTGAACTCCGCGCCCTCCGCGTGTTCGGCGCCTGGACCAATCTCACCGATTGGAAAGCTGGCAACACCCTGGATGTACTCGTATCCGAGAACGGCCGCTCGGTGGTGAAGCACTATCTGCAGGACGTGGGCTCGACCTTCGGGATCGGCGCCAATGGGCCCCACGACTGGGACGAGGGCTGGGAGTACTTCTACGAGGGCAACACCACGCGTCGTCGTCTCCTGTCGTTCGGCTTTGCCCTGAGCCCGTGGCAGACGGCGTCGTACCCGACCTACGACTCCATCGGCCGATTCGAGGGCGATCACTTCGATCCGACCACGTGGAAGCCACACACGGCGACCACGGCCTACGTCGAAATGCGTGCAGACGACGCGTTCTGGGCGGCGCGACGGGTGATGGCGTTCACCGACGATCAGATTCGCGCGATCGTCAAGACCGGGCAACTGAGCGACCCCGTTGCCGAGCGGTACCTGGCCGACGTGCTGATCAAGCGGCGTGATGCCATCGGACGCGCCTACCTCGCGAGCGTCAACCCCGTCGTCGACCCGGCGTTGAGCGCGTCCGGGCTGCTCACGTTCGGGAACGCGGCGGTCGAACGCGGGCTCGCGAAGCCGCCCGATTCCTACCTGGCGGTCTGGTCCGCCTTCGACAATGCCACCGGCTCGTCCAATCCTATCGGCCAGACGGCCGGCTCCGATCGAATCGAAGCCCCTTCCGGACTGCCAGGTGCGCCTGGTTCTTACGTCAAAGTGGCGCTGAGCGCCGTCAGTCCATCTTCCCCGGCGTGGGCCCAGCCGATTGACGTCTATTTCCGCAGGATCGCCACCGGCTGGATGCTGGTGGGACTCGAGCGCCTGCCGACTGTTCCGTCCCCGCAAATCAAGTGAGAGGAGACCGTGGCCAAGAACGCAGATTGCTTCGTCGAACCGTACGCCGTCACGAATGGCACGCGGCTCGAGCTCAGAGATCACGATCCCGACGATAGCGCTGGGTCATGACGACCGACCTGACGGCCCAGGGACCCAAAACCCTGGGCCAGCGCCTGCTGGCCCCGATTGCCGACGTTCGGAGGCACGAGGTGATCAGCGTCCTGCTGATGACGCTGGTCATGTTCCTGGTCCTGGCCGCTTATTACCAGCTCAAGACCGCCCGCGAGGTCTTCATCCTCAGCGAGGGGGGCGCAGCGGTCAAGAGCTACTCGTCGGCCGGGCAGGCCGTGCTGCTGCTGTTTCTCGTGCCGGCCTACGGCGCCTTCGCCTCTCGCGTGAACCGCGTGCAGCTCGTGCAATGGGTGACGATGTTCTTTGTATCGAACATCGTCCTGTTCCTGCTGGCGCTCAGCGCCGGCCTGCACATCGGCATCGGCTATTTCCTGTGGGTGGGCATCTTCAACCTGATGGTGATCGCGCAGTTCTGGGCGTTTGCCGCCGACCTCTACACCCCTGAACAAGGGAAGCGGCTGTTTCCACTGATCGGCGTGGGGGCCAGCCTGGGCGCCTGGGTCGGGTCGGTTCGGGCCGGCTATCTGATGTCGATGGGCCCACGCCGGCTGATGGTGGGCGCGGCGGTCATTCTGATCGGCTGTGCCCTCATGGCGCGCCTCGTCAACCGGGTCACCCAGCGGGATGCGACCAGGAAGGTCAAGCCCGCCGACGACACGCCGCTGGCGGCGGGGAACGGCTTCGCCATGATCTTTGCCGATCGCTACCTGATGCTGATCGCGCTGCTGGCGGTGCTCATCAACGTGGTCAACACGACGGGCGAATATCTGTTCGGCCGCTACGTCGTCGAGGCTGCGCAGCTCGCGCATCCCGGCGAGGCAGCGACGGCGGCACGGGAACATTTCATCGGCGCGGCTTACAGCCGGCTGTTCAGCACCGTCAACCTCGTGGGCTTCCTGCTGCAGATGTTCGTGGTGTCACGCGTCTTCAAGTTCCTTGGCGTTGGCAAGTCGCTGTTCATCCACCCCTTCGTGGCGCTGGCCGGCTACCTCATGATGCTGCGGGCGCCCTCGATTGGAACAATGGGAATGTTCAAAGTAGCCGACAACAGCCTCGACTACTCGCTAGGCAACACCACCAAGCAGGCGTTGTGGCTGCCAACCAGCCGCGAGGCCAAGTACAAGGCGAAGCAGGCAGTGGATTCGTTCTTCGTCAGGATGGGCGACGTGCTTCAGGCTGCCCTGGTGTTTATCGGCGAGCGAATGGCGTTCGCCGTGCCCGCGTTTGCGGCCGTGGTCCTGGTGCTCGTGGGCGCATGGCTTGGGGTCGTGGCCCTGCTCAACCGTCAGCTTCGCGCGAAAGCCGATCAGGCGGGCACTCGCCAACTGTGAGCTCATCGGGATCCTGAAGGAACGCGAGCAGCGGTCGCGTCTCGAACTGGGGATATTTGCGGAAGCCGTCCGATTCGACGGCTCTCCCCTTGTGTCAGGCCTGGGTTGCGCGCAGAGCTTTGAAATACGCATCCGCAGTCGCGAGGGCCGAATCGGTCTTCGAGAAGACCTCGCCTCCCTGTGCGTTTAGCTTCTCCGCCTGCGGCTTGAGCGACGTCATGGCGGACGGCGTCAAATCGCTGCCGAGGAAGGTAATCTGGTCGGCGAGCTGCTTCCTGAAAGGCTCCAAGGCCGCTCCCGCGTCACGCAATGACTCCATTACGCCGGCAAGCTCCTTCTGGTTCGCCTTCAGTCGCTCCTGCGCCTGGCTCTGCAGCGCTGGATCCGTGATGGCCTTGATCGTCTCGGCGCGGCCGCCAAAATAAGTCTCTCCAGCCTTCTGCATCGCATCGATCTTCTGTCGCGCCTCGGCCACCTTGTCGTTCATGGCGTCCGACGACTTCAGCAGCTTCTTGTAGTCACCTTTCATGTCCTTCGAAGGCTGGGTGACCAGGCTGTTATAGGCGTCGAGTGTCTTCTGCAGCTGCATCTTTCCAGTCGTGATGGACTGCGTCGTGCTCTCGCCGGCCTTGACGAAGCGGTCGGTTTCCTTGAGGCCTTGGGTCCGGCTGCGCTCCGCCGTTTGAGCGGTCATGAGAACCGGCATGGCGAGAACGGCAACGACGATGGCGGCCGGGAGTCGAGTGAGGGTCGTGCGCATGAGCTAATCCTTCCTAACGGTTACTGCAATGGAGCTAAAGGCGGCTGAGAAACTGCTGGCTTGTGATATCGGTACCCGCGCATTCGAGGCAGGAAGCGGAAGACATCTTGGCAGCTTACCGGTGGCGAGGGCCGGAACACCGTTCACAATTGCACACGCCCGGGAGTTCGCCGGGACACGATCTGCCTTAGAACGTCAGCGGCACCTTTCCCGTGTAGGTGATGCCATGCGCCACCTGGCCTGCGCAGTACATCACTGCGCCCGGTCCCACCGCGGTCATCCTGCCTCCGCACTCGATTTCGCCCGTGCCCGAGGCAACAATCATGAATTCTTCCTCGGGTGGTCGAAGTGGCTCGGCAAGAACTCCTGAGCCACCGGCGGCGGCGTCAATCACCTCGAACACGGAGCCGTTCACCGGATCGCGGAAGAAGAAGCGCTCGAAAGGCGCGGTGCGGAGCGGTGCGATCAGCTCCACGCCACGCTGGACGAGGCGCTGCTTCAGCGATTCGAGATGAACGCGCCCGCCGCATCTTTTCCTGGTCACCCTTCAGCGCCGCGATGTTGTATCGGATGACGAGAAAACGGGGGATTTCCAGCTTGCGTTCGGAGGCCGCCTGAAGCGTCTTCTCGGCTTCCACGAAGTTACCGGTGAGGAAATAGCTTTGCGCAAGATTGCCATACGCAATCGAGTGGTCAGGATCAGCCGCGATCTTCTGCCGAGATACTCTCTTGACCATCACTTGTTGGCCGCCCTGATCCGGGCGATGAACTCGTCCAGATACTCGGAGACGCTCTTGATCACGGTGGCAGGGTGTCCGGCGCTGGCGCCGGCTGTGATGCCGCCTCTGTGCAGGAGCGACACCTGGACCAGGACCGGCGACGGCTGATAGGAGAGCCGCGCGGTCGTGTGGGTATAGACGGTCACGTCGAAGCGAGACACGCACGATCCAGTCGACAGGCTGCCGGTGATCACGTTGACGTAGACGTACGAGTCCTCGTCCGTGTTGGTCAGTACGGTGAAGCCGGCGCTCTTCAACTTACCGGCCACGGCCGCTTCGAGCGCCGCCTCGGTCAGCCCGCACGACGCCGCCTGGGCGCCGAGGCCTTCGATGACGACCCGCAGACGCGTCAGTCCCTTGAGCTCGGCATCCGGCTGCTGGTTGAATGGCTCCGGGGCCGCGGCATTGGCGGCCGCCGACGCCGCAGGAATGCCGGGCACTCCCCCGGCCCCTCCGGGCCCGGTCTTCGGCTTGTCCGGCGTCGGGGACGAGTCGTCTGGTCCGATCAAATCGTAGACGCGCCGAACAGTATCGGCGACGCGGCCGCCTTCGACGAACTGGACGTCTACGGTCAGCTTTGGGCCGCCGGTTTCCCGCGTGTAGGTGTAGCGGAGTTCGCGCCCCTGTTCGACCTTGTAGCGGACGACCACAGGGCCGCTGTCGCGAACCGTGACTGCGGTGACGGGAAGCCCGCGGATCTGCAGGTAGTCGTCTTTCCCGTCCGTATGGAAGGTCCGCGACACGTCGTCGGCATCAGTGATGGTCACCGTGCCGCGGCTGTCGATGATGGTGAGGTGCGGTGACGGCAACCGCGCTTCGGCTGAGAGTTGCTGCATGCGCTGGGCGTCTTCGGCGCTCTCGCGCGGTACGTTGAAACCGCCCTGCTGACCACCGCCTGATCCCCGACGGCCTCGTCCACCGCCCTCGCCGTCACCCGACTCACGCCCGGCACTGCGGGTCCCGGCGACCAGCCACGCGGGATTGAACCCGATTTGCTTGTCGACCTGGCTCTGGTTGCGATTGAGGACCCAGCGGCCCGTCAAATTGCCCGATTCCTGGCTGCGAGCGGAGGTCGGCGCCAGGAGGGCGAGCATGCATGCGGCCGGGAGCACCGCCAGCCACCGGCTCGCCTTCGCGCCGAAGGCGCCCTCGGATGAGACTTGCGTGGAAGAGGACATACGGTTTCCCTCTCCGCACGGTAGCACGCCGTAGCGCTAGACGGCACAATCGGCAGCAATACAGAATGGGCTGACGGCTGACATTGCGGATGCGCAGAGGAGGCGTGCCCTGGCTGCTCCCGAGAGCGTAGAACACATCCACGGCTATTGCAGCCTGTGCATCGCCCGCTGCGGCACGGTGGCCACGGTCGAAAACGGTCGCTTCACACGGCTTGACCCCGACCCCTCACATCCCACCGGGCGCGCGATCTGCGCGAAGGGGCGGGCGGCGCCGGAACTCGTCTATCACTCAGACCGGCTGACGCATCCGCTGCGGCGCACACGCCCGAAGGGTGATGCCGATCCGGGTTGGGAACGAATCAGCTGGGACACCGCGCTCGATCTCACCGCCGCCGCGATGGGACGAATCAGGGACCAGCATGGACCGCACGCTGTTGCCTTCAGCGTCTCGTCCCCTTCAACGACGGCGATCAAGGATTCCGGCGATTTCATCCGCCGGCTCATGAACGCCTTCGGCACCCCGAATGCCGTGACCAGCCTGGATGTGTGCGGTTGGGGCCGTGCCTTTGCCACCCGTTACGTCTATGGGGTCGGGAGCGTTGGAACAGGCAGCGCCGGCGGCGCGATGCCGGACATCGACCGGACCGGATGCCTGATTCTCTGGGGCTACAACCCCAGCTCTTCCCGGCTGACACACGCGACTGCCGCCGTTGACGCCAGGAAGCGCGGCATGCGGCTGATCGTGATCGATCCGCGCCACGCCGGTCTCGCCGGCAAGGCGGATGTGTGGCTGCGCGTGCGGCCCGGCACGGACGGCGCGCTCGCGCTCGGCCTCGCCAACCTGATGATTGAGCGCGGCTGGTACGATGCCGCGTTCATTCGCACCTGGAGCAACGGTCCGTTGCTGGTGCGTGCCGACACCGGGCGGCTGTTGACCGCGAGGGATCTGGCGGCGGATGGACACGCTCGTCGTTATCTTGCGTGGGACACGGCCGCCGCACGGGCGGTGACCTACGATGCGGCAACGGGCCGCTATGACGGAGACGTTGCTCACCTGGCGCTGGACGGCGAGTACCGCATCGCCACTGCACACGGCGACGTGGTCTGCCATCCGGCGTTTGCCCTCTACGCGGCGCTCTGCCAACGGTATCCGCCGGAGGTGATCGAGGCGACGTGCTGGATTCCCCGCGCGCACCTTGAAGAGGCCGCGCGGCTGATCTGGCACTCCCGGCCCGTCTCGTACTACGCGTGGAGCGGCCACGAGCAGCATGCCAACGTCACTGATACAGCCCGTGCGATTGCCTTGCTGTATGCGCTGACCGGCTGCTTCGATGCACCCGGCGGCAACGTGCTGCTGCCGGCGGTGCCCTCCGCGCCGACGAGCGGCGAGGATCTTGCGACCGCGACGCGTCTCGCCCCGGCGCTTGGGATGGCGGAACGCCCCCTGGGCCCGGCTCGCTGGAACCATGTCACCGCCCACGATCTCTATGGAGCGATCCTGGAGAGCACACCTTATCCCGTGCGGGGGCTCATCGGCTTTGGTGCCAATCTGCTGCTGGCGCAAGCCGATGGTGCCCGCGGACGCGAGGCGCTCGCGGCACTCGATTTCTACGCCCACGGCGATCTGTTCATGACGCCGACAGCCGCGCTCGCCGACGTGGTGCTGCCCGTGGCGTCGGCATTCGAGCGCGAAGCGCTGAAGATCGGCTTCGAGATCAGCACCGAGGCGCAGTCACTGATCCAGTTCCGCCAGGCGGTCGTGCCGCCGCCGGGGGAAGCACGGTCGGATACCGAGATCGTTTTCGATCTCGCAGGACGTCTGGGGCTTGCGGCGGAGTTCTGGAATGGCGACATCGAGGCCGCGTATCGTCACCAGCTCGGACCGTCGGGCGTTGCGCTCGAAGCCTTGCGCGCGCGGCCAGAGGGCGTGCGTGTGCCGCTGAAGGCCCGTTACACCAAGCACGCCGAGCCAGACGCGCACGGCAATCCGCTGGGTTTCGCGACACCGTCGCGCCGGATTGAGCTCTATTCCGAAACGTTCCTGGATCATGGCTACCGACCGTTACCCGATTTCGCCGAGCCCGCGATCGGTCCTGTGATGCGGCCGGATTTCGCCGAGCGCTTTCCACTGGTGCTGACCTGTGCCAAACCCAGCCTGTTCTGTCAGAGTCAGCACCGGGCGCTGCCCAGCCTGCGCAAGCACGCCCGCGATCCGAAAGTGGATCTGCACCCCGACGCGGCGCGGGCCCGTCAGATCGCCGAGGGCGACTGGGTCACGATCGAAACACCGCATGGCAGCGTGCGCGCGCGAGCGCATCTCAACGCCAGCATCGATGCACGCGTGGCCGTGGGCGAACATGGCTGGTGGCAAAGCTGCGACGCGCTCGGCGCGCCGGCCCATGACCCGTTTGCGCCGGAAGGCGCCAATTTCAACCTCCTCATCAGCGCCAACACTCACGACCCGGTCAGCGGCACGGCGTCACATCGTTCCTATCTGTGTGAGATTCGATCCGCTGAGCACGAGGCGGCGTCACAATCTGCTGGGCAGCCGCGATCGGCTCCCCGGAACGCCGTCTGAACACACGATGATCACTCTCGCTCCCGACACGCTCGACCTGTTTCGCGCCGTCAGCACGGCGACACTGACGACTCAACTCTTCAAGCGCGGCTTTCGGAATGTCTTCATTCAGGGCAGTTCCCGGCTGACCAGTCGAACGCTCGGGAATCTGGTTGGCGCGGCCTACACCGTACGCAACATCCCCGCTCGCGAAGATCTGGACGTATTGGCCGCCTTCAAAGATCCGGAACACCCGCAGCGGAAGAGCATCGAAGACATACCGGCCGGACACGTCATGGTCATCGATTGCCGAGGCGAGAAACGGGTCGCGTCGGGAGGGGAAATCCTGACCACGCGCCTGATGAAGCGCGGGGCCGCCGGCCTCGTGTCGGACGGCCCGGTTCGCGACTCGGGACCGATCTCCCAGCTCCCCTTCCACGTCTTCTGCGCGGGCGGCAGCGCACCGCTCAACCTGGTTCATCACCATGCGGTCGATGTCAACTGTCCGATCGGGTGCGGAGGAGTCGCGGTGTACCCGGGTGACGTCATCGTCGGTGACGACGATGGCGTGGTCGTCGTGCCGAGGCACCTCGCGGACGAGATCGCGACCGACGCGGCCCGGCAGGAGGAGATGGAGACGTTCATTCTCGAGCGGGTTCGAAATGGCGCCAGGCTGCCGGGCACCTATCCGCCAGACGAAACGACGCTCGCGGAGTTCGAGGTGTGGCGCGCCCAGCACGCGCGCGGAGAGACGACATAGCAATCCCGCGCCGATCCGAAATAGGCGCAGCCAGGGAGCTATCACTCGAAGAAAAAAGAAGGTCGGTCATGCCGCCTGCGCCAGGCATTCGCTATGCTTTAGGTCGGTCTGCACGGGCAGCGGAGAGCTCCTCCGGCGCCGTGCAAGAGGAACCGACGACATGAGCATGACGCGTCAGAATCTGTACGGTCGCGAGTTCACCATCCTCGAGGGGGATAGCCTCACCGGTCTCTGCGAAGGCGCGATCGAGGCCGGCGGTGGCGTGCTGGCGACCAACACCGCGATGATGTGCCGGCCGTTCTGCGCGTCCGGTGCGGGCAATCCGATTATTTCCGCGCACCGTACACCGTTTCCAGGCTTCCAGTGGGACGAGGTCTGGTTCGGATACCAGGGCTTTACCTCCGAGGAGGAGTTCCTTCGCTCGCACGGCTTCTTCGGCTCGGGCCGCTGCTACATCGCGGTCGTCGATGGCGGCGCGCGGAAGCTCGTGGCCCTGGAAGACTTCGTTCGGCTGTGTCCGGATGTCATTCTCGGTCCCCGGCTCAAACCGCTGGGCCATGGGATGCGGCGCTACAGCAAGTTCTTCATCAATCGGAGCCGGCTGCCGCACCACACGCACGATTGCAAGGAAGAGGCGTACTGGATCGAGCCGGCGATGATCGTCGACTACGACTTGTTCGACGAGCAGTGCTTCATGGCGGTTGGGCTCCACGAGAGCTTCGGGCCGGCCGAGCTCCGCACACACCTGACCCGTAACGGCTGGGACGATCCGGCGAAGGTGCTGAAGCAGCACGCACGGTGGGTCTATATGCACCCCGGTGCGGCGATGATCATGAAGAACAAGGTCCTGCACGGGCCGGCGGCGTTCCTGCCGCACTACGAGCCGCAGTTCTACGACGATGGGTATCGCATGTACGAGCCGATGCCCAAGATTCCGCGCTCGCTGCTCGTGGGCCGCGAAATCCCCGAACGCCTGCGGGGCGATGTCGAGAAGGATGCCGAGGGCGATCGCGACGCGCTCCTCGACTATCTGGTGTCCGATGAAGCTCTCGACTGGGCGTCGATCCACGATCCCCGCTACGCGGAGCGGCATACCTGCACACCGCTGCTCGACCAGGACACCTGCGACGGACGGGACGTCACGGATCACTGGATCGTCTACGGTGCGTTCGGTCGCGAGAACAACCACCAGGTGTTCGCATCGAAGCGGCTGGTGATTCAGCCGGGCGTCCGGTATCGACTGCAGGATCCCGTCGGCAGCGACTTGATCGTCGTGCAGGGCATGGGAACGGTCGGCGCGCACCCTGCCTGCGCGCCCCGGGCGCTGAAGCCAGGCGATCTCGGGAACTGGTGCTTCATCATCCCCGCGGGCACGGCCACCAGCGTGTACCTCGAGAACACTGGCGAGACGGAGCTCGTGGCTCTCCGCACGTTCGGTCCGGATCACCCGGCGATGCC